>Ga0209460_1000751_pt1 | contig 24954 bp, 19 predicted proteins | sample EBPBio132013_DNA_FD_185868 | JGI IMG/M metagenome (GOLD analysis project Ga0209460, IMG submission 185868) | Wastewater treatment Type I Accumulibacter community from EBPR Bioreactor in Madison, WI, USA - Reactor 2_5/13/2013_ DNA (SPAdes)... | ecosystem: Engineered > Bioreactor > EBPR >... | reverse complement strand
ATCAAAGCAATTGCAATCGATGCCCGTGGTGCTGCTTCTGGTGTTATCCAGCGTGATTATACGATTGGAACAATTACCGGATTAACCGTTCACTTCTGGAAACCTGCAAGCTGGTCAACTATTGTAAAAGTTCACTACTGGAATACAGTTCCGACCTCAGCCGGCAGTACAACCTGGCCTGGCGTTAATGCAGTTGCTGAAGGTGACGGATGGTTTAAATACACCATCGCCGGTGCAACTTCTTCATCGGTTATTTTCTCCGATAACGGTTCAACGACGGTTAAAACTGCTGACCTGAGCAGAACCGGTGAAGGTTGGTACATCAACGGAACCTGGTATTCTGCAAAACCATCCGTTCTGAAAATCCATTACCGCAACATGACCAACTGGGCTGCCCCTACCATCTATTTCTGGAACACCGGTAGCGGACAAACCTCTACCTGGCCTGGAAAAGCAATGGAAAATGAAGGTGCCGGTTGGTTCTGCTATCCGATCGTAGGAACAACTTCCGCTTCCATTATTTTCAGCAACAACGGGGCAAGCCAGACAGCTAACCTCAGCAGAACCGGTGAAGGCTGGTACAAGAGTGGCGTTTGGTATTCAACAAAACCTGCTGGAAAAGATGATGCGTCTGAAAATGACGGTATTGTTTCGAATGAATTTACCTTGTTCCAAAACTACCCGAATCCGTTCAACCCATCTACTACAATTGGGTTCAACCTGCCTTCAGACGGATTCGTTTCTCTGAAAGTATATGATGTACTGGGTAAAGAAATTGCCACTCTGGTCAATGAAAGTATTTCTTCAGGAAATCACGTGGTTTCCTTTGATGCTGCACAATTCCCAAGTGGTGTCTATTTCTATCGTCTGACCTCAGAAGGACGTACAGAAATCAGAAAAATGACGTTAATGAAGTAAGTCATACTATTGATGGCGCCAGGTTAACCTCCTGGCTGTCATCCTGAACTTGATTCAGGATCCAGAAATTAAAATAACTGGATCCCGGGTCAAGCCCGGGATGACATTTCATTGAACCTTGTAAAGCCTTTGTATTTCAGTTTCAAATCGCAGTCAACTCACATAATCAACCGAAGGAACAACCATGTTTAAAAGGTTACCGTTACTCAGAATGTTTATTCTGATTGGATGCTGGATGTCATATCTGGTATCAGGACTATCAGCTCAAACTACAGATTTTCGTGAAGAAACGATCTATTTTGTTCTCACAACCCGTTTTTATGATGGTGATCCCACCAATAACCGACCCAACGAATGGTGCTCCTACGACCCAACCAATCCAAGCCGCCTCATTTCTGACCCGAATGATGTTACCTGGCGTGGTGATTTTAAAGGATTGATTCAAAAACTCGATTACATCAAAGACCTTGGTTTTACAGCCATCTGGATTACACCTATCGTGCAAAACCGGGGTCCGCTTGATTATCACGGCTATCATGCCTGGGATTTCACCAAAGTGGATCCGAGATATGAATCTGCCGGTGCAACTTTTCAGGATCTGATCAATGCAGTTCACGCAAAAGGAATGAAAATTGTTCTTGATATCGTCACCAACCACTCAGGCCGTTTTGGTATCAAGGGCGTGGCTGAAATCAAGTACAACACCGACCCAACCCAACCCTGGGGAAAAAATCTTGCAGGAACCGCCCTTCAGGACAATCCGAACTGGCAATATGACGGTATGACCAAAAACCCTGCTGACGGAAAAATCTGGAGCCGGGCAAACCTTGCGAAGATGCCTGCACCTTACAATGCCAACCTTGCAGCCTATAACTGGCCTTCTACTGAAAGTTTTGTAAATACTACCGATGCCAACTGGTTTCACAAATCGGGTAATGGTTTTGCTCAAGGCTGGGATGATACCACCAATCTGTATCAGCGTGCTCTGGCCGGCGACTGCCCCGATTTAAATACAGAAAGTATTCAGGTTCGTACATACCTTGCCAATGCTTATAAAACCTATATTCAAATGGGTGTTGATGCGCTTCGCTGGGATACCATCAAGCACATGAATAAAAACACAACCAACTGGTTTATTGATCAGTTTAAAGCTGCAAAACCAAATATTTTCATTTTTGGAGAAGTTGCACAGAAACGTCATGAACTTCATAATGTAACCGAAATCAATCCGCACTGGTACACCTGGCGGGGAGGAGTCGGTAATTCTGGTCCATCCGGAATGTCAGTTATTGACTTCTACGGACAGGCAACCTTTCACAACGTCTTTGAAGCCGGCGGAAACATGAGCGCTGTTCAGGATGCTGCCCGTTATGATCACCTGTATTCTGATGCTTCCCAACTCGTAACCTGGCTGGATAACCATGATTTTGGTCCGAACAATGACTGGAACCGTCGTTTTGGCGGATCAACAGAAAACCTTGCAGCCTGTATGAACTTCATGTTCACATGGCGGGGAATTCCTTCCGTTTATTACGGAACTGAAATGGAATTCATGAAAGGTGCATATACTGACATTCATGAATCTGCCGATATTGAAAAATCACTCAACCTGACCGGCCGTGCCTATTTTGGCGATGCAATGGCTCAGGCACCCAATCACAAAATCTACCAGCAAATCAAAAAGCTGAATGCCATCCGTAAGGCCGTTCCTGCACTTCAAAAAGGAACCTGGAGCTGGGGTGGAAATGGTGGCGGAAATGGCGTTGGTTACGTTCGTGAATTCGGTTCAAGTTATGCCGTTGTCGGTCTTGCAAAAGACGGAAATGTTACCTTCAATTTCAGCGGACTGAAATATAACGGAACTTATAAAGATGCCGTAACAGGTGCATCTGTAACGGTTTCCGGCGGAAATCTTTCTTTCACTGTAAGTCCTTCATCTGCTGGTATTTACGTGTATAACGGTCCGGGCCTTGTTGGCGGACTTGGTGTCGGCTTCTTCCAGAACTCAGCAAATCCTGGTTCAGGTGGCGGCGGTGGCGGCGGAACAACAACCGTTGCATTTACCCCGACAACACCAACTGCCGGACAAACTCTTGCAGTTAACTATAATGGAACCCTGAATTCCAGTTCAGTCGTGAATTTATATTGGGGATATGATACCTGGAAAGGTGTTACCACAACCCCAATGACTAAACAGGCAAACGGCTCATGGTCGGCAACGGTTACAGTTCCTGCATCTGCTGCAGCTACATTTGACTGCGTGTTCAATAATGGAACCGGAACCTGGGATAACAATGGCGGTGCTGACTGGCATACAACCGTTACTCCTGCTTCCACCAATAACCCACCAACAGTTGCCATCTCACCTGCAGGCGGAACGTTTACAGCACCAGTTCAGGTGACACTTTCTGCAACCGATGACAAAACGGCAAGTCCGGAAATCAGATTTACAACAGATGGCACGAACCCAACTGCTGAAAGCCTGTTATATACCTCACCTTTAACGGTAAGTGCAACCACAACGGTTAAGGCGATTGCATTTGATGGTGCCGGATTAGCTTCTACAATTGCTTCCAGAACGTACACCATTAATCTTGTAACCACCAACTTTACAGTTCGGTTTAAAAAACCCACAACCTGGGGAAGCACGGTTAATGTCCATTACTGGAACCGGATTCCTGGTGGAACCGCCTCTGCCTGGCCTGGTGTAACCATGACAGCTGAAGCCAACTCATGGTATGCCTACACTTTCAGTGCAACCACATCAACCAATCTGCTTTTTGTTGATGCCGGAAACCAAAACAATAAAACTGTAGATCTTACCCGTTCAGCCAACGGCTGGTACAAAGACGGAGTTTGGTACACTGCAAATCCTGACAATAATGTACCTGTTCTTACTGTTAATCCTGCAAGCAAGACCAGTGCAACTGCGATTTCAGTAACCATGTCTGCCACTGATGCTGATGGTGATGCTGTTTCCATTTATTACACACAGGACGGAAGCACACCAACGGCGGCCAGTACCAAATACACGGCAGCGTTTTTGGTGACCTCAACCAAAACCATTAAGGCAATTGCCATTGATGCAAAAGGTGGTGCTTCTGCAGTTACCCAGCGTGATTATACAATCGGTACTGCACCTGCAGGACTTACCGTTCACTTCTGGAGACCGGCAAACTGGTCAGCCACAGTTAAAATTCATTACTGGAATGTAGTACCGACTTCAGTTCCGGCAACAACCTGGCCCGGCGTTAATGCAACGGCTGAGGGTGATGGCTGGTACAAGTACACTATTTCTGGTGCTACATCTGCTTCTGTTATATTCTCAGATAACGGATCAACAACCGTGAAAACTGCGGATCTTAGCAGAACCGGTGAAGGCTGGTACATTAACGGTACGTGGTATTCTGCTAAACCTTCCGTTCTGAAAATCCACTACCGTAACCTGAGTAACTGGGCAGCTCCTTTCATATATTTCTGGAATACAGGAACCGGACAAACGTCAACCTGGCCTGGAAAAGCAATGGAACTTGAAAGTACCGGATGGTATTGCTATCCGATCGTGGGAACGACTTCAGCTTCAATTATTTTCAGTAATAATGGGGCAAGCCAGACTGCAAATCTGACCCGCACCGGTGAAGGCTGGTTCATGAACGGAACCTGGTATTCAACCAAACCTGCAGGAAAAGAAAATGTTGCAGAAAACGGAGAGGTTGTTTCTGATCAGTTCGTCCTGTTCCAGAACTATCCGAATCCGTTCAACCCATCAACTTCAATCGGATTTAATCTGTCTGATGCTGGCCATGTAAAACTCACTGTTTTCGACCTTCTCGGACGTGAAATTTCAGTTCTGGTTAATGAAACCATTTCAAAAGGATACCATTCGATTCAATTCGATGCATCTTCACTTCCATCGGGAGTTTATATGTACCGGTTGGTCACCAGTCAGGGTGTGTTACTCAAAAAGATGACCCTGATGAAATAAGTCCCTCCCCAAAGCCCACCCAAAGGGCGATGAACGTCAGTAAAAGAGTCCGGCAATTGCCGGACTCTTTTCGTTTTAAGAAAATCCGGCAGCCCAAAGCCTTACCACCTTTAAAATTTTTCTGCAATTTTTTTTATTCTCACCTGTCTAACCCTGCATACAAAAAACCAATCGCTTAATTAATTGCAGACATTTCATTGCATACCGTTACAATACTGACCCTATTTTACCCAAATAACTCTTTTATTTTATTTTATTTTCCGTTACTTTTATTATCTATGTTACGGGAATGTTAACATTTTCGGTATCATTTAATCGCAATATTCTCAGTTTTTCTTTTCCCTTTTCCTTGAAGTAAGAGAAACTACTTCCTAAATGAGCTTGTTCCAATGCCCCAACTTACCAAACCAATCCTGAAAATTATTGCTGCCTTCCTTATCGTAATCATAATTCTGGTTGCCTCTCTTTTTTCAATTTCATCACAACTCATTCTTCCCGCTCCCGGTAAAGTTCTTCCGGCAAAAGAATGGGTTGTTTTCAGAGATAACGGTGACCAGATTGTAAGCAGGTTAACTGATCACAAACGTGGTGTCATTGTTTCTCAGGCTACATTCCCGGTTGTCAGGGGTGATAATCTCCACTTTAATTTAGCAGATTATTCTTCTTCTACCGGAATGGTTCATTCTGGTGATACGCTTGCCCACCTCTCTTCACCTGACTTTCAAATCTGGAAACAGGATCTGCTGAACCAGCAACAGGATCTTGCCGCTCAATTAAAACTTGCCCAGGCCGGTGACAAACCAGAATTGATCAGACAGGCAGAAAATGAACTGAATTTGGCAGAAGAGGAAGAAAATTTTCAATCCCGCCAACTCTCCCGGCAAAAAGAATTATTTGCAAAAAATATGATTTCAAGTCAGGAATTTGAACTGACGGAATCTGCCTGGCGGCTCGCAAAAGCAAAAAAGGAAGTTCAACAGGCTGCTCTTGATGTTTATCGTACTGGTGAAAAACCCGAACTGATCAACCAAATCAAAACCCAAATTGAAGGTGTAAACCGTCAACTCACTTTATTACCAACCCGTGAACAGGCTTTTACTATTATCACACCGATTGATGGCAGACTGTTTCCAACATCCGCAAGTGTTGACACTCTTGTTTGGGTAGGCTCCGATCCTGATTGGATTATAAAAGTCCCCATTGATTACCGGTATAAGTCACTGGTTTTACCTGGCCAGGAGGTTCAGATTAAAACAGTTTCGGGTGATGAACTGGGGAACGGCAAGATCACATCGGTGGGACAACAGGCTGTTTTACTTGCCGGTCAGCAGGTCATTGAGGCTATTGTTATAGTTGAAGGTGAAATTAACCTGGCTCCCGGTCTGTATCTGGAAATCGGGATTAAAACCGGTTCTGCTACCTGGTGGGATCAACTCATTTTTTCATTGAACCGGCCCAGGCATTAACCCATGCCGATTGAGTATAAATATATCGTCCCTGAACATAAACTGGATTCATTACGGGCCAGTCTAAAACCCTTTCTTACTTCAGATAAATTTTCGGTTCACCGTGAAGTTGAGGAATATACTGTCAGAAGTATTTATTTTGATGACAACCACTTCAAAGCTTATTACGAAAAAATTGAAGGGTTGCTTGAAAGAAAAAAGATCAGAATCCGCGGATACAATGAACCTACTGATACTGATATCGTTTTTCTGGAAATTAAAAGTAAAGTTAAAAACACCATCAAAAAACGGCGCGCACCCGCCCATTTTGAACATCTGAATCAGCTGATGCGATCTGCAGATTTCAGAGAATACATCATCAGAAAACCCGGACAGGAAAAACCAATTCTTGATGCTGAGGCGTTTTTCTTTCAGGTTTATCGCTTCAATATGAAACCGGTTGTTTTGGTCACCTATGATCGTGAAGCCTACTTTTGTCATTTTGATCCGTCACTCAGAGTTACACTCGACAAAAAAGTCAGGGGCAAAATTTTCCCCACGTTAAATGAGTTATATGATGACAATCTGGTCATTACCGACCCCGGGTATTTTATTCTGGAAGTAAAATTCCCGAAAACAATACCCTTCTGGATGATTGAAATTATTCATTCATTCAATCTGATGAGAACCACTTATTCAAAATATTGCCGGACGGTCTACCGGCATCTGGGTCAATTCCCTGATAAACCCGGCATGTACGTTGCCGGTGAAGGCCAAAAGAGAGGACTTGTTTATGTTCCGGGACTTTGATACCCTGATTAATTACTCACTTTCGGTTACTGATATTACACTTGCTCTTCTTGCCGCCATGACGTGCGGTTTGATTATTGCAACCCTCTATAAACTGACCAGCAGGGGTCCGGGTTTTTCGGTTACCTTTGCACATTCCCTTATTGCGCTTGCCCTTATCACTGCTTTGATCATTCTGGTGATCGGAAATAATCTGGCCCGGGCTTTTGGTCTTGTTGGTGCCATGTCCATTATCCGGTTCAGAACTGCTGTCAAAGAAACTTACGATATCATTTTTATCTTTTTCGCACTAGCTGTCGGCCTTGCAGCTGGCGCCATGTATTATGGTGTTGCAATTACCGGAACCATCATCATCAGTGCCATTTTATTTTTCCTTGCCAAAGTCAATTTGTTCCAGTCGGGTACCAAAGAATTTCTGCTTCAAATAAAAATCTCTACTCATGAAAAAGACCCCGAAGCAGTTTACACAAGTGTTTTCCAGAATCACCTGCGTGCCTGGAGACTGCTCAATTCTCATTCTGCCGATAAAGAGTCTACCTTTGAACTCACATTTACAATCACCCTCCACAATGAGAAAAAAGTTCTTGATTTTCTTAAAGAACTGAAATCAAAAAAAGAATTGGAAACCGTCAATCTGTTCAGGGATGAACCTGTTTCTCTGGACTGATTTATTCACATTTTCACTTTTTTCAGGTTCATTTTATATTTGAAAAGTAATTGAATCTGCCTATCTTTTTGGAAATTCGTAACCTGACTTGGGTAACTCCGGCTATCGGGTAATCAGGTTAAAAGCAATACATTTTTCTTCCGCAAAACATCCTATCAGAAAGGCATAATTCTATGCAGTTCTCTTCATCCGTAACTCACAAATGGAAATTTTTCCGCTCTGGCGGATTTGATCAGGTTCGTCTCGAAACCTCAGATGATTTGATGAATCTTGATCAGCTTGATAAAAAATTATGGGCAGTATTAAGCTGTCCGGTGAACGGACTCCGTTTCGACAAAAAAACACTGGAACTCATTGATACTGATAAAGATGGGCGGATTCGGGTTCCTGAAATTATAGCCGCAGTCAAATGGACTGGCACCCGCCTGAAAAACCCCGCTGATATCACCAAACAATCAGATTCACTTTCTCTAAATGCAATCAACGATCAAACCCCTGAAGGGAAACAGATTCTGGCATCTGCCAGACAAATTCTGTTAAATCTTGGAAAAACTGATTCAACCCATATCACGTCTGATGATTCTGGCGATTTAGCAAAAATTCTGAAGGGAACCCGTTTTAATGGTGATGGAATTATCACTGTTCTTTCTGGAAGTACAGATGAAGAGAAAAGTTTAATTCAAACGATTATTGACCTGACTGGAAGTACGATTGACAGAAGTGGAGATCCCGGAATAAGTGAATCACAAATTATTTCCTTTTTTAACCAGCTCGAAAGTTATCTGGCCTGGTTTAATCAATCACAGGAAAAAAGAAAAATCCTTTTCCCTCTTGGTGATGAAACAACCAGCGCCTTAAAAATCCTGAACGACGTTAAAGTAAAAATTGATGATTATTTTACCCGATGCCTTCTGTCCAGTTTTGATGAAAAAGCATCACCGGTTCTGAATGCGTCTGAATCTGAATTCGCATCACTTTCACCCCTAAATTTGAATGAATCAAGTGCTGGAATTGCCACATTACCGCTTTCGAAAATTGAAGCAGGTAAAAATCTCAATCTGACGTCAGGAATCAACCCTGCATGGTCAGCCAGAATTGAATCCTTCCATCAACAGGTTGTCGTTCCTCTACTTGGTAAAAAGACCACGATCAGCAGGGCAGATTGGCTTGAAATCAACCAAATTTTTGCTCCTTTTGAAGCCTGGCAGTCAGAAAAACCTGAAACAAAAGTTGAAAGTGTCAGCCCTGAAGAAATGAAGAAATTGCTTTCTGGCGGAATGAAAGAACAATTGCTTTCTTTGATTACTCAGGATAATGCTCTTGTTGAAGAAGCTGCCGGAATCGACTCTGTTGATAAACTCGTCAGGTTTCATCGTGACTTATTCAGACTGCTGAATAATTTCGTTTCCTTCCGTGATTTTTACACCAAAAAGGACAAAGCCATTTTTCAGGCTGGTGAATTGTATCTCGATGGACGTTGCTGTGAACTCTGTATTGAAGTCGAAGATGCCGGGAAACACAGTCCGCTTGCCAATCTGAGCGGAACTTATCTCGCTTATTGCCAGCTCATCCGCCGGGGAACCGGTGAGAAAATGGTCATTGCAGCAGCCTTTACCAACGGTGGAACCGAAAACCTGATGGTTGGCAGAAATGGCGTTTTTTATGACCGAAGTGGTTCAGACTGGGATGCAACCATTATTAAAATTCTGGATCACCCGATCTCAATCAGACAGGCATTTTTCGCTCCCTATCAGCGGTTGGCAAGAATGATTTCGCAGCAGCTTGAAAAAATGGCAGCAGCCAAAGACAAAGCTATTGAACAGAAACAGTCTGCCCACGTTTCAACTACTGCAGTTAAAACTGAAACTCTTGGTCAACAAGCCACAACTGCTCCTGCCGCACAACCAGCAGTTCAGCAACCGTTTGATGTGGGTAAATTTGCGGGGATTTTTGCTGCAATCGGACTTGCAATTGGTGCAATTGGCGGGGTTTTGGCTGCAATTCTGGGCGGAATTCTTGGCTTGCACTGGTGGCAGATGCCGTTGGCTTTTGCAGGGTTAATTCTAATAATTTCAGGTCCGTCGATGGTCTTGGCCTGGCTTAAACTCAGAATGAGAAACCTGTCACCAATATTGGATTCCAATGGTTGGGCGGTGAACACACAAGCAAAAATAAATCTACCGTTTGGTCGGTCACTTACTGAAATTGCCAAACTTCCAGAAGGATCAGAAAGATCACTTCAGGATCCTTATGCAGAGAAAAAACGCCCATGGAAACTGTACTGGGCACTCGCAATTCTCTTGTTTATTGCATTATATCTTTGGGATCAGGGTTACATTCAAAGCTGGATTGGCATGGAAGTACCGGCACCACCCGCCATTCCGGCAGCAACAAAATAACTTTAATCTATTTCTGATTCACCAGCTTCTGCCAACGGAGGAACTTCCATCGGAATCGGTGCAAGTTCTTCCGAAGGAGCAACTAACCTATACCGTTCCACAATTCCGAAAACACCAACACCATAAGCAACCGCAACATTCAGCGATTGTTTGATTCCGAATTGCGGAATTTCAATTGCGAAATCACAGAAATCCATCAGATCATCATCGACACCGGTAATTTCATTCCCGATAATCATTGCCAGAGGGAAATCACTTGTCGCCAAGTCTGAGTAATGTCGTGATGGCGTTGCAATTTCAAGCGCAGCAATTTTATAACCTGCATCTTTCAATTTTTGAAGTGCAACTTTAATGTTAGCTTCATATTCCCATTCAACTGAAGCCGTACTTCCCAAAGCCGTTTTTTCAATTTCCTTTCTTGGCGGATAGCCGGTGTATCCACACAAAATGAGTTTTTCAATACCGGCTGCATCCGAGGTTCTGAAAATTGAACCAACATTATAAAGAGAACGCACATTGTGCACCAGAACAGTAACCGGATGGCGTTTTAATTGTTTTACCCCTTCAAGGGTAAACCGTGGAATCTGGTCGTGAGGTAATTTTTTTATCATAGACCGGCAAAGATCGGGAAAAATTCAGAATTCAGGAAACCCCAAAGGCCCAAAAAGAAAATGAAAATTGGAATTAAAGGTTTTAGGATTTAAATTCCCCTCCTTTTTAAGGAGAGCCTGCCCCGAACGCTTTTGGGGGGTGGCGAAGCCGGGGTGGTTTGCAATTTTCCATTCACTAGTTTAAAAAAATAACCAAACCTCCCCTAACCCCTCCTTAAAAAGGAGGGGAACTGAACTTCTTCTATCTTCCAACTTCTACCTTCTATCTTCTGATTCCTTGCTTTTCCAAAATCCACTCCCGATATTTGCAATCCCTGAAATTGGTTTAATTCCATTTCCAGGTTGAAACAAAAATCGTTCACCGTCCTTTTCCGGGACAACCATGGGTCTACCAGTCAGATTTTCCGGAAATTGAAACCATGAAGCAGTTAAATGACTGCAATCCTCATGAAATTCAAACTTCTTCTTCTCCCGGTCTTTACCCTTTTCTTTTTACTTTCTGGTTGTGGCGTTATGCAGCAAATCAAGGAAGCCCAAAATTTTGCAAAATGTGAATTTAAACTTGCAGCTGTCAACGACATTAAAGTTGCCGGAATTAATTTCCAAAAGGTTGATTCCAAATCTGATCTTGCTCTAACTGCCCTCCCCAAAGTCATGAAAGCATTCGGATCAAACAGTATCCCACTCACTCTGACCTTAAATCTGGATGTAAAAAACCCCAACACAACTGCCGCAGCAATGAATACGCTGGAGTGGATTCTCTTTATTGATGATATTCAAATGGTTGCCGGTGCTGTTAATGACCGTGTTGATGTTGCTGCAAACGGACAGTCAACCCTCCCGATTAAAATTGAAGTTGACCTGAAACAGGCCCTTTCCGGAAAATCTTTTGATTCCATGCTGAATTTTGCTTTTAACCTTGCCGGTGAGGGAAACAAACCAACGCGTTTCATGCTGAAAGCAAAACCATCAATAAATGTTGGAAGTTACAACCTGAAATATCCGGGTTATATTGATGTTCAGACCGAATTCACCGCAGCCGAAGGCAAGGGAATTCGTGACGCGGTTATTAAATAACAGGCGTCTGAAACATCAGTGAAAAAAATTATCATCGCAATCGACGGACCTGCTGCCTCCGGTAAAAGCACAACTGCCCGTCTGGTTTCCAGAAAATTGAATTATATCTACGTTGATACCGGTGCCATGTACCGGGCTGTCACCTTTATCTTTCTTGAAAACGGAATTGATCCGGAGAAAGTAACTCCGGCCGAAGTTGCTGATTTACTTTCAAAATTTCCGGTAAGTTTGAAAATTATGGAGTCTGTTCAGCATGTTTTCATTGCTGACAGAGATGTTTCTGAAGAAATCAGATTGCCTGAAGTGACCAGAAATGTTAGTGCAGTCGCCGCCATTCCTTCCGTCAGAAAAGAAATGGTGAAACTGCAGCAGGCGATGGGACTTGAAAAAGGGTTGGTGATGGATGGCCGTGATATCGGTACCATCGTATTTCCATCAGCAGAACTTAAAGTATTTATGATTGCCGATCCGGCTGCCAGAGCAAAACGCCGTCAGCTTGAAATGGAAGGCAAAGGCCAGCAGGTCGATTTCGACAGCCTGCTAAAAGAAATTGAACATCGTGACTTTCTCGATTCAAACCGGGAGGATTCACCGCTGAAACAGGCAGATGATGCCGTAACTCTTGACACCAGCAACCTCACCATCGATCAGCAGGTTGACTGGATTGTTTCACGGGCGGAAGGGTTACTGGTTACGGGTAACAAAACCGGACACTGAGCGGAGTCGAAGTGCGCGGTTTTTATAAATGAAAACTGGATCCTGACTTTTTTCAGGATACCAAGAACCATAAAGACATTTTTTGCCGGAAGCTCTTGGGGCCAACGGCGGAAAATCAACTAAAAGGAAAAAATAACGAATGTCTAACCAAACCAAACCAAGCATCAGCCTATCCGATCTGAAATCGGGTGCTGTCGTCAATATGAAAGATCTATATGATGATCTGGAGTATACGGCTGACGAATTAGCTGAAATGACCGGCCTGTACGATCAGACCATCAACAACCTTAAAGAAGGTCAGATTGTCAAAGGACGTGTTGTATCCATCTCTGATAAAGATGTACGCATCGATATCGGATTCAAATCAGACGGCGTTGTCGCTCTGCATGAATTCGGTGAAAAACAACCTCTCGCCCTTGGCGCTGAAGTTGAAGTATTTTTAGAAAGCATGGAAAATAAGGAAGGATTACTCATCCTCTCCAAAAAACGTGCTGACTTCGTGAGAATCTGGGAAAAAATCACCCACGCTCACGATCATGATGAAATTATCCGTGGCCGTATTGCCCGTCGTATCAAGGGCGGAATGGTCGTTGATCTTCTTGGCGTGGATGCATTCCTTCCAGGCTCCCAGATCGACGTTCGTCCGATCCGTGACTTCGACGCTCTCGTTGGTCAGGAAATGGATTTCAAGGTTGTTAAAATCAACCAGCCAACTGAAAACGTTGTCGTTTCTCACAAAGTTCTTATCGAAAAAGATCTTGAAAACCAACGTGGCGCCATCCTCCAAAACCTCGAACCGGGACAAGTTCTCGAAGGAACTGTCAAGAATATCACCGACTTCGGTGTGTTCATTGATCTCGGCGGCGTAGACGGTCTGCTTCACATTACCGACCTTTCATGGGGCCGTGTAAACCATCCTTCAGAAGTTGTCAATCTTGACCAAACCCTGAATGTGGTAATTCTCGATTTCGATAAAGAGAAAAAACGTATTTCTCTGGGTCTGAAACAACTTCAGCCTCACCCATGGGAAAATATCGAAGAACGCTTCCCGATCGGTTCCAAAGTTGCCGGCAAGATCGTTTCGATCGCTGATTACGGTGCTTTCGTTGAAATCGAAAAGGGTATCGAAGGTTTGATCCACATTTCCGAAATGAGCTGGACTCAGCACATCAAACATCCGAGCGAAAAAGTTCAGATGGGCCAGGCTGTTTCCTGTGTTATCCTGTCAATCGACAAGGAAACCAAGAAAATCTCTCTCGGTATGAAACAACTCGAAGAAGACCCATGGGATAATCTGCTCAAGAAATATCCTATCGGTGCCAAGGTTAAGGGTGTCATCCGTAATATCACCAACTTTGGTGTATTCGTTGAACTCGAGCCAGGTGTTGATGGTCTCATTCACATTTCTGACCTGAGCTGGACCAAGAAAATCCGTCATCCAGGTGAAATCGTGAAGAAGGGCGAAGAAATTGAAGTCACCGTTATTGGTGTCGACAGTGAAAACCGCCGGATCTCCCTCGGTCTGAAACAACTTGAAGAAAATCCATGGGAAACTTTTGAAAGTGTATTCCCAGTCGGAACTCCAGTTACTGCCAAGATCACCAAGGTTACTGAAAAAGCAATCCAGGTTGATCTTCCTTATGCCCTCGACGGTTTCATTCCTGCTAACCAGCTGAATGAAAGAGGAAAAGATCTTGCTCAATCTTACAAGCTTGATCAGGAACTTACCGTTGTGGTTATCGAACTGAACAAGGAAGATCGCAAGATCGTCCTTTCTGAAACCGAAGCTGCCAACATCAGCAACAAAGAAGCCATGAAATCAGTCGCCGGTGCCGGTGGAAATGATTCAGCTATGGCTGCTGCTCTGAAGGAAGCCGGTCTTGCCGGTGCGAAGAAAAAAGCCAGCAAGAAAAAAGAAGAAGAAGCTGAAGGCTGATTCTGATTGGTTCTGTTCTGTATTGTCAAAAAAGTCCGTCACCCGACGGACTTTTTTGTTTGTTGATACTTCATTGTTATGTATTTTCAATTTAAATCCCGAAGGGGATTAAACATGAATAGCCCCGGATGGTAATCCGGTGGATCCATTTGAAAATCGATACAACCCCAATGGGGTTGAACTTTATTCAGGATTTCCCTAACCGTCACCCGACGGACTTTACGGATTTTTTTGTTTGACCGGGATTTTTTTAATCTGACGATGTTTTGAGAACTTATGCAAAAAGTAACTTTTCACACCCTCGGTTGTAAACTCAACTTTGCAGAAACCAGCACGCTCGGCCGGCAATTTCTTGACCGGGGTTTCAGAGAAGTTGAAAATGAATCTGGCGCTGATGTTATCGTCATCAATACCTGCTCGGTGACCGAACGTGCCGATCAGAAAGCCCGCCAGATTATCCGCCATTTGCAAAAATTTTCTCCCAATGCCTTTACCATTGTCACCGGTTGCTACGCCCAGCTCGATCCTGAAGAAATTGCTGCCATTCCAGGTGTTGACCTGGTTCTGGGTTCATCAGAAAAATTCAAATTATTCGATTACATTCAATCTTTCGACCGTTCGGGTGCAGCAAGGGTTTTTACTTCACCGGTTGAAGATGCCCATGAATTCGGCGGTGCTTTTTCACTTGAAGTCGGCAACAGAACCCGGGTGTTTCTTAAAATTCAGGATGGCTGTGATTACATCTGCACCTATTGCACCATTCCCAAAGCCCGTGGTGAAAGCAGAAGTCCCTCAATTGAGTTTGTGGTCAATCAAGCCCGGGATCTTGCAGAAAAAGGAATTAAGGAAATTGTTCTGGCCGGAGTGAACATCGGAGATTTTGGGCGGAAGGATGGACTCACGTTTTTAGATCTTTGCCGTCAGCTAGATACGGTTGATGGAATTGAACGAATCCGGATTTCTTCAATCGAACCCAATCTGATCACCGATGAGGTCATTCATTTTGTAGCGGAAAGCAAACGGTTCTGCCACCATTTTCACCTTCCGTTACAAAGCGGAAGTGACACGGTTTTAAAAAGAATGAAACGCCGGTATCTCACCGATACCTACCGGGATCGGGTTGAAAAAATTCATTTGGTTTTGCCGGATGCCGGAATTGGTGCTGACGTGATTGTTGGGTTCCCGGGTGAAACTGATGAACTTTTTGATGAGACGGCCACGTTTATTGCATCCCTTCCCTTAACCTACCTTCACGCCTTCACCTTTTCAGAACGGGAAAACACACCGGCCTTTGATATGGACGGACAGGTGCCGCAACACATCCGGAAAAAGAGAAATGCCCATCTGAGAATTCTTTCCAGAAAAAAGGAACATGAATTTCTTGAAAGCTATATCGGGAAGGAAGTTGACCTTTTGATCGAGGGTGAGATTCAGGAGGGCTTGAGTTTTGGCTATACCGGAACTTATGCGAGGGTTGGCGTGCCAAACGGTGAAAATCTGGTCAACACCATTCAAAAAGTAAAAATAACCGGTTGGTTTTCTGACAATGAACTTCGGGGAGAAATATTGCCTTCGGAATTTTGATTGCTAAATTTTAAATTTTGAATTCATCATGTCACCCCTTCGGTTTTTTTTTATTTACTTTAGGCAATGATTTTCTCTAATCATGTCAGCCCTTTGGGCTTAAATGCAATTTTAAATTTTGAAACCTAAAAGTCTGAAATCCGGATTTTCACTTTCCGGGAATCTGTAATCTGTTTTCACTTATAACTTGTAACTTACCACTTTCCACTTTTTCCTACTGTCTAGCCAGCCAACCTTCAGGATTCTGGTGATCACGCCCTTTCCAGACTTCAAAATGGATGCTGGGGCCTTTGGTTGATGATTCACCGCCGGAAGTGCCAATAATTGAACCGGCATTTACCCGGTCACCTTCTTTTACCGTCACATCCCTGATCTGTCCGTAAACAGTTAGATAGGATGAATTATGCCGGATAATAATAATATTCTCAAATCCCGGAATAAAATCTACCTTCGCAATGATTCCATCCGCAATGGCATGCACGTTTGTTCCAGTTCTGACTGCAATGTCAATTCCATTACTGATTTTTGTTGTTTTAAGTGTATTGTCCCTGATCTTTCCATAGGGAGTAATAATGACACCATTCGGTACGGGCCAGTCAAATTTACCTTTATTCTCAAGAAAATTCGGATTCAGGTTTTCCCAGGTTGCCGCCTTCTTTTCGTATTCAACTGACTTCTTAAAAGATTCACTTCCCTTCTCACCTGCCTTTGCCCGTCGTGATTCTTCAGCTTCAATCAGATTTGCAATGATGGACTGAAGTTTTTCTTCTTCTTTCTTTTGTGCCGTGAGCGCATTATTAAACTGTTTAAGATTTTTACGTGCCTTTTTTACTGCACTTTCCATCCGTTCCCGTTGGTCAGTAAGAGTTGCTTCTTCCTGCAGTTTTGCCTGGACAACTTTTTTTTGTTCTTCCAGCTGACTATTTAATCTGATCCGACGATTCGTAATTTGTTGTTGCTTAATCAGAATATTTGAAAGATCCCGTTTACGCTGGTCAGCAAAAAACCTCATATAACGCAATCTGATCAAACTTTGGTTGATGTTCTCGGAAGCAAAAATCAGTTCATAATCATATAAACTACCTTTTTTATAAACTTTTGAAACATAGCTTGAGTATTGTTGCCGAAGTAATTTCAGGTTGGATTCAGTCTGAATGAGCTCTTGCCGGCTTTTTTCAATTTCTGAATTGAGGTTTTTCAACTGGTCTGAAAGAGTCTCAATAAGTGCATCAGTAAGTGCAATCTGACGTTCATATTGATTGATGAGGTCCAATGAAGACTTTTCTTCAGATTTGGCTGAAGTAATTTTCTTCTCAAGTTCTTTGATTTGAAGGCGGATGGAATTCAGCCGGTCTGTTGATTTATTCAGTTCCTGGGAAAAACCAATGAAGGGAAAAGTCAGTATCAGCAACAAAACCACCTGAAAACGAATCACAGTTTAACCCGTTCCATTTTTTCGGGGATAATTATTTTCAGCCATTTCGTTTCATAACTGCCGATCTGTGAAAAAAACAAAGACAGTTTTTCTTTCTGTTCAGGCCGGTATATTTGTATCTGATGTGCAAACTGATCTTCATTTACCTGTTTAAACCTCTGAAAGCTGATATCAAGTAAAACTTCACCCCGGCGGTTATTTCTGACAATCCGGGTTGGCTTTTTCAGTTGTTTTGAAATCCAGATTTTTTCTGAACCTTCGGGACCCCGATACGAGTAAACAAAATTTTCAGGTTCATTCATGACCCTGGATAGCTGAAGTGACTTATTCAATATAACTTTACCCAGAAATAAAGTCTGAATGTCTGTGTATTTAAAAGGAAAATGTAGCAGTCTGACAAGTTCATCAGACCGATAGGTACTCGAAATAAATTGATTTGATAGCCGGTTACTTATAAAAATACTGTCAGGAGTAAGCCAGAGGTTGATAATTCCATATCCGAAACCCGTGTTGACTTCCATTTTAACGGTATCATTTGAATTGTAAAAGATTCTGCAATTCAATCTTTGTCCTTGTTCAGGGGTTTCAATTGTTAACGTTCCGGTTCCCTGAAATGCACCTGACTCCTGGTTTGATTTCAGAATTTCAGTTATAACTTCCCGGGCTGATTCTGTTACCGGAGCATCAGTAACCTGATTCCCTGAACTTCCGCAGGCAGAAATAAACAATATTAAAAAGAGAGTATACCGGAATTTCATTAGTTGGCCATTTCCAGCTTTTTAATGATTGAAGCCCGGGTCGGATCCTTTGCTCTCGCTTTTTCCCACCAGGTTCTCGCCTCACCGGGTTTTCCCATCATCTGATAAACATCACCTAAATGCTCAAGAACCACAGCACTTGCATCACCAGTATCAATTGCCTTTTTAATGTATTCGGCAGCACCCTCATAATCTTTAAGTTTGAATAAAATCCAGCCATAAGTATCAAGGTAGGCGGCATTCTTCGGGTCCTTCAGCAAGGACTTTGCAGACATTTTCCGGGATTCTTCTAATCTCAGATCACGTTCAGACAAAGAATAGGCATAATTATTTAAAACAAGCGCATTTTCCGGATCAAGTTTCAGCACTTTTTCATACAAAGAATCACTTCTCGAAAACTGCTTTACCTTATCATAAGTTGAAGCGAGTAGAATCAGAGGTTCTGTTGTATAAGGATTAATCAAGGATGCTTTTTCAAGATAAACGATTGCTACTGAGTCTTTATTTAGCTGAAGGGACGCAAATCCTTTAAAGTAGTTAAGCTGAAAATCCATCCCATGCAACAGAAGTCCTTTCGTTGCACTGGTATCAGCGTTTTTAAAATCACTCAATTGAAGGTAGGCGATGGAAAGATTTTGCCAGGCCTGAACCATATCTGGTTTTTTGGTAACCACAAACTCAAAACGGTCAATTGCTTCTTTATTTTTTCCCTTTGAAAGGGAGTTTATACCCAAAAACCATTTTGGTCGCCAGTCATCCTTTTTTACCAATTCCATTTCAGAAAAAAGATGAAGTGCAAAACCAATTGCTGTTGAATCATCTTTTGCCATTTGAAAGTAAGATTGACCCACTCCAATCAGTTCTTCATCTTCAATCTCATCCGAATAAATCAATTTTTTCAGATAACCCGTTGTTTTCACAGAATCTTTTGCCCGATAACTGATTTCAGCAAGTGAAAGTAGTGTTTGTACATCATTTGGCTTAGTGGTCAATATAGGCAGAAGGGTAATTTCTGCAGAATCGAGTTTCCCTAATACGAGATATTCCTTTGAAAGTGTTTTTCTCAAATTATCATTTTCAGGGTCACTTGCAATCATTGAATTTAAAACAGCCGTTACTTTATTCCGTTCATTACGGGCATCATAAACCATAAGCTGTTGCATACGAACATTAAAGTCTTCGCCAAAACGCTGAATATACAATTCATAGGTTTCAAGTGCCTTGCTGGTATTTTTGGTAAGCTGGTACATGACAGCAAGTTTATAGAGATAGTCGTTATTATCTGGAAAGTCTCTCACTAATTTTTCATAAACCCAAGAAGCTTCTTTATACTGGGTATTTTCAAAATACAAATTGGCAAGAAGTACCCTGTACTCTGCATTTGCAGAATCAAGCTGAACTGATTTAATACCAGACTGAAGAGCAAGTGCCGGTTGTTTTTCTGAAATTAAATTTTTTGCCAGATTATAATAGGTGGTTGCAGCCCGGGTTGTAGTTGAATCATAAAGCAAGGACTTTTGGTAAGAACTGATTGCAGATGCTGATTGCCCCATACTTTCCTGGGTAACCCCATCAATAAAAAACTCAAGGGCCTTATTTGCATCAACTTGTTGCTTGGGTCCTTCCTGCTGAGATTCTTTTCCTGAACCACAACCAGAAAAAACAAAAACACTACCAGACAACCCAAAAATCAACAGAAATAATTTGATCATATAATTAACTTCATATCCTTTCCAGACCGGGAACTTTCATCAACAAACCATTCGGCATCAGGCTGAACGTTATGATGATAGTAAATTTCTTTTAAAATATTTTGAGGACGGATCCCTTCACCTGACAAAAGTTTCTCGGCAAAATTTATTTTTTGACCATCGCCACTAAGAAAGAATCCCATATTTGAACGAAAACCCTCAATCGACCACAACTGATTGGCAAACTGAGTCCAGTTATCGGCAAATTTAAAGTTAAAAACCAGACCCAAACTTTCTGCTAAGCCAATTATTACTGCTGCTTCTGACTTCAGCCCCATATAAAGAACAGTTGAACCCTGGAGATGCTTATTGAGAGATAACAGACTAAAAACAAAGGAAATGCCGCTACCAAATGCAATGAAAGTAATATTTTGGTTTTCGGCGAATCTTTTTTCTTTTCCTGATGCTCCTGAAATACGAAAAACTGAACCTGCTGTCAGTCCGGAAAGTTCAGACGAACACAGACCACCGAAGTTCTGGATTAAAAAACCTGTTTGACCATCAGAACACCTTATTGGAGTGTAAGATCGCCTTTGGTAATGATCCCCGATGTGAAAATCTGTGTTCAGATATTGCCCTGGTAAAAATGCAATTTCACTCACCCAAAGGGATTTGAATTGAAGCCAATGAAATTGTGTACCCACAGGATTTGAACCGGTTACTTCAACCGGATGGGCATACCATGACTTAAACCACATGAAGGAACTTGACTGATTACAATTCAGGAGCAGATATTTCGAGCCATTTCATAACCACGCCATATTGTCGCTGGATTGAAACGTCATTTCCGAATTTTTTTATATGTTCATCTCTGAGTGGTGCTGCATGGTTTTCGAGATAATTGGTGAGGTCTGTTTTATCATTAAAATAAAACATAACCCGGTAGGCAGAAAAGTTATCCGACTCAGGACCATCAATTTTAATAAGAAAAGCATCTGATACCCGTGCGACGTTACAAATGGCAGGAATATGATCGTCTGAAATCCAGGTAACCCAATCGATTTCCTTTTCTTTCCTGACCTGAATATTAATTTCATATAGAATTTTCATATCACATCCGCATCTTTATTTAAACCTGCTGAATTGCAGTTTGTTCAGATTTTTAATTTTTTTGTCACTTATTTAAGCATCAATTTAAGTCTTTTTCACGAAAAAGGATATTATATGAACACGAAAGTCACGATATGGCACAATGGACGATGCAGCACAAGCCGTAAAATTCTGGAAGCACTTGTTTCATCGGATTATGAACCCATTGTGATTAACTACCTTTTAACCCCACCAACAGCAGAAAAATTAAAAAATTGGCTTGAATCAGGTGGGGTTTCGGTAAACTCACTTCTTAGAAAAAAAGAACCTCTTTACAAGGAACTTGGTTTGGATAAAAGCCAACCATCACCTCAGGAGTTGGTTAAACTGATCATTAAATACCCTGTTCTTATGGAAAGACCAGTTATTGAAACCGATTCTGGAGTTTTTGTTGCAAGACCTGCAGCCGAGTTTATTGCCAGAATCACTCAAAAAAAGATTTGAGTCTGAGTTTATTCAGTCCATTTTTCCGGATCAGTGAGAGGTGACTCACAGGTATAATTCTCACAACTATAAAGGGTTGTTTTTCCACCAATGGGTTGCTTCCCTGAGATAATAGCAAAATCCTCACTGCCTGTTCCGGTTATGAAAATGGTTCCTGGTCTGAAAACAGAACTTACTTTTTTAATCCAGAGATCAGATGAATCAATTCCTTTAAGCAAAACCAATTCTTTACCCTGATAAACTGACTCAATCATTGAACAGGCCATCCAGCCAAAACCACCGGGCTGGCTTTTCACTTGACCTGAAAGCAATTCTTGCCCCATCAGTGCAGTTTCAGAATAGTCTTTATTTCCTGTCAGGCGACCTAAAATCTGCATAGCCCAAATTATTGAAGAATGACCTGATGGTTCAGCATTGTCAAAAAAATCTTTATTTCTGATAATCAATTTTTCACTGTCTGATGCCGTGATAAAAAATCCGCCGTCTGATTCATCCCGGAATTTTTGAATCAGAATATCCGCCAGATTTTTTGCCCGCTCAAGCCAGATCAGATGCTCTGAATACATGCCCAGTTCAATAATTGCCAGCAAATAATGCCCATAGTCATCTGAAAATCCAGTTATCCGTGACTTTCCATCCTTATAAACCCGGTAAAGCACCTGATCTCTGAATTGCGTTTGCCATATCCATTCAGCGGCTTTTTCCGCTTCCCGGGTGAGGTCTGGCCTGCCTAGAGAAAAACCTGCGAATGCAAGTGCCGAAATCATGAGTCCATTCCAGGACGTCAGTATTTTTTCGTCCCGTGCCGGGCGGATTCTTTTTTCACGATCAGAGAAAAGTATTTGTCTGTTTCTTTCCACCTTCATTAGTAATTCAGCAAGTGACAGGCCATGTTCACTGGCTATCTGTTCGGCTGGTTTTACCCGTCTTAGAACGTTGGTATGCTCCCAGTTTCCAGCTTCGGAGACATCAAACCATGCACACATCACTTCAAGATCAGAAACTGGTAAAGAAGATTTGAATTCTTCAAAAGTCCAGCAGTAAAATTTCCCTTCAATCCCCTCACTGTCGGCATCAAGAGTAGAATAAAAACCACCATCCGGTTGAGTCATTTCTCTCAAAACAAAGTCTGCAGACTCAGTTACAATAGTTTTATAGGACTCATTTCCAAACTTCAGCCAGGCCTCTGTATAAATCCTGATCAGAAGGGCATTATCGTAAAGCATTTTTTCGAAATGAGGTACATGCCATTCTGCATCAACTGAATACCGTGAAAACCCGCCACCAAGTTGATCATAGATTCCACCGGCAGCCATTTTGTCAAGTGAAAGTGTAACCGACTTGGCTGAATCAGCATCAGAGGTGAAATGAAAATGACGGAGTAAAAACTGAAGAGACATGGATGAGGGAAATTTAGGTGCATGTCCAAATCCGCCATGAACACTATCCAACCGTGCTGAAAGTTTTTTTGCAGCCTCATTTATTAAACTGCCGGTCAGGCTAAATTTTCCTGAAGAAACTGTTACTGCTTTTTCAATCTCAGAGGTAAGACCGGTCGCAGACGTCATAAGTTCAGAGTGACGGTTTCGCCACATATCTGAAAGGGCAAGAAGAACTTTTTTGAATGCTGGCAACTGATGCCGGTCTGTGGGTGGAAAATACGTTCCGCCATAAAAGGGCCGGCCATCCTGATCAAGCCAGACACTCATTGGCCAGCCGCCATGACCAGTCATCATCTGTACAGCTGTCATGTAGATCCCATCAAGATCCGGCCGTTCCTCACGATCAACTTTGATGCTGATAAAATTGCTGTTCAGTATTGAAGCAACCAATTCATCTTCAAAGCTTTCCCGTTCCATGACGTGACACCAATGACAGGCAGAATATCCAATCGAAAGAAAAATGGGCTTATTTTCCTCCCGTGCCAGATCAAAAGCTTCAGTTCCCCATGGAAACCAGTTTACCGGATTGTGAGCATGCTGCTTAAGATAGGGGCTGGTTTCATGAATCAGACGGTTTGTAAATTTTGGGGTAATTTCTGACTCAGACATTTCTGTTTCCTTTGTTTTGAAAGGGAACACCTCAGAGACCTATCAAATTCCCAGAATTAAACCGATTATGAGTAGGAAAAAAGTTCGAAACCAGAAGGTGAATCAGAAAAAAGCAGCTAAGTTCATTATTTAAATAAAACGTTCTTTATTGTCAAATTTAAATTTGTTATCTTTACTGATATTTTATTCAAAAAACCAGGGGGAAGATATGAAAAAATCAGTTGCCTTTGCATTCGGGGTTGCGTTAACGTTGGTTCTGGGAGCGGGTTCTTTAACATTTGCACAAAAGGCTGATCTTTCTTCTCAGTGGGCAACGGCAAAAGCTGCTGCTGCTAAGTATGATATTGAAACAGGTTCAATTCCAGCAAATTCAATTGGTTTTGCTGCTGATACTGTTGACAGCGATACCTTTCGTGAACTGAAAAAGTCGTTTGAATCTGATGGCGGAATCAAAGCTGTTATTCTGGTTGAAAAAGGCTCAACCTGGGTATTTCAACGGTACAACCGGTATTGGTGGCCTGCTATGTGGGGCGGAATTATCGCAGTTCCTCTCGTTGCTGTTGGTGCACTTAATGATGTACCCGCTGCAATTGTTACAGGAGCTGTGTTAGGTGGAATCGGAGCCGGTGTTGGATTTTATACGATGGAAAAATCTGAAGTCGCCAATATTAAAAACGACTCAAAAGGACCTGCTGCAGTTTTTATTCTAAAAAAATAAATGCTCATTTACCGTTAAGGAAGAATGGGTGATGAGTAAATCCGGATTCGGCATGTTCTTTTAGAAGTTTGCCTAACTTAACCGGACTGAAATTGCTGCTAGCAATGTCACCCATTGGAACCCACATTACATCTTTTAGTATTTGCTTTTCAGCCGGAAGTTCGGGATCAAACCCAATTTCCGGCATTTTTTCGTCCGACCGTGAGACGAGAAAGTAAAATTCTACGGCGTGAACTTTGTCATAGACAAATTCATTGATATATAACAGACGTTCAGGTTTTACAGTCAGTCCGGTTTCTTCAAAACACTCTCTGATAACTGTATCATGAAGTGTTTCCTGAAACCCAACACCTCCACCCGGGGGCATGAGATGAAAGTCAGAATCATCAAACATACTCTGCTGTTTGACAAGCAGAATTGAATTTTTCTCAATCAGAATGGCACCAGCCCTTACTCGGGTAAAGCCTTCATATTTTTCAAGTAACTCGTGTTTTTTCATGTTTTAAGGTTGTTTTCACCCATATGGATTATACCAAAGATATCCCTTCATTCGAAGAAG
>Ga0209460_1000748_pt1 | contig 25066 bp, 18 predicted proteins | sample EBPBio132013_DNA_FD_185868 | JGI IMG/M metagenome (GOLD analysis project Ga0209460, IMG submission 185868) | Wastewater treatment Type I Accumulibacter community from EBPR Bioreactor in Madison, WI, USA - Reactor 2_5/13/2013_ DNA (SPAdes)... | ecosystem: Engineered > Bioreactor > EBPR >... | reverse complement strand
GACCAGGCGGCATCTGCTTTGGCATTTTTGAAGGCAGCTTTCGCTTCTGTATACTTCCCTAATCCCTTAAGTGAACGACCTAATTCGTAATAATTTGCACCTTTTCTGTTGGCTGATCCTTTTTTCAATTCAATTGATTTTCCGATAGACTCAGCAGCAAGTTCAAATTTTCCCAATTCATTGTAAGATATCCCCAAACGAAGAAAGAGTTCATCATTTTTCGGGTCAACCTCTGTTCCCTTTTTAAAAGTTACAACAGCTTCGTCCTGATTAGAATTTTCTGAATGGGCAATTCCCAGATAATAATAGGCAAACGGATCTTTGGGCTGAAGTTCAATTGCCTTTTTTAAATTTTTCACAGCGTCATTATATTTCTTTGCTGCAATGTAGGCACGGCCGATACTGATGTAATTATCCTGCTCATTCGGAACGGTTTCAATTCCCTTTTGATAAATGGCAATGGCATCTGCAGTTTTTCCAACTTGTTCGTAGGATTTACCAAGAAGATTATAGGACTGTGAAAAGGCAGGCTCAACTTCAACAGCTTTTTTCAATGAAGAAATGGCCTTTTCAAATTCATTCAATCGCCTTTGGGCAACGGCTAGATTATAGTAATATCTGGCAGCCTTGCCATATGTTGCAATTGCACTTTCGTATTGGGCAATTGCTTCAGTATATTGATTTTTCTTCAGGAATGAATTGCCTTCATTAAAGATTTTATTGGCCTGGTTTTCTTCCTCTGAATTTTTTGAATCCTGAGAAAAACCTGTGACAGAGATCAGGGTGAAAAAACCAAAAAACAGAATTCTTTTAAAAAAAGCCATTGAGGGTCTCCTGTTACTTTTCAATTGAGTATAAAATTTAAAAATAATTCAATCTAACGACGTTATCAAACAAATTTGCTATTCTTCTGAAATTGAAACCAAAAAATGGTTTTTAATAAACTCTACCATAACCTCAAATTCATCATCCGGTAAAACCATACCAGCTTCAGGGTTCTGCGCAAGAACATGAGACCAGGTAACATGTTGCCTGATTTGCCCAGCCTTTACAACAGTTGTTAAGTATTCTCTGTACTGTTCAGTAAGGAATAATTCAGTAGTTGAATCAGGTCTGAAACTTTCCCAGGTTGCAGAAAAAACGGAGTAGGCCTGCTCCCATTTTTTTCTATTTTGAATAGAATCGGGCGTCATGAGCAAATAATTTGCCATTGCCCGGTAATCATCAGAATTTTCAAACTTTTCAGAAATCTGAAGACATTTACCAGATAAATCTGGAACAACAGGGGTAGAATCTGCAGGGTTCCAGATTGAAAAACCATATTTCTGACCGATTATGCCAAGCAATCCCCAAGCTTCAAATCCGTATGGGTTTAGCAATATAGATCTTACTGCGGCATCAATTGCGGCAGAAGTATCACCCATTTCATAATAGAGGTCACCCAAATACTTCCAGGCTTTCCAGGATTTTGGATTTTTATAAACAGACGCTTCAAACCAGTATTTAGCTGTATCCAACTGATCAAAAATAAAAAAGGTATCACCGAGGTAGAGGTATGAAAACCAATTATCCGGTTGAACTTTCATTGCTTTCAGGTAAGCACTTCTAGCTCCCTCATAGTTTCGCACATGATAAAGACTATCTCCCAAAAAGTAAAAGTTGCCTCTTTTTTTATTTGGTTTAAAAGAAACCAATTGGGGATTTAAACCTATTATAACGGGTTTGACCCATTCATCAACTTCACGAAAATATCTATTTTCAAAATTTAACGGGGGTTCACTAACTGTTAAACAACCGATTTTATTTTTTTCGAGATAACTTGAAACCTGTTTGTTGAAATCAAGAATTGTTTGTGTTCCATCATCAGACCAAACAGGTACCTTCTGAGCCAGGAGACCTGAATTAAAAAAGATGATCAGAAACAAAAAGAAAAAATTCAATTTCATACTGTACGGTTCAAAAATGAGTTTATAATTACCTGATTTGCCTTTGGGAACGGGTATTGACTCAACTCAGACGGTAACACCCACCGAACCTCACTGCCACTCAATGGTTGTGCCGTTCCGGAAATCAGAGTACAAAGATAGGCATGAATCGTGATAGAAAAATGGGTAAAAGCATGGTCTACCTCAGCCAGTTTTTCAGTAACGGTGATTTCAAGACCAACTTCCTCCATAAATTCCCTTTTTACACATTCAGTAAAAGATTCACCAGATTCTACTTTTCCACCCGGGAATTCCCACATTCCGGCAAGCATTTGGTTTTCATGGCGCCTTGCTATCAATACTTTTCCGTTTGCAAAACAAAGACCGACTGCAATTTCCTTATGAGGACGGTCTTTCATCTTTCTTTTAACCGGAAACCGGGCAAAAGTTCCCTGGCGAAAACCCGAGCAATATTCTGCAACCGGACATTCGTCACATTTGGGCTGTTTTGGTCTGCAAATCAGGGCACCCAACTCCATTACAGCCTGATTGAAGTCAGACGGATTTTCTGAAGGAATAATTTCTTTCAGACTTTCAAAAACAAGCTTTCTTGTCTGTGGACGTGAAATATCATCTTCCAGTTCCGTTAACCGGGCAAATACTCTGAATACATTACCATCAACAACCGGGACCGACTCATTGAATGCGATACTGGCGATGGCGGCTGCAGTGTAGGGTCCGATGCCGGGAATTTCAAGAAGTTCTTCGAATTTGCCGGGAAGCTGACCATTCATTTCAGATGAAACCAACTTTGAGGCTTTGTGCAGATTTCTTGCTCTTGAGTAATAGCCAAGTCCTTCCCACGCTTTCAGAACCTGTTGCTGATCTGAAAATGCAAGAGTGTTTACATCCGGAAAAAGTTTAATAAATCTGTCGAAGTAGGGTCTGACTGTTTCAACCTGAGTTTGCTGAAGCATAATTTCAGAAATCCAGATCAGGTACGGATCACGAACGTCACGCCAGGGCATTTCACGTTTATTTAATTCATACCAGTTTAAAAGTGGTGTAACTATTTGTCTCATATCAGGAAATCATCCAGAGCCAGCAAACACCTATCAGAGTACTGACGATTGTTGTCGGAACCCCAACTTTTAAAAATTCTGTAAATGAAAGTGTTGCTTTTTTCTTTGCTGATTCTGCAACAATCAGATTGGCAACTGAACCCATTAAAGTAAGGTTACCGGCAAACGTGGAGGCCATTGCCAGCAGCAACCAAAAGGATTTGGCATCCGGAAGAGCATCAACGGCAACCCGGATTAACATCACAAAGGGAACGTTACTCACAAGGTTTGAACCCAGAATTGTGATTCCGGAAAAATGAAGATATTTAATAAAAAGCGAACTGTCATGGTTTAGGATCAGTGAATTTAAAAGTTCAATCCAATGAGTTGACTTTAAAACACCAACAACAACAAACAAAGAGGCAAACATGAGCAGTAAAGACCAGTCAACGTGGACGAAAAAGTGCTGAGGACTCTTTCTTGCCAGAATTAAAGTTGCCACAGCTCCGATCAGTGCACCCAAAGCAAGTGACACTCCTGCCAGAAATAAAATCAGGACGCCGCCAAAGACAAACAAAGTCCAGTTAACCTGAAACCAATCAACCCGTGGTGCCTGAAAATGAGTAAAAGTGGCAAATTGTTTTTGGGGAAACTTTGCTCTGTAAATCCATTTCACCAGAAATCCGTTGGCAATCAGAGCCAGAATTGCAACCGGAGCCAGGTAAAGGAAAAAATGGAAAAATGGAATCCCGGAAAAATGTCCAACCAGCATATTTTGTGGATTTCCGACCAGCGTCATAACTGATCCAATATTGGAGGATGTCGCCAGGGCAATCAGCATGGGAATTGGGTTGAGATCTGCATCATCAGCAATGGTTAGGATGACCGGTGTGAGCAAAACGCAAATGGTATCATTCACAAAAAGAGCGCTTAAAATTCCGGAAAGAAAAACCAGAAACCAGAGCAAACGGCCTGAATTTCCTGAGTGGGACAATGCACGATGGCTTAAAAATCTGAAAAATCCGCCATCACGGAGTGATCCTACCATTATCATCATTCCCAAAAGAAGCGTAATGGTATTCCATTCGATCATTTTGTATGCATCGTCAAGGGTTAAACCTGCAAAAATGATCATCAAAACGGCACCGGTAAGACTTACGCCGGGGCGGTCGAGATGAAGAAAAGGGATGCGTTGAAGGGAAATAAGCAGGTAAGTGAGAATAAAAATACCGGCAATGAGGTAATCGGGTTGGATGCTGCCCATATTTGGTTAGTTTTGATCTGAAAAGAAAGTGTTTGAAAGAACTCGAAGTTTTTCCTTAATTAAATCTTGGTTTCGTTTAACATAAATTGTAGTAATTTCTTCTGACTGTTCAAACTTTAAAATAGTTTGGATACCCTGAATTTCGGAATTAATGAATTGAAGGGTAATTTGGACAATTGCGTCCTTTGTCCACTTTTCAATTGTATCAAAACTTTCATAATCATAACCCAACTCTTTCCATTTTGGGGAAATTGTATATTTTTCAAATGAAATTCGCTCTAAAAGATCTTTTTCATTTTCCGCTTTTTCAAATAATGAAATTAATTCTGAAAATTCCCAAAATTCTTTTTCCTTTGAAAGTTCAATTGCCTTTTTAAAAATTGTCTGTGCAAGTAAATTTTGAAAATAGTGTGGTAAAACATAATAACTAATAAACTCTGTAATTTGTTTGCCATGATTTGAAATCAGTTTCAAAATATCAATTTCAGGAATTGTTACCTTTCGGATTTCAACCTTTTCAGTAATATTAGCAATATCAACAACTTCAAATCCTACTTTTTCCTTATTTTCCCTTTTCTGGTCAATAAATCTATTATTTCTTAGCTTTTTCCCAAGAGCATCCGATACAATTGACTGAGCCACCTTTGTGGTTCTAGAAACTTCCTGTACCATGATTTCGCGACCGACTGGATCAGGGAATCGTGATATAAGTTCAATTAATCGGCCAATAACCTGCTGCCGGTTTTGAACATTATCACCTTCACCTTTTATTGATGAATACTCGATGATAAATTCAATAAAACTTTTGCGGTAGCGGGTGAGGTAATCCAGAAATGCTTCACTTCCCAGTTTCTGAACATAGGAATCAGGATCCTGTCCGTCTGGCAACATGACAATTTGTGGGAAAAGTCCTTCATCAAACAACAGTTCAATTGACCGTTCCATGGCTTTTAAGCCAGCGTTGTCACCATCGTAGAGAAAAATGAAATTCTTTTGTGTGTATCGTTTCACCAGTTTGATTTGATCGGGAGTTAGTGCAGTTCCCGAGGTAGCAACTACATTTTTAATTCCGTGCTGATGAAGGGAGATGACATCAAGATAACCTTCAACGAGAATGACTTCATCCCGTTTTCTGATGTCTTCCTTGGCTTGGAAAAGTCCGTACAAAACCCGGGATTTGTTGTAAATTATGGATTCAGGTGAATTCATATACTTGGCAAAATCCACCGTTGGCGTCATAACACGGCCGCCAAAGCCAATCACACGGCCAACGGGATCCTGAATCGGGAACATCACCCGGTCACGGAACCGGTCATAAGTGCTTCCATTTTCACCACGAATGATCAACCCGAGCTGTTCAAGTAATTCGGTTCTGACCTGGTCACGGTAAGCTGAAGATTTGAGATCATCCCAACCGGAATGAGCGTATCCCACGCCAAACTTCACAATACTTTCGTTGGTAATTCCCCGTTTTTCAAGGTAGTCACGGGTTGGTTTGCCATCATCAAGCTTCAGGTTTTCAAAAAAGATTTTTGCCGCCCACCGGTTCACTTCATAAAGTGAATCTTCAGCTGAAAAATTTTCCGATTGTTCCCGTTCATTTTTGGGAAGTTCGATATGTGCTTTTTCGGCGAGAATCTTAACCGCATCATAGAAGGATACATTTTCATATTCCATGATGAAGTTGAAAACAGATCCGCCTTTTCCGCATCCGAAACATTTAAAAATCCGTTTGGCCGGATTGACGGAAAATGATGGTGTTTTTTCGTTGTGGAACGGACAGTTTCCCCAGTAATTGGTACCCTTTTTTTTCATCTGCACGCGTTCAGAAACGATGTCGAGAACATCGTTGGCATCCTGAACTGAGGCGATAAACTGGTCGGTAAATTTCATGGGGAGGAGCAGTTATAAGTTATAAGTCGAGTGAAACGAAGATCCCGAACACTTTCGGGGTTATAAGTTACAAGTCGGGTGAAACGAAGCCCCGATTCACATAAGGGTTACAAGTTACAAGTGGTAGGAGAAAAGTAGTTGTTGGTAATAAGCTAAAGGAATTAAGTTGTTACCAGGCTAATTACGTTATCAATAAAATTATAGTTAAAAATTGGGTAAATAAAAACACAAGCTTAACCCTTTTCACTTGTAACTTGTAACTTACCACTTATAACTGTTTTAATACGACATCAGCCGATTCAATTCGGTCATTTTGGTTGAATATTCTTTTCTTGCCTGCCTTCTTAGCCGGGCAAGCTCAAGACGCTGTTCTTCAGAGTCATTGCTTGGTTTCAACGGAAGAACTTTAACGGGTTTTCCCCTGTCATCAATCGCAACCAAACTAAAAAATCCGGTAACTATTGTTTCTTCAAAATCAACGCCTTCAGGTTTATTTACAACCTTCAAGCCAATTTCCATTGAAGTTTCACCGGTTATATTTACCGTTGCAAGCATGGTTAACCGGTCACCGAGCTTTACCCGTTTTCTGAATTCAAGCGGATCAATCTGAATCGTTTGGACGGCTTGCCCGCAATACCGGCGGGCACAGGCGTGGGCAGTTAAATCGAGGAGCTTAAACATGTCACCGGCAGTGATAAACCCAAATTGGTCAACCATTCCCTTGGTAACTTGTGCAGTTCCTTTAAATTCTTTGATTCCGGTAGGAATGTATTCTCTGTGTTCCATTATTTTTTTACTCCAAACATAAATTCCAACGGACGCCAGACTCTTCGAGACCAGGCACGTTCGGTATGTTCAGCACCTTCATCTATATATCCCATTACCTCAGTTGAATCCTGATATCCCTTTGTTTTTAATAAGTTTAGCATCTGATCATAGCCTGGTCTGAGTTGATTTTCAAGGCCTTCGGTTCCATCATCCATATAAACCCTGAAATTTTTTCTTTCCCCTTCAAAGGTATCAACTTCTTTGATAATTTTGTAATCTTCAATCAAAAATGCACTTGATAAACAACCTGCCATTCCAAATACATCAGGGCGCCACCAAACAAACAGGAAGGAGCTCAGTCCACCCATTGAAGAACCCATCACAGCCGTGCTTTCGGGTCCTTTCAAAGTACGGTAAGTACTGTCAATCATCGGTTTGATTTTATCTGTGACAAAATTCAGATAAGCTTTGCCCAATTCAGTATCAGAATATTCTGCTGTTCTGTCTGCAGAATTTGAAAGGGCAACAACAATAATTTCTTCAATGATTCCAGCTTTTGCAAGGGAATCTGCAACTTCATCAATCCGCCATTCCGTTCCGTTAAAAGACGTTGCCGGATCAAAAACATTTTGTCCGTCATGCATATAAAGAACAGGGTACCGTTTTGTTTTATTTTCCTTATAGGATGAAGGTAACCAGACAATCACATCTTTCGGGAAATTTAAACCTTCCCCTTTCAGGCCACGATAATAGTTAACCTCACCTACAATTCCGGAATGGGAAGCAAACCAGATATCAGACCAGGTTTGAAAACGAATCACAACTTTCTTATCAGAATCCAGAATAATTCTGGTATTTCCCGGCATAATTCCGGCAGTCTCCATAGCTTGGGAATTCCAGTTTCCACGGGTAATTTTAAACTCAAGCGTATCCCCCGATTTGAATGAACCGGTAAAAACCCAAATTGAATCAGATTCTTTCACCATTTTTACTTTTGACGGATTCCAGAAGCCCAATTGTTCACGATTTCCGGTAATGTAAACTTCTGAAGAATCAGGTGTGCCAGCCGGAACTATGACTTTAACAGTAAGACTTTGCTCTGCACAGGAGAACAGGAGTGGAAGTAAGATTAATAATAATAAGTATTTATACATGTAGATTTTGGAGGGTTTAAAATAAATTTTGTATGGTATTTTTGAAAGTAGTAGGTAGAATGAAAATTGCATGGATCCCGGATCCCCGAAAGCGTTCGGGGCAGGCTAAGTCCGGGATGACAACAAATCAAAACAAAATCATGATCCTTTTATTTTCCATTTGGAACCTTCTTTTCCGTCCTCAATTACGATTCCGCCGGAAGTCAGCCGGTCACGGATCAGGTCGGATTTGGACCAGTTTTTTTCCTGACGGAAACCAGTTCTGAGTTCAAGAATTAAGCCCATTGCTGAGTCAAGTTCTTTTTCAAAAGATTTTCCGGAAGCATTTTCAGGAAGTAAACCAAGGACTTCTCCTACAGTTTTTCTAAAAAAAGAAGGGAGTTCTGAACGCAATCCGCCATCCACCAGTAATTCCGGATTTGTATTCAGAGTTTTAACGGCGTTAAAAACAACTGCCAGCGCACGCGGTGAATTAAAATCATCATTCATCGCTTCAGAAAACTCTTCAAACCAATCCAAAATGAGCTTCTGGGTAAACGGTTTTTCTTCCCGGCCTTCTTCAAACTTCAGGACAGGTCCAACCATATTCATCAGGCGTTCAAATCCACTCTGGGCGGACATCAATCCTTCTGCAGAAAAATCAATCGGGGAACGATAATGAGAACTTAAAACTAAAAACCGGATCACCATGGGATCGTAGGTTTTGAATAAATCTTTGACAAGAACAAAATTCCCTTTTGACTTGCCCATTTTTTCACCATTGACTGTCACCATGTTATTGTGAAGCCAATATTTGACGAAATGTTTGCCGGTTGCTGCTTCTGACTGTGCGATTTCGCATTCGTGATGCGGAAACTGATTTTCTAATCCTCCACCGTGAATGTCGAACGATTCGCCCAGGTATTTCATTGACATGGCAGAACATTCAATATGCCAGCCGGGAAACCCGACACCGAAAGGTGATTTCCATCTCATCAGGTGATTGGCTTCAGCCTTTTTCCACAGGGCAAAATCGAGCGGATTTCTTTTATCTTCATGGATTTCAACACGGGCACCTTCCTGAAGTTCATCGGTTTTTCGTCCGGAAAGTTTTCCGTAAGACGAGAATTTTTTCACATCAAAATAGACGGATCCGTTCGATTCGTAGGCAAATCCTTTGCTGATGAGTGTTTCAATCATTTCAAGCTGTTCGGGAATGTGTCCGGTAGCTCTGGGAGAAATATGCGGACGAAGAATATTCAGCCGGTCCATATCGTCGAAGTACGACTTGGTAAATCCTTCAGCAATGGCCATGGGTTCAGAAGCAAGTTCTTTCGACAGTTTCTGGATTTTGTCTTCACCCTCTTCTGCATCACCGACCAAATGCCCGACATCAGTAATGTTCTGTACGTAAAACGGATTAAATCCGGCAACTTTCAACCAGCGGAAAACCAAATCAAAGGAAATATAAGACTTGGCATGTCCCAAATGGGAATCACCATAAACCGTCGGACCGCAGACATACATTTTTGTCTGTTTCGGATTGATCGGTTCATATTTCTCCAGTTTTCTGGTGAGGGTGTTGTAAACGTGAAGTTCTGACATAAAGTATTGTTTTAAATAGATTTAGAAAATGTGCGATAAATTGGTGACTATGTAACCCCAACTTGTTCATCAGGTGCCGCCCTTCGACAGGCTTAGGATAACAGATTTACAATGGGCGATGTTAAAAAGTTTAAGTTGAAATGAAACGTGGTTCTCTAAAAAGAAAAAATACTGGATTCCCGCCTTCGCGGGAATGACAGCATGTCTCCATAATGAAACAAGGGATTTACCAAAATGTTCAAATAAAATAAAAAGCCAACCTTGTAACTTATAACTTATAAATCGTCCCCTGTCCCTCGTCCCCATCCTCACCGTGGCGTTTCGAGTAATTCTCTGGCCTGAATTCTTGAGGTTTCTGAAACTGAATCTCCGGAAAGTAGTTTCGCAATTTCATCAACTCGATCCTGTCCGTTAACGTGAATAACGGTTGATTCTGTTGATCCGTTGTGAATCTGTTTGGCAACCAGGAAATGATCGCCGGGAACCGAGGCAACCTGCGGTAAATGGGTAATCACAAAAACCTGATGATCAGTTGATAATCTGGTTAACAGTTTCCCGACTGAAAAAGCTACTTTTCCGCTGACACCGGTATCAATTTCGTCAAAGATCAGAACCCCGACACCACCAACTGCTGCTGTTGACGCTTTGATCGCCAGCATGATCCGAGAAATTTCTCCGCCTGAAGCAACTTTCGCCAGGGGTTTTACCGGTTCACCTGCATTTGTCGAAATCATAAACTCAATAAAATCAATCCCTTCCGGTGAAGCTTCAACGGTTTTTCCGTCAACCAGAACCCAGGAATGAGAATCTTGTTTAACCGAAAAACTGACTTCAAATTTCGCCTTTAGTAAGCCCAGTTCTGACAAATGTTCGAGAACCATTTTTGAAAGTTTTTCAGCTCCCTTTTTCCTTGAGGAAGACAAAGCCAGGGCTGATTTGATATAAGCCTGCTGGAGGGATTCTGTTTCCTTCTTCAGTTTGATGATATTACCATCAACATTGAGCTCTGCACCAAGTTCAAGTTCGAGTGATTTTTCCTTGTCCAGAACTTCTGCAAGGGTTGGTCCGTACTTTTTCTTCAACCGGTTGATGCCGTCGAGACGGACTTTCACTTCTGATAATCTTGCCGGATCAACAACCACTTTTTCAGAATAATTTTCAAAGAAACTTCCTGCTTCTTTTACTGAAATAACTGCCGATTCAAATTCTTTGAAATAGTCAGCCAGATTTTTATCAATTTTCTGAAGATCATCCATTTTCTTGCGGATATCGTTCAGTTGATGGTACAAACTTCCTTCATCCTGACCTAAAAGTGAATAGCCGATTGAACCGGAAGTCTGGAATAAAAACTCAGCATTTTCAAGTTTTGAAAGTTCATTTTCAAGCAGATCATCTTCATCGGATTCAGGTTTGATTTCCCTGATTTCCTTCAGTTGAAATTCTGATAATTCCCTTTTTTCAATAAGTGTATCTCTTTGTTTTTCAAGAGATTGCAGAGCTTTACGTTTAGCTTCTGCTTCCGACCAGAGTGTTTCCGTTTTTTCAAGCAATTCAGGATGACGGCAGAAATCATCAAGGAAATTGAGTTGTCTTTCCGTGGAAAGCAATGACTGATGGTCGTGCTGACCGTGCAGATCGACCAGTAAATCACCAATTGATTTAAGCGTGGCAAGGGTTGCAGACTGATCGTTGACGAAAATCCGGTTCTGCCCTTTTGTGGTAATTTCCCGGCGGATTGTAAGGTCATCACCTTCGATTTCAAGCTGGTTGTCTGAAAAAACCTTTTGAAGTGCCGGCGTTGGTTTAAATTTGAAGGAACCTTCAACCTGAGCCCGTTCCTGTCCATGACGGATCGATTCTGTTGAGGCCCGGTCACCGAGGATGAGGGAAATGGCACCGAGTAAAATGGACTTCCCCGCACCGGTTTCCCCCGTAAGAATATTAAGATTCCGAGTGAACTGGAGGTCCATTTCAGAGATGATTGCAAAATTCCGGATGTAAAGTCTGGTCAACATAGATTTATAATTTACGAAAGATTAAAATCAAACAGAAATCGGAATCAGCCTGTTTCAGGCAATTTCATTGAGAATCAGTGTATCGGATGGTTCAGATAAAACCCGGTCACGCAAAAGCCGGTTTTCAGGTTTTCTCAAATGCGGATCGTCCTTAAGAATAAAGTCAGATATTTGCCGGGATTGAATCACCAGGGGTTCATCTTTGACCAGATCTAAAAGCTGAAGATCGGGCATTCCGGATTGCCGTGTTCCGTACAAATCACCAGCACCCCGGATTTCCAGGTCCTTTTCAGCAATTTCAAATCCGTCGGTCGTTCTTTCCATGGTGGCAAGGCGTTCTTTTCCGTCTTTTGAAAGTTTGAAGGACGTAATCAGGAAACAATAACTCTGCTCAGAACCCCGGCCGACACGACCACGAAGCTGATGAAGCTGGGCAAGACCAAACCGTTCTGCATGTTCAATGACCATCACCGAGGCATTGGCAACATCAACACCCACTTCAATGACGGTTGTGGAAACGAGAATATTCACTTCACCCGATTTGAAAGCTGACATTGTGGCTTCCTTTTCTTCGGATGAAAGCCGGCCATGTAGCAACCCAACTTTAAAATCTGAAAACTCAGCGCCGATTTCTTCAAGTGCATCCGTTGCCGCCTTCAGATCCAGTTTTTCAGATTCTTCAATCAGCGGATAAACGAAATAGGCCTGTCTTCCCTTTTTGATCTGTTCCCGGATCGTCCTGAAAAGTTGTGACCGGTCTTTGTCGAAAATGATGGCCGTTTTAATCGGCTGCCGGCCTTTTGGCAGTTCGGTGATTTTTGAAACTTCGAGATCACCATACAAGGTCATCGATAAAGTTCTGGGAATCGGCGTTGCCGACATCACCAGCATGTGCGGCAGAATTCCCTTTTGCTTCAGTTTTGCCCGTTGGATGACACCAAACCGGTGCTGTTCATCCACCACAATAAGACCCAGATTCTGGAAAATTACCTGATCTTCAATCAAAGCATGCGTTCCGATTACAATACGGGTCATTCCCGACTGAATCATTCCCAAACCGGAATTTTTACTTGCCGTTTTTAAACTTCCGGTGAGTAAAACCACGTCCAAACCCAAAGGTGTGAAATAATTCAGCATCGTCCGGTAGTGCTGTTCAGCCAGAATTTCTGTCGGCGCCATAAAAGCAGCCTGGAATCCGTTATCCACAGCCATCAGCATCGCCATCATGGCAACGACGGTTTTTCCTGATCCGACATCACCCTGAATCAGGCGGTTCATAGGATGTGACCGTTTTAAATCTGACCGGATATCCCGCAAAACGGAAATCTGTCCCTGTGTTAACTGAAACGGCAATGACTGATAAAACTTTTTCACCAGCTGATCTTCAGCGGTAAAAGTAAATCCCTTTTCATTTTCCTGAATCCGGAGTTTTCTGAGTCCCATCTGCAGATTGAAATAGAGAATTTCTTCAATTTTGAGGCGGTTCAAACCGGAAAGTAATTCGTCGTTGGAACCGGGATAGTGAATGGCCTTAAGTGAAAGCGAAAAATCAGAAACTTTAAATTGTTCACGGACGGAAAGGGAAAGTGTATCGGGGATGGAATTGAGATCGAGCCGTTCAAAAACTTTTTTCATGACCCGGCGGAATCCACGGGAATCAAATCCGGTTTTTCTGAGAAGATCAGTCGTCGGATAAAGGGGAATAATCCCTCCCGTGTTGATCAGTTTTAGTTCATCATCTTCCTGCTGAATGTGATCGTATTCAGGGTGAATCATCGAGAACCGGGGTCCGAATTGCTCGAGTTTACCTGAAACAGCAAAAGCTTCACCAACCCGGAAACTGGTTTTGAGGTACGGAATTCCCTGGAAAAAAGTAAGTTCCATGGTTCCTGTGCCATCTTCAAGAAAAACCTGAAGACGCTGACCACCGCGGCCACGATTTTTGATAACATCGGCCTTTTTGACGGTTCCGATAACGGTTACAATGCCTTCAGCATAACGAAGATTGCCGATTTTAAGAATCCGTGTGCGGTCAAGATATTTTCGGGGATAGTAATTCAGCAGGTGTTTGACGGTGTCAATTCCGATTGCGCGGAGTGATTTTGCCCGTTCGGGACCGACTCCGGAAATGAACTGAATGTCAGAGGTGTAGGTAAGTTCCAACAAAAAACCTGCTTTTACTGTTTTTATATACAGTTAAGATAGGAAAAAGAAAGGGCAGATTCAAGGATTGGTTACAGGTCACTGCCTGCCCCGAACGCTTTCGGGGGATTACGGGTCACAAATGCCGGGGACGAGGGACCGGTGACATGGGACAGAAAAGGCGTAAGGAATAAGGTGTAAGGTTAAAGGTAAAAGCATGGATCCCGGGTGCTGCCGAAAGCGTTCGGGAGCACCCGGGATAAATCACTTCTGATATGAAATACGGTAAAGACAGTCAGAAAAGTCATCAGAAACGAGCATACTTCCGTCAGGAAGAACTTCCACATCAACCGGCCGGCCAAACACTTCATCATTCACCTGCCAGTTATCAGCAAAGGGTTGATAGGAAATGGTTTTATTTCCGTCAAGTTTTACGATGGAAACCCGGTAACCACTTTTTGTACTCCGGTTCCACGATCCGTGCTCTGCAATAAAAATCTGGTTCTGATACTCAGCAGGAAATTTAGTTCCGTCATAAAATCTCATGCCAAGCGGAGCAACGTGTGCACCCAAATCCCTTGCCGGCGGGGTGTAATCTGAAGCTTTTTTCCCTTTTCCAAATTCAGGATCGGGGATTCCGTTTCCATGGAAGTACGGGAAACCAAAGTTCATACCGGCGGTTGGCGCATAATTCAATTCGCAGGGCGGAACGTCGTCGCCCATGTTATCACGGCCGTTATCAGTAAACCAGAGTTCATTGGTTACCGGGTGCCAGTCAAATCCGACCGAGTTTCGTAATCCTTTTGAAAAGATTTCAAGTCCCGAACCATCCAGATTCAGCCTCATCATGCTGCCAAACCGTTCATCTTTCTGTTCACAAACGTTGCACGGCATGCCAACCGGAATGTAAATTTTTCCATCCGGACCTAAACGTATCACTTTCCAGCCATGCCAGGTGTCAGATGAAAAACTGTCGTTCACTACTACGGGTTTTGGCGGATTGTCAAGATTCGCTTCAATATTATCAAACCGGATAATTCTGTTCACTTCCCCGACGTATAAACTTCCGTTGTGAAACATAACGCCATTCGGCATAAATAAACCGGAAGCAATCACCCATTTTTTGTCTGCCCGACCATCTTTATTGGTATCGGCAACGGCATAAACACTGCCATTTTTCATCCGTGTGCCAACATAAATGATCCCGGCCGGACTTTGAGCAATCGAACGGGCACCTTCCAGATCAGTGGCAAAAACTTCCATTTTAAATCCGGGAGGAAGGGTTACATTTTTGGTCACTTCATTGGTAAGGTCAGGTTCTGATATTGCTTTTTCAGATTTTGACGGTGAACCAGACTCACATCCCAGATTAAGGAATAACCCAAAGGAAAATAAAAGCGAAATCATTTTAACCTCCATAACATCAACCCTTCAAATTCTTCAGTACCGTTTCAACATCAGCCGGATTCTCAAAAAACTCCAGCAATCGCAAAATCACGCCATCCAAGGTAGAATCGGGACAACTTGCACCGGAATTCATGATAAAACTGATCTTTTCGGATTTTTGCGGCATCCAGTTTTTGGAAACCGGATGCGTTTTTTTCCGCCAGTCGTAATGATGAATTTCTTCAACCGATTTTATTTCAGAAGCATCTTTGATGAAAAAAGTGGTGAGTTTTTCTTCGCAGAGTTCAACCAGATGCGACGTGTTTGATGAATTATATCCACCGACAACAAAGGCCAGATCAGCATGAACATTTAGTGCCGAAAGAGTCGCCGATTGATTTTCGTTGGTTGCGTAGCACAACGTATCAGACGTATCGGCATAATGATTTTTGATATCGGCAGATCCAAAATGCTCGATTACGGCAACTTTTAAAATCTCCATGATTTCTTTGGTTTCAGTTGCCAGCATGGTGGTTTGGTTAATCACACCAAAACGCTGAAGATCTTTTTCAGGATTGAATCCGGGCGTTGATTTGTGTCCGAACTTGTCAACAAACTCAAGCCGGGATTTTTTTCCGCGGATGACATCGGCAAGGAAATTGGCTTCAGCAACATCGAGAATAACTACAGCAGGTCCGCTTTGTGAAACATGTGAAAAAGTTGCCCGTGTTTCTTCGTGATTTACTTTTCCGTGGATGACGTTCGAATATCCTTTTTCACCCAGTTCAATTCCCTTTTTCCAGACTTTTTCTACGAAAGGACAGGTTGTATCGTACGTGTACGGGTCGATGCCACGCTGCAAAAGTTCATGCTGAATTTCGATGGTGGTTCCAAAGGCAGGAACAACCACGATATCATCGGTGGTGAGATCATCCCATAAAATCAATTGCCGGCCTGAAGGTTCAAAAATGAATTTGACCCCACGCTGAATAAGATCTGAGTTTACGGTTGGATTATGAATCATTTCGGAAAGGAAGAAAACCCGTTTTCCCGGATTTTCATCGATGGTTTTGTAGGCAATTTCAATTGCGTTCTGAACACCGTAGCAAAAACCGAAATGACGGGGAATGATAAATTCAACCGGACCAAAATCCAATATTGTCGGATTGAAATTCCGGCGTCTGGGGTCAGTCAGATTTTGAAATTCTTTGACTTTGGTGATGATTTGGGACCGGTAAATTTCCGGAATGTCGAATTTTTTCATTTGAAGATAGTTGGTGAAAATTTATATGAAGATCAAAACACCAGGATTGATTTCAAAATTTCCGGGCACGGGATTTTTTTAATGGATGGGGATTTGGGGTTGAAGAACGAGACCCTTCGATACAATTTTTTCTTTTAAAAAATTACTCAGGGTGACAATAGTTTCTATTTTTCTTATAGCTAAAACCCGGTCACTTCGAGAACCTCAGTGTCCGGGTTTTTATGCCTTTTATCTTTTCCTGTAACCCGTAATACGTGATCTGTGACCCGTAACCTCACTCGTATCGTATAGCATCAACCGGATCAAGTGCAGCAGCCATTCTTGCGGGATAAATGGCAGAAAGAGAAGTCAGAACCAGCGCCATGGCTGTTGTGGCGAAGAAATCAACCCATTCAACAGCAACCGGAAATGCATCCACAATAAAACTTTCAGCGTTCGGAATCTGGTAAAATCCGGTTTTCATCTGCAGGAAAACAATTCCGTAACCCAGAATGGAACCGATTATAACTCCTGAAAATCCAACAATTAAACCCTGTTTGAGAAAAATCCGGTAAATCTGCTTTCTGGAGGTTCCCATTGCCATTAAAACACCAATATCCCGGCGTTTTTCGAGAACGGTCATCATCAGCGTACCCACAATATTAAAAGCAGCAATGATAATGATCAGAGCCAGAATAATATAGGCACCCCATTTTTCAAGTTTCATGATGGAGTACATTTCCCTGCGCAGATCGTACCAGGTTTGAACCCAATAGGCATTTCCCAGTTTTTCCTGGAGCATTTCTTTTACCTCAGCAGCATCGGCACCGGGTTTCAGGCGGATTTCAACTCCCGTCATTTTTCCGTTCATCTGAAACAAATCCTGAACAGCAGCATAACTTGCGTAGGAAAATCCGATATCATAAACCCGCTGAACCGAAAAAATTCCGGTCACTTCAAAACGGCGGGTTCTTGGGGTTTGCATTTGCGTGAAAACTTTATCGAGTCCGATTGGCGAAATAATGGCAATCGAGGCTCCTTCAATCGCACCCAATTTATCACTGAGAGCAATCCCGAGCAATATCCCTTTATTACCTTCCTTCGCAGTTAAAGCTGAACTTCCCATCACAATATGCTGATCAAGTTTGGTCATCTGCCCAAATAATGAATCTTCAACACCATGAAGCCAGGCAACCTGATTTTTGTTGTCATAAGTCAGGAGAGCTTTTCCTTCGGTAAAACGGGAAACCAGTGAAATCTCTGGGATGGATTTTAGAATGGAAAAAAGCAGTGAATCGTCTTCCGGAAGTGATTTTTTGTCGATCGCTTCAATTCTGATGTCAGGATCTACACCTTTCAGCAAGCCTTCAACCAAAGAAGAAAATCCGTTAAAAACCGAAAGAACAACGATCAAAGCTGCAACACCAACGGTCACGCCAATAATCGAAATTTTCGAAATAATCCCGATCAGGCTGATCCGTTTTTTTGAAAAGACATACCGGTTTGAGATCAGCCATTCAAAAGATTTCATCTGAACCTCACCGAATCGGCAATGTTAAGTCTGGCCGCCACAACTGAAGGAATCCAGGATGCAAACAGAGCCAGAATCACAGTCATCAAATTGACAAGAACAATATCGGTGACTGAAAGCAAAATGGGCACCGTGTTCATAAAATAAGCTTCAGCGGGCAACGGAATGAGATGAAACTGACTTTGAAGGATGCAAAATCCAATTCCGATCACATTCCCGATTGCAAGTCCGATTCCTGTGATGAACATTCCCTGAAAAACGAAAATGCGGGTGATTTGCTTCCGGTCAGTTCCCATTGATCTGAGGATTCCGATTTCTGCGGTTTTATCCACGATCATCATCAGAATCGTGCCCACAATATTTACAATGGCAATCAGAATCAGAACCAGAATCACGATCGGGATCATTTGCTGCTGAAGGGCAATCCAGTTAAAGAGATTGGATTGAGTTTGGAAAATAGAACGGGAATAATAGGGCCATTTGATCAGATTCTGAAGCGAATCCGAATATAAATCAGCATTGTAAAGGTTGTCTGTTTCGAGGGTAATTTCTGTGATTTCACCGGGTTTCTGAAACAATTCCTGAACGGACGGCATGGGCAGATAAATAAACAAGTCATCAAAACCCTGCATGCCGGTATCGTAAATCCCCACAATCCGGCCCTGAATCACGTTTGGCATGTTTCCCGGAGTTGGCATTCCCGAAATCCCGAATAAAGTCAGCTTTGAACCCAGTTCCAGACTCAGAAGCTGAGCCATTTTCTTCCCGACAACAATGGGATGTTTGACCGAATCGTTTGCCTGAAGATAATGACCGGCAATCATGTACTTTTTAATCTGAACGGTTTCTTTTCCGGGAATGATGCCGTTAACCAAAACACCTTCAATCGATTTTCCTGATCGGGCAATGGCTTCCCGGGAAAAGGAAGGTGCCTGTTTTTTTATAAATTTGAGGGAATCCAGAATGTTAAGATTGGAATCAGGATAAGCGAACGAATTTCCGGAGAAAGCAGAAATGGTAACGTGACTGCTGAAGGCGACCAGTTTATTCTGGATTTCAGCTGAGAAGCCGTTTACAATGGCAAGAGTGATGATCAAAGCTGCCGAACCGATTGCCACACCGCCGATTGCAAAAGCAGTAATAAACCCAACGAAGGATTTATTCTTCCTTGACTGAAAAAACCGGCTGGCAATGATCCGTTCAAATTTGAGCATTTAAAACTTTGTTTGTTTTTGAACTGTAAAACGTTGAAAAATTGAGGACACTGAGCGGAGTCGAAGTGCCCTCAATTTTTCAAGTACGGGAATTCCGATTCAGGACCAAAAGGGCACTTTTCCGATTCTCGGGACTCAGTGTCCAGAACAACAGGGCACTTTTCCGATTCTCGGGACTCAGTGTCCAGAACAACAGGGCACTTTTCCGATTCTCGGGACTCAGTGTCCAGAACAACAGGGCACTTTCACGATTCTCGGGAATCAGAAACCTGTTGTTTCCTTAAACCTTACCCCTTATTCCTTACGCCTTTTCGTTCCAACGTCCCTTGTCACGTGTCCCAAGTCCCCGGTAGTGTTATTCCGGTCTCATGGTTGGGAAGAAGAGCACGTCACGAATGGATTCCTGATCGAGCAAAATCATCGTCAGGCGGTCGATACCGATTCCAAGTCCGGCAGTCGGTGGCATTCCGTATTCAAGTGCCCGGATAAAATCTTCATCCATCACCATGGCTTCATCATCGCCTCTTTCGCCAAGCCGGCCCTGTTCTTCAAAGCGTTCTTTCTGATCGATCGGATCGTTCAGTTCTGAGAAGGCATTGCACATTTCTTTTCCGCCAACAATGGCTTCAAACCGTTCAACCAACCCTGCTTTTGTGCGGTGTTTTTTGGCCAAAGGTGACATTTCAACCGGATAGTCGGTGATAAAAGTCGGATTGATCAGCGTTTTCTCTACAAAATTTCCGAAAAACTCATCGATAATTTTTCCTACACCCAATTTCGGATCGAGATCCAGGTGTTTTTCCTTGGCGATTTTCCGGAGTTCTTCTTCCGATTTGCCTTCCAGATCCACACCAATCTTTTCAGCGATAGATTCAAACATGGTCACCCGGCGCCAGGGTGTTTTGAAATCAACATCCTTGCCCTGATACTTGATTTTTGTGGTTCCGTGCAGATCAAGACAAACTTTTTCAACGGCTTTTTCAACGAATTCCATCATCCAGTTGTAGTCTTTATAGGCGACGTAAATTTCAACCTGAGTAAATTCAGGATTGTGGAAACGATCCATTCCTTCATTACGGAAATCCCGTGAAAATTCGTAAACGCCGTCAAATCCGCCAACAATCAATCTTTTCAGATAAAGTTCGTTGGAAATTCTGAGGTACAACGTCATTCCCAGCGCATTGTGGGTGGTTGTAAACGGACGGGCTGCAGCACCACCATAAATGGGCTGAAGAATCGGAGTTTCAACTTCGAGATATCCGAAAGAATTGAAGTAATCACGAAGTGACTGCACAATCCGGCTTCTCATCTGGAAAACCTTCCGTACATCGGGATTTACAACCAGATCGACATAACGCTGACGGTAACGGGTGTCTTTATCAGAAAATTCATCATAAACCACTTTTTCGCCGTCAACTTCTTTTTCTTTGGCGATGGGGATCGGGCGAAGTGTTTTCGTGAGGATTTCAATCTGTTCAGCATGGACGGAAATTTCACCGGTTTTGGTTCTGAACACATAACCTTTTACACCGACGATATCACCCAGATCATACATTTTGAACTGGCCATATTTTTCTTCGCCAATGTCATCTTTTCTGAGGTAAACCTGAATCCGTCCGTCAGAATCCATCAGATGAAAAAAGGCAGCTTTTCCCATTTGTCTGATGGCCATGATGCGGCCGGCAAGGGAAACTGTTTCTTTGGTAGGTGCATCAACGGTTTCACCGGCTTCGTTGGTTGCCTTCGTGAAAAATTTTGCGAAATTGGTAAGAATATCGGCGGACTTTGCCGTGATATCCCACGAATAGGCAAAAGGATTAACACCGGCTGTGCGGAGATCATCAAGATATTTCCGCCGTTGAATCATCTGATCGTTCATTTGCTCAGACACAGGAACCTCGAATTGCTAATGTTGAATTATGAATTTTAAATTTTGAATGATGGAAACAAGAAGACAGCACTTCGACTCCGCTCAGTGACCGGAACACATATCTACTACCTACTGACTACTACCTACTGACTACTTCCCACCCACCCGATACACTCTCGGAACCCGGCCGGTAATTCCGCATAAAACTTCCCAGGTGATCGTGTTTGTCCAGCCGGCAACGGTTGAAGCTGTGATCTGATCATTTCCGAAAATCGTTACTTCATCAAACTTTTTCACTGAATGGTCTTTACCAAGATTAACCACAATATTATCCATGGTTACATTTCCAACCTGCTGATAGGGGTTTCCGCCAATTAAAACTTTCATGCGGTTCGAATTGGCACGGGTAACACCATCTGCATATCCTATCGGAATAACCGCCAGTTCTGTATTCTGGGTTGCAATCCAGCGACTGCCGTAAGAAACAGTCGTTCCCTTTGTAACCGGTTTTATCAGGGATACATGTGAAACAAGTGACATGGCCGGTTTTAAAGTTATCGGCGACTTTTCAGGTCCTTCTGGTGAATATCCGTAAAGTAAAAGCCCCGGTCGGACCATATCAAAATGTGCTTCCGGATAGTACAAAGTTGCTGCCGAATTGGCGATGTGTTTCATTTCCACATCAACCTTGATTGAACCGGCAAATTCGAGACAACGGTTAAATTCACTGAGCTGATTCAAAGTAAATTCCCGTGCCGTATCATCTGCATTCGGAAAGTGACTCCAGATGGATTTCAGATGGATGGATTTCAGCGCTGCAATTTCCGGTAAAGCTTTTTGGAATAAATGGTAATGAAGTCCGTACCGTCCCATTCCTGTATCGACTTTCAGATGCACGTCAATCTGTTTTCCCCGGTGCTGTGCAGCTGAATTCAGGAAAATGGCAGTTTCCACATCAGAAACACTGGCATCCAGATCAAAATCAAAATAATCATCAACACACATCGGATCCGGATTCCCAAAAACCAGAATAGGACAATTAATTCCCTCTTTTCTGATTTTTCTGGCTTCATCCGTATTGGCAACTGCCAGATAATCGGTGCCGGATTCAACCAGTTTTTTGCTGATCACTTCGATGCCGTGTCCGTAGGCATTTGCCTTTACAACCGACATAATTTTCGTTTTGGACGGAACCCAGTTTCTTACACTTTCAAAGTTGAACCGGATTGCATCCAGACTGATTTCAGCACAGGTTCTGATGTCCACGTTAACCAGCTTTTCCTGTTTTCAGCAAATAGGCTTTAATAAATCCGTCAAGATCTCCATCCATGACACCCTGAACATCACTGGTTTCAAAATCAGTGCGAAGATCTTTTACCAGATTGTAAGGATGGAAAACATAAGAACGGATTTGTGATCCCCACTCGATTTTCTTTTTTGTTCCTTCAACAGCATCCAGACGGGCCTGTTCTTCATCTCTTCTTTGCTGATACAAACGGGCTTTGAGCATTTTCATGGCGCGTTCACGGTTCTGAAACTGACTTCTTTCCTGCTGGCAGGCAACCACAATTCCGGACGGAATGTGCCGTAAACGAACAGCAGTTTCAACCTTGTTCACGTTCTGACCACCTTTTCCGCCGGAACGGAACGTATCCATTTCGATGTCAGCAGGATTGACGGTAATTTCTACATCATCATCCAGTTCAGGGAAAATAAAAACTGAAGAAAAAGACGTGTGGCGGCGGGCATTTGAATCGAAAGGTGAAATTCTGACCAGGCGGTGAACACCGATTTCTGCCTTCAGATAACCATAGGCAAAATTGCCTTCAATTTCCAGAGTACACGATTTGATTCCGGCTCCGTCACCATCTAGAACATCGGCAACAGAAACGTTATAGCCCCGTTTTTCACCCCAGCGGATGTACATTCTCATGAGCATCTCAGACCAGTCCTGCGCCTCAGTACCACCGGCACCGGCATTAATCACCAGCTGGCAGTTTCGGCTGTCATCCGGACCTGAAAGCATTTGCTTCAGTTCAAGATCATTGAGCTCTTTATCGAGTTTGTTAAGTTCTGCGTCGATTTCAGGACCAAAACTCTCTTCTTCAGATTCAATGGCCAGATCAAAAAGTGTCTGTGAATCGTCAAGAAGCCGTTGAATAATTTTAAATCCGTTCACCCAGGTTTTGATGTCATCAATTGACTTCATGTGGGCTTTGGCTTTCCGGTTATCTTCCCAGAAGCCGGGTTCTTCAGTTTTTGCTTCGAGTTTGGCTAACAGAGAAATCTTGTTATCCAGGTCAAAGAAACCTCCGGAGTTTGGAAACCTGATCGGTGTAAATCTTTAATTTGTCTTTTTGCAGGTCGAGCATGGAAATCTTTAATTTAGAGTTTATTTAAAGGGTGCGAAGATACCCGAAAAGATCGTTTAAATCAATTTGAGGACAGGGAGAGTCTCGCAAAGACGCAAAGCCGGTATTTGAAAGAATAATGCATTTATCACAGAGGGTCGCAGAGTTACATTTCAGGGAGGATCACTGAGGAAATTCATTTTTTTAGACGGATTACCTATTAATTCGAATTCATGGGATAATTCTGCCTTGATAAAATGAGGAAATGCGATGAATCGGATAAAATACAGAGACGCCCCAGTGGTTTTAACCCGCGACCGAAGGTCATGGGGTAGTCTCTACGAAATTTAAATAAAAAAATCCCCCCGCTCTGCGTTCTTTCCTTAGACCCGCGCAACGAAGTTGCTTGGGTGCGTCTCAGCGGTCTCACCATCCAAATTCGTTCCTAAAAAATCAGAACAAAAGGCCTACTGAAACAAAAATTGGATTGGTAATCTGCCGGAAACGGTCATTCCCTTTCTGAATTTCCGTTTTTGTTTTCTGTTCTGCAAAATGGTGATTGAATCCACCCTTGAAATAAAAATTATCATTCCAGTTCCACCTGAGGTAAAATTCTGAATTCAAAGTACCGATATCCCGGGTTCCAACCAGCAGCAAATTAAAAGGTGCCGGACTGGTTTCCGTTTTAATTCCTGAAATGGTTCCAGTTTGGGAAGATCCAAACGTTAATCCGGCCAGATCAATGTTAAATCCTGACGACCAGTTTTCTGCCAGTTTAATTTCAAAACCGGCCATCAGATTCAATGATCCCAAAGTGGATTTACCGACTGAAAGTGTATCAGATTTTGATTTGGAGGTAAATTCCGGCGGAGCAGAAACAAAAACAGCATCTGAAGTCAACCAGATTCCTGATCGTAGTCCACCATAAACGGTAATTTTGTCATCCCAAAAGGAAACCAGATTTCGGTTTATTGCAACATTTAATCCGAAACTCTTTTTTGTCCCAAGGATTGAAAAATCGGCATGATAATTTTGACCAACTGCCAAAAATGATTGAATTAAAAACGTTGAAACAATCAAAATAAACCGCATTTAAATTCTCCTTTATCTGGTTGGTCGTAATACCATGCAAAAAACTTACAAAACCCATTTTTAATTCCGGAGATGCGATGAATTGGATCAAACGAAAAAGACGCGATGAATCGCGTCTCTACCAAAATTCTGAATTTCAAATAAAAAATATCCCTCCGCTTTGCGTTTTCTCCTTAGACCCGCGCAACGAAGTTGCTTGGGTGCGCCTTTGCGTCTTTGCGCGCAAATTTGCATTTATTGATTTTCGCCTTCAAGACGCGATGAATCGCGTCTCTACCACATTTCCGAATTTCATAAATAACACGGGCGACTCCAAGGCTTTGCCGCGGATCATTGACAGCCGGTGTTCCCTACATAATTCTGAATTTCAAATAAAAAATATCCCTCCGCTTTGCGTTTCCTTTGCGTATTTGCGCCTTTGCGCGCAAATTTGTATTTAAATTATTCAGGAAGACAAATGAAATCACTCCTTTTCGCCATTCTGCTCACCCCTGTAATCGCCTTTTCTCAAGATAAACCTAAAATTTACAACCCTTCCGCAGATGCCAAGAAGGAAATTGCTGAAGCAGTTTC
>Ga0209460_1000747_pt1 | contig 25096 bp, 23 predicted proteins | sample EBPBio132013_DNA_FD_185868 | JGI IMG/M metagenome (GOLD analysis project Ga0209460, IMG submission 185868) | Wastewater treatment Type I Accumulibacter community from EBPR Bioreactor in Madison, WI, USA - Reactor 2_5/13/2013_ DNA (SPAdes)... | ecosystem: Engineered > Bioreactor > EBPR >... | reverse complement strand
GTACATCACCTGAATGTTATCCGCCAAACCGGCGACGACACCGAGATCGTGGGTAATCCAGATCATCGCCATGCCGAGGTCACGGCGTAACTGCTGTACCAACTCGATGATTTGTGCCTGAATGGTTACATCGAGCGCCGTGGTGGGTTCGTCGGCGATCAACAGTTTGGGGTTGCAAGCGAGGGCGATGGCGATCATCACGCGCTGGCGCATACCACCGGAGAACTGGTGGGGATAGTTCTTCAGGCGGCGGCGGGCATCCGTAATGCCGACCATATCGAGAAGTTCCGCAGCACGATTATTGGCTTCGGTGTTGGTCATGCCCATATGCAGCTTGAGCACTTCGGTGATTTGTGTACCGATGGTGAGTACGGGGTTGAGCGAGGTCATGGGGTCTTGGAAGATCATGGCGATTTCCGCACCACGTACCGCCCGCATTTCTTCCGGCGAGAGCTTGAGCAGGTCGCGCCCCCGGAAAAAGACTTCACCACTTTCGATTCGACCGGGTGGGCTAGGGATCAACCCCATAATCGATAGTACGTGAACGCTCTTACCGCTGCCGGACTCGCCTACTACGCCGAGCGCTTCGCCCTCGTGCAGTTTGTAGGAAACATCGTTTACAGCGTAAACGGTACCTTCCTGCGTATGAAAACGTGTGATGAGGTTTTTAACCTCCATCAAGACGGGTTTGGTCAAAGTCTAGCCCTCCTGCATAACAAACCTTCAAAGGTTTTGTACAAAAAACGAATGGCTTATTATTTTTCCCCAACTCTTACGAAAATGCAAAATTTCTAACCGCCAATTGTTTGAAGCCGCATTTGTTACTTATCACCAAAGAAAAAGGTTCAGAATCAAAAGGCGGACTGTGGTGCCCGCCTTTCAGAATATGAAAGTGGTTCTAAGTGGACTGCATGTCCAATTGGCTAGTGTACCACCACTTGCGGAACGGCGACATCTAACATGCCGGTAAGCAGACGTTCCATCGCCATCGTGTGGCTGCAAACCCCGCGACTCTTGAAGAAGTCGCAGTCGCAGTGCCACTTGTTCCCGGTGTATCCGAAATGATGCTCGCTGTTTTCGCCGTGGAAGACGGCTTCAAAACTCTGGAACTGGATACGGTCTTTTTCGTGGGTATAGCGGTTGGCCTTCTCCACATCACTGACGACATTTTGCCCGTGAGCGTAAGGAAGCGGTTCACGCTTGAGCATGGGACGGAACAGTTTTTCCATCGCCATCACGTGCGGGCAGATTTTCTGGGAATGGAAGCCGGGGCAGGTGCATGCCCAACCTGTCTCGTTGAGGCTGATGTCGTAATCGCTATTGCTGCCTCGGAAGTGCGCTTGAAATGTCTTAAATGTAATGCGCTGAGGTTCTTCGGCATAGCGGCGGGCTTTTTCGATTTTACCGATCATTCCGTAATCCATAGCTTGCTCCTTATCGATTGGCTACACTATCGGAAGGGTAAATAAAAAAGCGCGCGACCCGATTTGAACTGGAGTCGCGCGCTGATCGTCTAAACTCATATAAAAACTCAATTATTGGCGCTGGAACACACATAGGCCAGAACCTTGTTTATGATGCCAATATTATCTAAAGTTTAAGGCACAACAGGGGTTCTGTCAACCAGTCTCAATGGAGTCTTAATGGCTAAAACGAGGGGAGCGAAAATTATGGGCGCAGAAGATCATCGGGCAAAGGCGGGTAAAGGAGCGGTCACGCTTGCGATTGTTACGGTTAGTGATACGCGCACACCCGAAACCGACCAGAATAAGCACTATATTGAGGGGCGGATGGCGGAACTCGGCCATGTCGTCGCGGCCTACCGGCTCATTAAGGATGAACCCCATCAAGTCGCGGCAGTGATCGAAGAACTGACGACGATGCCAGAAGTCCAATTGGTGCTGTTTAATGGTGGCACGGGAATCAGCCCTCGTGATACCACATATGATGTTGTCAGCCGCTACCTCGAAAAGACGCTGCCCGGTTTTGGCGAGTTATTCCGTATGTTGAGCTTTGGCGAAGTCGGGGCAGCGGCCATGTTCAGCCGCGCGACGGCGGGTGTCTACAAGGGGGCGCTGATTTTTTCGATGCCGGGCAGCCCGAACGCGGTACAGGTGGCTTTAGAAAAGTTAATTATTCCTGAGATTAATCATCTGGCATGGGAGATTGCGCGGAAAGGGTAATTGACCTGAAAGGCGCAAAGCAAGTTAGAAGGGTGACAGTGGGTTTGTTGTTATAATTGCCTCATATGCGAGTAGTAAGGGTGTGTTGATGTTCACTCAACAAAAAGAGATCACCAAAGAGGATTTTTACCGCTTTGTCGCGCTGCCTGAAAACCGTGACCGCAACTTCGAATATATCGCGGGGGAGATTGTCGAGGTGGTATCCAACAATGAATCGTCAGAAGTAGCAGCCGTTCTCATTGGTGAATTGCATGGTTTCATTCGTCCGTCCGCGCAAATTAGGCCGGATAACGGGCGCAGATGGCGGTTATATGATCAACGGTGAAGACTACATACCCGATGCCGCTTTCATGTCATTCAAGCGACAACCAATACGACCAAAAAGGTGTCTTACAATCCTGTTGCGCCTGACCTCGCTATCGAAATCTTATCACCGGGGAACACAGCCAAAGAAATTGCCACGAAGATCGTCAATTATATGGCTGCTGGTACAGTGCTGTGGCTTGTAGACCTTGAGACCGAAACAATTGATGTATGGATTCCCGGCCAGTTCATGAAGCGCCCGCAAATAGGTGATATTTTAGATGGCGGCGATGTTCTCCCCGGTTTCACGCTGCCTGTTGCTGAACTTTTCGCATAAGGGCGACAAGCTGCTTGTCACCCTTCACAAAATTGCCTAATGCTAATTCCGCTGCGGCATCTCCGGGTTGCCGGGATTGAAGTGCCTGAGGATAACCAGCGGCTCGGTAGAACTGCCATTGGTGATTTGTACACCCGCTTTCGCCGCGTCACAGGTCACAAACAGCTCGTCTTCGGTCAATTCGCCATAGCGGATGAGCGAGGGCGACGAGATAGAGTGTACACCGAAGCGCCCATATCCCTGCACACAGATAAGGCCGTAAGCAGCGGGGTCGGTTATCGTGACAGTTCGCCCCGGTAACACCGTCAATTCTTTGGCGCTGTACCATTCGCTGCCGTAAGTGATCCAATTCTCGCGGTAGCCTGAGTCTGGCGCGGCGGCAGGGTCAGCGGCAGGGCGTGGGGGCGTGAAGTGGTTCTTCCCAAATTCGGGGTCAACATTGGCTTCCCAATCAAGCATTGCCATCAGGTAGTCGAAGTCATTATGCTTGTCCGCAGGTACATCCTTGATGACCATCTCCCACGGCACGACCTGATAATCGGCAATCAACGACTGCCACATCGAGAACACATCGCTGGCACGCTGCGGTTCGTAGGTGCAGAGCGTACCGGGGGCGTGCAGGATACCCGGTGGTACATCCCAGCCTGTGCCGGGAGTGAGACGATAGGCTTTCGATAAGCTGAGGATATGGTTATCACCTTCATGCCAGCGTTTAAGGCAGTCGATCACCTGATCTTTGGTGGTGCCGGGTTCAAAGCCGAAGAAGGTATAGGGATAGGTGTCCAGCGCGAAGTTATACTGTGGCGGGTAGAAGTAGGCTTCCGGCTTGCCCCGCTTGCCGACGTTGGCTGCCATTTCGTCGCTCTGGTGCAGATGGTGGGGCAGCGGATACATATTATCGAAGAATTTGCTGTACATCACCCAGCCGCCGTATTTGTCGACGGCTTCTTTGCCGAGCAGTACCTCGCCCATCAGGTTTACCGTATCGCGCAGGGTGGCTTTCTCACCGTTGTGGACGATATAGCTCAATCCTTCGTCATGAGGCGTGCCGGGGCCGTTATCAGCAGTGGTCGTGGACGAAAACCAGCGTTCATCAATGCCCCCGCGATGTGCCCCTAATGCGTAGAGGTCATTGGGGTGTAATCTCAGCCGCCGTCCCGGTACGCAGAAGGCGCGGGGAACCCAAGTTGGCACGAGGCGGAGGATACCTTTACCCTGTTCGAGTGCCTGCGAAAAAAAGTCTCTTTGCTGCTGGTCGTTCACTATTAATCCTTTTCGTATGAATTTTTGGATAATGACAAATTTTATGCGTTGCAAACACAAGCGGGTTGATAATAACATAAGTTGTATTTGCAATGTTTTTGCCTTTCCCCTACGTAAATCTATTGAAACAGGCAGTGAACTTGCTGTAGACAGATGATGTTAAGGTCTGATGGTATATGGTTGAGCACACTTTGTTTTATGCGTTCTTTTCTTTCCTGACTGCGTTAACATCGTCATTGGTTGCCATATTATTGTGGCAGCGACGGCACGCGCCCGGCGGGCTGCCATTATTTGGCTTCATGCTGGCGCTTTTTGTGTGGTCAGGCAGCTATGGGATTTTTTGGCTGTCCACGTCGCCAGAAAACCAAGTTTTTTGGTTAAACTGCACCTATTTCGGGGTGGTTGCTACCCCGATTACCTTCATTATATTCACACTCGAATACACTAACCGCCAGCATTGGCTAAATCGTTATGTGATCGGTGTTTTGTTCGTTGAACTCGTGGTTACATTAATCCTAGTATGGACGGATCCGCAGCACCAGTTATTTTTTGGCGGCAAGAGACTGCCAAGTACCAGCAAGATATTCGACGGTGGAATTTGGTTCTGGTTTCATATTGTTTTCAGCTATACCAGTATTGTGCTGGTGATCGTTTTACTCATCAGAACGTATTGGCGCTCGCAGAAGATTTACCGTCAGCAGATACCGATGATGATATTTGCGGTGACACTGCCGTGGGTAAGCAACCTTTTAAGCCTGCTTAACCTGAACCCACTACCGCAGTTAGATTTAACGCCGATTGCGTTTACCGCGACAGGTATACTGATTACCTATGCGGTGTTTTATAAGCGACTGTTCGATTATGTGCCAATTGCACGTGACACGGTGATGGAAACCATTCATGAACCTGTATTCGTGCTGGATAACTTTAATCGAATTGTTGATCTTAATCCATCTGCTCGCTGCCTTTTGAATGAGATAGGCGGTCAAAACTATGGCAGTGTAATTGGCGAGTCGTTCAAGACGTGTTTTCCGTCGTTAATGGATTGGACACCTATCGAAGGTGCTACCAATGAACTCGAATTGCGAGTGGGTGAACAGACACGGTATTACGAACACAGCGTTTCTTGTTTGATGGATCAGCGTCAGCGCCAGCAAGGTCGCGTATTCATCTTTAACGATGTAACCCGTCGTAAAGAAATGCAGGCGCGGGAATTGGAAATTCGGCTGCAACGCGAGCGTACCCGTATGCTTTCCGAATTTATTCGCACTGTTTCGCATGAGTTCCGAACGCCCTTGGCGATAATTAATTCTACCGCTTATTTGACAGCCCGTTTGCCTGAAGCTGATAAGCGGATTGAAAAAGCTAAGTTCATCGAACATTCCGTACAACGGATCGCCAAGTTAATTGATATGATGCTGATGATGACCGCATTAGCAACCTCATCAGGACAGTTTTTGCTTATTGATGTGGGCGCGGCACTTCAAACTGTGGCACGGGACTTTCCGCCTGATCCGAATCAACCGACCATTAAATGGCTGATACCGGGAATGCTGCCCAAAATCAAAGGCGAAAGCCAGTATCTTGAAGCGGCTGTCAAGCAGATCATAGATAACGCCTGCCGTTACACACCACCTGATGGACAGGTCGAAGTTATCGCTTATGCGACTCACGAGCAGGTTATTATTGAGGTAAAAGATACAGGGATGGGCATTAGCCCAAGTGACCTGCCTAATATTTTCAATACTTTCTGGCGGTATGACCATGCCCATTCCACACCGGGTTTAGGGGTAGGGTTATCTATCGTTGAGCGAAGTATTCGGTTGCATAAAGGGACGATTGATGTGCAAAGCGAGGTTGGTAAGGGAAGTGTTTTTCGTATCTGTTTGCCGCTTGCGGCATGAACCACACAACAAAAAAGAGTGGAATCCCACTCTTTTTATTTACTGTTTTTAGAAGTGTTATGTGCCCTTGTTGAACTTGTTCATGCCGCCGAAGATGTTGGCAGGCAGTTTGAAGCCGGCTTCCTTCAGACGATCTTCGAAGTTCGGGCGGAAGCCTGTGCCTTCGAGCGTACCACCACCGACGTGTGAATAGCCCTGACCGGTTTGGTTGGGGGTACGGTACAGGAAGATGTCTTGCAGGGTGATGTTTTCACCTTCCATACCCTGAATTTCGCTGATCTGGACGACCTTACGGCTGCCATCCTTCAAGCGTGACTGCTGCACAAACATATCGACGGCGGCGGCGATTTGGCTGCGGACAACCATAATCGGCAAGTCCATACCAGCCATTAAGCAGAGTGTTTCGAGTCGGGCAATCGCATCACGCGAGCTGTTGGAGTGAACCGTGGTGAGCGAACCGTCGTGACCGGTGTTCATGGCTTGGAGCATATCGAGCGCCTCGCCACCACGGACTTCACCGACGACGATACGATCAGGGCGCATACGCAGTGCGCCTTTTACGAGGTCACGGATGACCAAGCGACCAACATCCGATGTGCCGGGGACGGGCGGGGTGGTTTCTAAGCTGACGACGTGACGCTGGGTTAGTTGGATTTCCGCCGCGTCTTCAATGGTGACGATACGTTCATCTTCGGGAATGAAGGAACTAAGCACGTTCAGAAGGGTCGTTTTACCAGAACCCGTACCGCCCGAAACGACGATGTTCAACCGCGCGACGATACAGGCTTCGAGGAACTGGGCGACATCTTTGGTGATTGAGCCGAAGCGAATGAGATCATCCACATCCAGCGGCTTGGCTGGGAATTTGCGGATGGTCATGGTGGTACCCTTGAGCGCCGAGGGCGGCATGACCAGATGCACACGCGAGCCATCCGGCAAACGACCATCAACCATCGGGTTATTGCGGTCGAAGGTGCGGCCTAGCGGGCGGATGATACGCTGTGCTGTCCACTGAACATGGTCTTCATCGTCAAATACGTATTCACTTTCAGCCAGCTTACCTTTTTGCTCGGCAAAGATCATATTCGCGCCAGTGACCATGACTTCAGAGACGGCCTTGTTGCGGACGAGCGGCTCGATGGCACCAAAGCCCATCAGATCGTTGAGCAAGCCGTCCGTCAATTCTTCGATTTCTTTAGCTGAAAGTTGAATACCGGCTTTTTGAATGACGGTCTTTAAGCGGCTGATGATGAGTTGTTCTTTTTCGGCATCACCGCGTTCCCACGTGTCAGCTTCATCGTGGGTCGCCAGCAGTTTGGGGCGGAACTGTTTACGAAGTTGAGCAATTTTAGGCGATGTGTGAACTTTACCGGGGATGGTATAGCCACCTTCACGTGGTTTTTCCTCGCGGACTTCGGCCTTTAAGGGCATGGGCGGCGCGACAGGAGCCGGACGTTCGGCAACTGCGTCTGCCATACCACCATTCTGACGACCCTGTTCATTGCGGCGTTGTAAAAACGACATATGCTCGACCCCTCAACCCTCTTGCTATCGATTCCAATATTTTTAGTTTAGGGTCAAAAAGGTTGAGGAAGTATGAAGATTTGTAAAAACTTCATGAATATCTTCGTGGTTGCCGTGTCTCTGCTGCCCCGTTACACTAACGGCGATTTATTTCACCGGAGCAACCTTCTTTTGCTGAACTGTCTCAAGTCTACCTCCCGCGCCTCATGGCTCGTCCTCATCGTGTTGGTCGCCATTCCGCTGCTGTTTTTCTGGCGTATTAGCTTCAGCGGCATGGTGATGGCACGGGGCGATGTCTATAACTATTTTTATCCGTTATGGGACGTTCGCAGCGCGGCTTTGCGGGTGGGGCAAGTGCCGTTGTGGTCGCCGGATGTGTTCATGGGTGTGCCGCTGCTGGCGAACAGCCAACTGGGGACATTTTACCCACCGAATTGGTTGGTTACACCGTTTACCGCGCCAACCGCGATCACACTGAGTTTGCTGGCGCATACGATGTGGGCGCTGCTCGGCGTGTACCTGCTGACGCGGCGCGTGCTGCGGCTTGATCCGGTTCCGGCGCTGGTGGCGGGTGTACTGTTCGGGTTGGGCGGTTACCTCGGCGGGCAGAGCGAACACATCAACCAACTGCAAGCGCTGTCGTGGATGCCGTGGTTGTTTTTAGTGGTCAGTCATCAGGTGTCAGGTGTTAGCACTAGAAGCCGGTTGGTTTACGGGATATTGGTGTTTGGCGTGTGCGTGGCGCTGCAACTCTTGGCAGGGCATCCGCAAACGGTGTTTATCACGCTGGTCGGGTTAGGCGTGTTTGGGTTCGTTCGGGCGGTGATGTACAGCAGTCAGGGTCGGTTTTCGCTGGATGGACGCGCACTCATCAGCTTGATCGTGCTGTTGGGCGTGGGCGGCGTGTTGGGGCTGGCACTGGCCGCGCCGCAGCTTGTGCCGACGATTGAACTGATGCGGCTGGGCAACCGCGGTGGGGGGCTTGATCCGCAGAAAGTGCTGGCGTTTTCGTTCACACCGCTGCTGATGGGGCGCGGGTTGCTGCCGAGCTACGACGGCTTGCTGTTCGGGGAGTATATCGCCTACAGCGGGGTGATCGGCCTGAGTCTCGCCATTTTAGGAGTCTTTAGCCGCCAGTCTTTAGTCGCCAGCCAACAATCCGTCGATCAACCTGACGGAAGCCGCAATATTTGGCCGTTCCTCGCGCTGGTGGTTGTGGGCTTTGTGCTGGCGCTGGGGGCGTATAACCCGCTGAACTGGCTGATCGCGGGGCTGCCGGGGTTCAGTTTCTTCCGTGTTCCGGCGCGGTGGATGGCGCTCGAAGCGTTGGGTGTGGCAGCGCTGGCAGGGGCGGGGTTACAGTCGCTGTTGGCTGCCCGACCGCGCAAATGGGTCATTCTGGTTGTGATTGTGGTCATCGCAGGGCTGGCGCTGGCGAGTATGCTGGCGGGCCGGCAGCCGGTCGATGTGATCGGGCCAGCCGTACCTACGCTGCGGAGTTGGGTGGGTTGGGGCGTGGCGCTGGCAGTGCTGCTGGTGTTGATCGTGGCGCGGCGCTGGTTGGGTGGGGCGCGGGTACTGCTATTGGTGGCGGTTGCGGCGGTGATTGAACTCTTTGCCGCGTCACAGATTATGCCCTTCAACCTGACCGCGCCGGAGGATGTGTACAGCGCATCGCGGTTTACGATGCGCCAATTACAGGTTTATGGTGAAGGCCAAACGCCAGCCGGACGGCTGCTCAGTATTTCGCCGCTGGAGTTCGACCCCGGTGATAAAGACGCGCTGAACGCCCGTTACGCCGCGCTGGGCATGGACGCGCTGGCAACCCGTATCGCGCTGGTGGCGACCAAGCTGCGTGAGGTGATCGGGCCGAACCTCGGTCTGCGTTGGGGGATACCGACGATTGACGGCTTTGACGGCGGTTTGCTGCCCACCCGCTATTACTCAGCTTTCAGCTTACTGCTTTTGCCAACAGGGAGCGACCCCAGCAGCGACGGACGGCTGCGCGAGATGCTGGCGCTGCCGCAGTGCAACGGGGCGTGTATCCCTGAGCAGCGCTGGCTGAACCTGACCAACACGCGCTACCTGATTACGGACAAGACGGCGGATGTGGTCGAAGCTGGCATTTTCTACGATACCAGTGTGGAACTGAGTACCAACAACGGTGAACTGATCACTCTAGAGGGGTTCCTCCCGTTTGAGACCGACGCGATTGGTCTGCGATGCCGTCACGAGGGTGCTTGCGCGGCGGATGTCACCATAACCTATACCGACGGCACATCAGAAAACATAACCGGATCAACCGATTTTGCGGTACTTACCCTCAACCTCAATTCGGCGCGTACTCCAGTTCGCATCAGCATCAAGCTCGTCGGCGAGACCCAAAGCGTCAGGCGTTTGAGTGCCATTACGCTAATTGATACACGCACATGGACATTTCAACAATTGGCGCTGCCACCTTTCAAGCGTTTACTGTCGAGCGACATCAAACTTTACGAGAACACGTCCGTTCAACCCCGCGCTTTCACTGTGCATAACGCGGTGGTGGTGGATGAGGACGCGGGAACGGCACTCACGCTGATGCGCGATCCGGCCTTCGACCCCACGCAGACGGTTACGGTGGTGGGTGGGGAGGCGCTGACCGCGCCGGACGAGGTGACCAGCAGCGCCACTATCGTCAGCTACACGCCTGAACGGGTCGAGGTGCAGGTGACGAGCAGCGCACCGGCTTATCTGGTGCTGACGGATGCTTACTACCCCGGTTGGGTGGCGACTGTGAATGGTGAGACCGCGCCTATCCTCCGCGCCGACCTGATGTTCCGTGCGGTGGCGGTGGAGGCAGGCAGCAGCACGGTGGTGTTTGAGTATCGTCCGTGGTGGTGGCCGGTCGTGCCGCTGGTGGGGGCTGGGTTGTGGCTGGTGGTCGGCGGCGTGTGGGTGCTGCGGCGGCGCGGCTGAGACTGTCACCTTCTCTCTATTACATTTGACCTTTGCAGTCCAACAATAAATGGAAAATCGACATTCGGGTGCTACAATGACATTATTGACACATTAGTTACAGAGGGTACTCTGTTAAAGTGTAAAAATCATGGTACAAACGCAGAATTTTTGCCCGATTGCGCGTACAGCAGGATTACTTGGTGATACTTGGACGCTGCTGATCGTACGCGATTTGATGAGCGGTGCAAAACGTTTCGGACAGCTTCAAGAGTCGCTTGGACACGTTAGTCCGAAGACACTTTCTCACCGCCTTAAGGTTCTTGAAAATGCGAATCTCCTGACCCGTACGGCCTTCTCCGAAATTCCGCCGCGTGTGGAATATTCGCTGACGGAAAAGGGGGAGGCGCTTTCCGGTATCATTCAAGCGATGGCCGACTTCGGTGAACGCTTCTTGCCAGTGGAAGAAGAACTGCTGCTCGCCGTGGGCGACTAAACGCCTCTGGCTAAGAAGCGAGGCGACCACCATCAATCGCTAAGGCATGACCGGTAACGAAGGATGAGTTGTCGCTGCACAGCCACACTATCGCTTGTGCGATTTCCTCTGGCGTTCCCAAACGGCGCATCGGTATTGACTGAATAGTTGCCTCGACCATTTTCGGGTTTGCGGCATTGAGTTCATCCACTAATGGGGTATCGGTAAAGCCCGGACAGACGGCGTTAATACGGATGTTTTTACGCGCGTATTCCAGCGCTGCCGAGCGCGTCAGCCCGATGACCCCATGCTTGCTGGCTGAGTAGGCCGAGGCATGACGCAAGCCGGTTAAACCCGCCGCCGAGGACACATTCACAATCGCCCCGCCGGATTGATTCAACATCGGTTCCAACTCGTACTTCATACTGAGCCACACCCCTTTAAGGTTGATGTCCATAATCCGATCCCACGAGGCTTCTTCGCGCAGGTCGGTGGGGGTCATATCCCCGCCGATACCCGCACTATTGACGGCGCAATCCAGCCGCCCGAAGCTGCTCACCGTTCGGCGTACCATCGAGGATACCTGCACGGCACGGGATACGTCACAGGGAACGAACATCGCTTGATGTCCGGCGGTGATGAGTTCTTGCGCGGCTGCTTCCCCTTGAATGGTGTCAATATCACTGATGACCACCGACGCGCCTTCCGCCGCCAGCGCGAAGGCAGCAGCACGCCCGATGCCGGATGCCCCGCCGGTGACCAGCGCTACCCGATTTTCGAACTTCATTTATGTACCTACCACGTAGGCCAGCGAGAAGCCGTCATAACCTTTGCTGCCGACGGTTTGGATGGCGGTGGCGATCACGCGCTGATCGGCTGCCAGCATGGCGAGGGCTTTTTGCACGCCTTGAACGTTCACATCCGTGACTTTAGGGTCAGCGACCTCACCCTTGCGGACGACGTTATCAATGATGATGAGGCTGCCGGGTTTGGTCAGGCGCATCGCCCATGTGAGGTAGTCGGGTGTGCTGACTTTGTCCGCGTCGATGAACACGAGGTCGAAAGGCCCCGCGCTGCTGCTATCCAACCGGGGGAGTGACTCAATCGCTTTGCCGATGATGACTTCCACCTGTTCATCAAGTCCGGCACGGACGATGTTGGCGCGGGCGACGGCGGCGTGTTTGGGGTCGATCTCCAGCGTAATCAGCTTGCCATCGGCAGGGAGGGCGCGCCCCAGCCAAATCGAACTGTAACCGGCTAAAGTGCCGATTTCGAGAATTTTGCGGACGTTATGGGCTTTCGCTAGCACGTGCAGCAGCTTGCCTTGCGTCGGGGATACATTGATGGACGGTAAGCCCGCTTCGGTGGTGGCGGCTAGGGCGGCTTCCAGTACGGCATCCGGCGGCGCGAACAAGCCGTCAAAATACTGATCGACTGAACTCCATTGTTCAGGGTTCATGGTGTTTCCCTTCGTAGTTGGTGAGTGGGGCGCATCACATCATGCGCCCCTAAAATTGCGTGTTTTATTCGTTTGGAACGAACGCATCAACGGCTGGCATCAGCAGGGTTTCTTCGAGAATATCCTTGTCGTTCTCGTTACTGAGCAGCAGGATGAGGTAGATTTTACCGTCACGGTCAGTAATCGCCATATGTACAGGGATACCTTGTAACTCGCCACGTAGAATACGCCAATTCAGGCCGTTGGCTTCGCGGGTTTCGACGTTGGAGGTGTCGATGCCGAACTGACCGCCAATCAGCGGCAGAACCAGATCGACGTTACCACCGGGGATGACCTGATACGAGATGGCCGCCGCGTCCAAGGGGCTGGAAGCACGGGCGTAGGTTCCCGGTACGGCTTCTTGCCAGCCAACCGGCTTGACGGTGGTGAAGCCAGCCGTTTCGTTGGTGAAAGGTTCTAACTCAACCGGTTCAGCCACCACTTCACCGGTGACGAAATCCGGCGCGGTTACATCCGCTAGGCAGGCCGAATCGGGTTCGGTGTTGGGGTCTTTCAGGAAGGCTTGGGCGATGCTGGTGGCACACGCATTCGATGGGATGACACCATGCCCTGTACCGGGGAACTCGAAGAAGTAGGCGTTGCTGAGGTTGGCAGCGGTTTCCTCACCGTTGGCGGGCGGGGTGATCGGGTCATAGTCGCCGCTGACGACCAGCGTGGGAACATCACTCTTGACGATTTCATTTTCAATCGGGTTAGGCGCGGTATCATTCCAGACTTTGCACACGTCCGCTTGGCTGAGGTCGATGCCGCCGCGCCGCGCGAAGCCTTGCAGCAGGGGGTTAGTCGCTTCGAGTGCTGCGGTTACGTCCTCGGCGGTATCGAAGGGCATTTCTTCGGTGCATTGAACAGCGTAGTTCATGCCAGTCGAAATCGCATCCAACTGCGAGAGTTTAAGCAGCGTCCACAGGCTGAGGAAGCGGGTATCGCCGTTATGAATATCGTAGATGTTCTTGGGCAGTTCGGGCAGGATTTCGGTGGCGTAGAGCGCTTCGAAGATGTAGCCCGCGAAACCGTCGCCATCCAACTTGACTTCACGTTCGCGCTGGGTGGTGGGATCTAGCACTTCAAAGGTCACGGGATTTTCGTTCAACTGGACAATCGTGTCGTAGAAAACCTGCTCCAAGTCGGGGTAAGTGGTGTTGCAGTCGGTATCCGCCGCGCAGTCGCTAAACAGCATCGCCAGCGCCCGTTCGTAGTTGGCGGGTACTTGGCTATAGCTGGTTTGCGGGGGATTGATCGAGTCGATGATGACACTGTGCAGGGCTTCGGGGAAGTCGCGCATGACGGTTAGGGCGAGGCGCGTGCCGTAGGAAATGCCGTACAGGTCAAGCTGGTCATAACCGAGCGCGATCCGCATGTCGTTAATATCGGCTGCGTTTTCGACGCTGTTGTAGGCGCTAAGGTTCACACCGTCGTCGCGCAGGCGGTTGGCACAGGCGATGATGGCATCGTTGCTCAATTTGAGGACTTCGTCGGTGGTCATCACTTGGTCGAGCGTGTCGAGGATGGCAGCGTTGACTTCTTCACAGTCAAGCGCAGGCTGCGAACGCCCGACACCGCGCTGGTCGAACACGATTACATCTCGGTCTTTGATAAACTCGCCGAAGCGGTCGGTAAAGGTTAAGGAGATATATTCAAGGACGCTGCCACCGGGGCCGCCTTCAAGGTAAACCAGCGGATAGGGCGATTTATCGGGGTTTTCGCTGCGGAAGATCGCCGTCGCGATTTTGATGGTGGGGCTGTCGGCTTGGGTGCGGTCTTCCGGCACGACCAAATAGCCGCATTCCGGTTGGTGGCCCGTGGGCAGGGTGAACATGCAGTTGGCGGTTTCAAACGTCGGGGCAGCATCTTGGGCAGCAGCCGGAATGACCAGCAGCGCCAAACAGCCCAAAATCAATACGGTCAATAGTTTACGCATGACAATCCTTACTCTGAATTTAAATAGCCGTTCATATACCTGTTGAGTGTATACGCAAAATATAAGGTGTACGTTAGCGCGGTGGTATTCATTTCGTCCGGTAGCCAGCCAGCCTTAATACCAATTGAAATTTCTTAATCGACCAAATGCGCTATTTGGTGGCATACTGTACTTGTAAATGATAGTAATATTTACTGCATAACTAAGGTAATCGATATGACCTCTATTCGAATTATGGTTGTGGATGACCAAGATGTTGTCCGTAAAGGACTTGGTTTGTTCTTAAAATCATTCGATGATTTAGTTGTGGTCGGGGAAGCGAATAACGGCAGGGAAGCAGTGCGATTGTGCGGCGAACTTCAACCGGATGTCATTCTCATGGACTTGATGATGCCTGAAATGGATGGTATTCAGGCCACGCGCTTGATTAAGCAGCAGTATCCACAGATGCAGGTGATCGCGCTCACCAGTATTCAGGACGACCAATCGGTGAAGCAGATGTTGGAGGCGGGGGCAATCGGTTATTTGTTGAAGAACGCATCGATTGATGAACTTGCCAATACGATTATTTCGGCCAGCAAGGCTGCCCAGAATCCGCGTTAAGCCCGATTTGAAGCCGGAAAGTGTTTGATGCCGTGATCTCACAAGCACCTATCCAAATGTCTGCCGTGGTGTTGTTCGCGCGTTTATACGACGGCGAAGATGTTAGCCCGCATATGCAGGTGGTGTTCGTTCACGCCCTCCATTACGTGATGGATAAGTTCGGCGGAACCCTACTGCAAGACGACAGCCAGCATCTCGTGGCGGCTTTTAATATGCCGGTACAAGTGCCGTTCCCGGCCTTTTTAGCGATGAAATGCGCCGTTGAAATGCACCAAGTTTTTAACGGCTTGCGGCGCGAAATGGTGAATACACCAATTAAGCTGGCGGTCGGTATTAGCCGTGGGATGATTAATCTCGATACTTACAGCGGCAAGCCGGTTGATCTGGCACGGTTTATTGCCCACGAGAGCGTGTCGGGTGATATTACCGTCACAGATGTGATTTATGATGAAATCAAGGCGGTGGTTGACCGCTTTAAGCTGATCGGGCATTATCAAAAAGTGCTGCCGGAAACACTCGAAGCGATTTCCCTTTACCGCTTCACCCTACCGGATGAAAACCAACCGGAAACCAGTTCGCTGAGTTCACTGGCGGGTGCTGAGGATAACAGCTTCCAAGTGTTGATCGCGGAAGACGCGCCCTCACTGCGGTCGCTGTTTGCGAAAGTTCTCAAGAATGCCGGTTTCAACGTCCACATCGCTGTGAACGGGCATGATGTAATGAGCCAGCTTGAACAATCCCTGCCGGATGTGCTGGTGCTTGACCTCGGTATGCCAGGGGTTTCCGGTGAAGATGTGATCCGCTATGTGAGGCAGCAGACGGCACGCGCTGTCAAAATCGTTGTGGTGACAGGTAATCATCTGGCGGCGCAGAGCGAACTCGCCGACCAAGTTGACCTGCTGCTGATTAAGCCTGTGAGTCCCCGCGATCTAGTTAACTTCGTCCAACGGTTTATGAATTAGTATCGAGTTGAAAGTTAAAGGTTAAAAGTCGAAAGTTGGAGAGCGTGGGCGAAAGTTTGCGCTCTTTTTGTTTAGTTATCAGTTGACAGTTAAAGGCAAATGCAGGTCTCCAGCGATCAGTCGCCAGTCACCAGCTTAAGACCAATACGAATCGTCAAGGGCGTTTGGCGGCGGCAGTATGCCGCCAATTTAGTTAACAGTTATCAGTTGACTGTCAACCGTTTACTGTTCAAGGCAAAGGCGAAACAATGCTGTTGTTGACGCTGTTGCGAATCGGCGATTTTATGTCGGAAGTGTCGCAAATGTCGGCGTTGTGGGGATAATTTCTCCTTCAATTGGCGGAAGTGTCGTCGTTGTCGGCGGTGACAGTTGGCAAATCATAGTCATTAGTTGTCAGTCAATAGTCATCAGTCCAATGCCAGTTCAAGCCATTTGGGAAGTACGGCAGAATATAGTTGTTAAGAAGTGCAGATTGTATAATCCCACAGAGATAATTTAGAACATTTGTGCGATTGAGTCTCCCTTTCTTTGAACAAATTTTAGGAAGCGGTTTTGTTAGAAACCATTTGAGAAGTTCTGAAAATACCGGACAGCCTGTCTGCTGTCCCTACGAAGGTACCCTCTCGCCTTATGTAGGGACGCGAGACAGCGCGTCCGTCTGCACAAAAACCAGCTTTTCAAATGGCTTCTTAGAGTTTTCAAACTTTAGTGTCGGTTTTGGGTAGAGAGGGTAGACGGGGTGATTGGCAAAACTCGCGTGTTTTAGCACTCGGTATAACAGTTTGCTAAGAACCACTTGACGCTCAAAGAGGGTTTTGCTAGACTATGGACGTTAATTTAGCACTCTGGGCGTGTTAGTGCTAACGGATGATTAACGCGGTTAAACATCTGTTGGGATGCGCGGCTGGAGTAACCTAGTTTACATGATAACGAAATGTAACTGAAGGAGGAGTTTGGAATGGCTTCAAAAGGTACAAACCTGCGCCCGTTGGCTGATCGTTTGATCGTGGAAGCGGTTGAGCAAGAAGAAACCACTACAAGCGGTCTTTATATTCCCGAAACCGCGAAAGAAAAGCCGCAACAGGGTAACGTTCTGGCAGTTGGCCCCGGCCGCACCGATGACAACGGCAAGAACATCAAGGTTGATGTGAAGGTCGGCGATAAGGTTCTGTTTGCCAAATATGCAGGCACGGAAGTCAAGATGGAAGGCAAGAAGCTTCTCATCATGAAGGAAGCCGATATTCTGGCGGTTGTTGAGTAATTTCAACGTTATCAGCTTTCTCGATTATCAGACGAACTATCTGCACTTTGGAGAAATAAGCAAATGGCAAAGCAACTCGTATTTAATGAAGCGGCCCGCCGCAGCCTGAAAATCGGCGTGGACAAGCTGGCGGATGCCGTCAGCACCACCCTTGGCCCGAAGGGTCGTAATGTCGCGCTGGACAAGAAGTTCGGCGCTCCCACTGTCACCCACGACGGCGTGACCGTGGCGAAGGAAATCGAACTCGAAGACCCATATGAAAACATGGGCGCGCAGCTCCTGAAGGAAGCCGCGACCAAGACCAACGACATCGCCGGCGACGGCACGACCACCGCGACGGTTCTGGCTCAGGCCATCGTCAAGGAAGGCTTGAAGAATGTTGAAGCCGGTGCGAACCCGATGCTGCTCAAGCGCGGTATCGAAGTCGCGACCGAAGCCGTTTCGAAGTTCATCCGCGACTCGGCTACCCCGATTGAAACCCGCGAAGAAATCGCCAAGGTTGCCAGCACCAGCGCCCAAGACCCGAACATCGGTAACTTGATTGCCGACGTGATGGACAAGGTTGGCCGTGACGGTGTTGTGACCGTTGAAGAGAGCAAGGGCCTCGAATTCGAAACTGAATACGTTGAAGGTATGCAGTTCGACCGTGGTTACCTGAGCGCTTACTTCATTAGCAACCCGGAAACGATGGAAGCGGTTATCACCGAGCCGTACATCTTGATCTACGAAAAGAAGATCAGCGCTGCTCAGGACATCGTCCCCATTCTGGAAAAGCTACTGCAAATCGGCAAGCGTGATTTCGTCATCATCAGCGAAGATGTTGACGGCGAAGCGCTGGCGACCCTCGCGCTGAACAAGCTGCGCGGTATGCTGAACGTGCTGGCGATCAAGGCCCCCGGCTTTGGCGACCGCCGCAAGGCTATGCTGAACGACATCGCCATCCTCACCGGTGGTACCGTCATCAGCGAAGATGTTGGCCGCAAGCTGGAAACCGTGACCCTGCAAGACCTCGGTCGCGCCGCTAAGGTGGTCAGCACCAAGGAAAACACCGTCATCATTGACGGCGCTGGCGAAGAACCCCGTATCAAGGGTCGTATCGCTGAAATCCGCAACGAAATCGAAGTCAGCACCAGCGACTACGACCGTGAGAAGCTGCAAGAACGTCTTGCCAAGCTGAGTGGTGGTGTGGCGGTTATCCGCGTTGGCGCGGCGACCGAAACCGAACTCAAGGAAAAGAAGCACCGCGTAGAAGATGCTTTGAGCGCCACCCGCGCCGCCGTTGAAGAAGGTATCGTTCCCGGTGGTGGAGTGACCCTCATCAACGCGATTGTTTCGCTCGACGGCTTGAAACTGAACGGCGACGACGAAAACACCGGTATCGCCATCGTCCGCAAGGCGCTGGAAGCCCCGATGCGTAAGATTTCCTCGAACGCCGGTCAAGACGGCGCGGTCATCATCCAAGAAGTCCGCCGCCAACAGAAGGCCAAGAAGAACAACCGTATCGGCTACAACGTCCTCACCGACGAATATGTCGACACCATCGACGCGGGCTTCCCTGACCCGGCGAAGGTGACCCGTGGTGCGGTCGAAAACGCAGCGTCAATCGCCGCGATGATCCTCACCACCGAAGCGCTGATCACCGACGTGAAGGAAGCTGCTGGTCCTGCCGCGCCTCCCGCGATGCCGGAATACTAAGATTTAGAAGTGCTGAGTACCCCGTACTGAGTGCTGAGAAAAGACAGGGCGTATCCGAAAGGGTGCGCCCTGTTTTTTGTTTGCCTAGCAGACTGCTGGTTATACTTATTCAATAAATTGACTTTAGGATGTCATTCATGCCTGCTTTTGATCAATGCCACGACCAAGTTGTTCGCGCCCTTCAGAAAGAGGGGTGGCGGCTCGAAAAATCACCTGCGAAACTCTCTCTGCCGCCGCGTCTTATTTATGTCGATTTGTTGATGTCACGCGGCAATAATGGTATACAAAAACGTATTGCGCTTGTGGAAGTGAAATGTTTCCCAGATGAGGACAGCACGACCCGCGATTTGTATACTGCAATCGGTCAATATCTTATTTACCGTGCTATGATAACAGAATTAGACATCGGCTTGGATTTGTACCTATCTATTCCAGTACAAATTTATCAAACTATTTTTGATAAGGCTGTTGAAAGGGTTGTCGCGGAAAGTCACATCAAATTGATCATTGTTGATCTTGTAGCTGAGAGGGTTGAGAAATGGCTGCACTAAAAGAATTGACCCACATCGTTCAGTACGAAGTCGAAGATTATGCTAAAGGCACAACCTTTGGCGGTGAAACCTATCCCATTTCGGATACCGAACGTCAATCTTACACAGTCATTATTGTGCCTAATCCGCCTCGCCAGTATAAGTCAGGTATTGTGGTCGCAGCGCGGATTGTCAACGATAAAGTGATTATCGACGAGGATGTAACCGACCGTCCCCTGTGGCGAGAACTCGTTCGCGCCGGTATTCCCCGTGAACAAATTGTCCTAAGCTATGCGGGTGAAAAGCTGCCGGAATAACGACAGGGAAATGTTTTAATCTATCGACTACAAACTAACGACTTTAGACTTTCCTCACCCCATCGAGACATCCGGCGGCGGGTTGCCGTCATCCACGTTGACCAGCAGTTCGACCGCGTAATGGTCGGACAGGGCGACCTGTTTGTTATTGTGCGGGATGACATCCTCGAACTGGAAGCGGCTTTCGACCTTCACGCCGTAGACATCCGGCGCACGCACCAGCGCATAGTCGATGGACATGAAGTAGCGCGAGGGCATCATCGAACGGGGGCGTAATGTGGATTGTAAGTTGCCTTCCAGCGGGTCCGTAAGGCCGCTTTCCTCAAGGAACGCATCGTAGAGCCAACTACCACGCGGGATGTTGAAGTCACCACAGACCAGCACCAGCGCATTCGTTGGCTGCTCACGCACACATTCGGCAAGCTGGCGCAGTTGATTATATTCGTGCTTGGCGAACATATTTGTCTGGCTCCAGTTGCCCATGTAGTTGGCGGTGAGGTGCGTATTGATGAGTACCACCGGCATGTGTTCCCATTCGAGGCGTGTGATGAGGATACCCTTGTGCAGAATCCAATCCGCCAGCGCAGGGGTGTACCATAGGCCGCGTTCGGTATACAAGTGGAACTCTTTGCTCATAATCGGGCAGCGTGCCATCGTCAGCAGGCCACCCTTCGGCGCGTGGAAAAACGGCTCGTAGGCGCGTGCGGGGTACGACTCACATTCGCGCTCGAACAAGCGGCGGTGACGGTTGGACTGAACTTCCTGTAAGCAGACGGCAGACATATCGAGATTATTCAGGGTATGGGCCAACAGTCGTAAACGGCTGCTGGTTCCGGGTGTTGGCACGCCGTAGCAGTTAAAGGTGAGTAAGGAAAAAGTTGGCATTATCCTCCACTTGGCTCAGGTCGACAGCATTTCTATAGCTTATCATCAAGTCTTATTGATTGAATAGCATAAGAGGCCAATTTTGAAACGTCCTGATTTCCTACGCTACGGCATTTGGGCGGTGCTGGCGGCGACGGCGGATGCCAACCGGCGCGAGTTCCGTATGACGACGACATGGCTGCCGCATCTGGTTGTCAATTCGGTGGCGCTGCTGCTGCCGGATGCGCTGCGTTTGCTGATACCCGCCAAGCGCAAACCGGATAACTTGGTTGAAGGCGTGATGGACGAGATGGTGCGCGATAACCCCAAGTATGTGACGTATGTGTTCCCGCTGGCCGCCGGATACATTCTCTCGCATCCCAAGTTCAACATTTTTAAGGGCGATATGGGCGACATTCGGGTAGCGGGTTTGGGGTTGGATGCGATACCCCACGCGGGAACGGGGTTCGCACTCTCAGCACTGGTGCAGGACACGCTGGAAATGGCGGCGGAACTCGAACCTGCCAGTGCTAGCCCATTCGCGGGATTAGTTCACACGCTGAATAAACGTCCGGCGTTGGTGTCGTTTACCATCCTCGGTTTGCTGACCTTCTTCTGGGAGTACGGCGAATACCGCGTGCATCACCATGAACTGAAGCTGCGCGGCGGTGACATCAGCAAAATTAATATGATGTGGAGTGCCGACGATACGGCGCGGGATGTGGTCGCTAATATTCTTGGTTGGGTCGCGGTGCAGGTGTTCCGGGGGCGGAAGTAGGCAGTGACGAGTATAGGGTTGGGATGAGAGCGCACGGCCTTGCATAGGCATTAAGCTAAGGAATTCTCAGGGATAAAATCAATAGAGACGGATGTTCGCAGTCGAATTTTGGAGCGCCTTGAGTGCGCTTGTCCGGCTGGTAGCAGGATGGCTTTAGCCTCATGCGGCGCAAACAATCAACTCGTTACCTGAATATCCTCGTCAAAATAGCATAGCTTAATGCCTATGCACAACCGTGCGCCCCTACAGCATGTTTAATTATTTAGGGGCATATGGGTTCCCAAATTTCCCGATGTGGAATACTTCTTCAGGCGCTTTACGGTTCTTCTTGCCCTGTCCAATATCTTTGGTCGGGTAGCCAAACGGCAGAATGGCGAGTACATCCAGCGTGTCGGGGATGTCTAGCAGTTTGCTGACTTCGGGCATCGGTACAAAGCCCACCCAATTGGAGCCAACACCGTCTGCCCACGCGGTCAGTAACATGGACTGAATAGCACGGCTGCCATCGGAGAGGGCGATTGGGCTGCGCTCGATAATCACGACGACGGCGAAAGCGGCCTGTGCGGTATAGGGGCCAGTTCTGGCGACCGCACCGAGCTGCTGAAGTTCGGCGCGGTTTTCAATTAGGATAAAGTGCCACGGTTGGTGATTGCTACCACTGCCGGTCAAGCGGGCAGCTTCGAGGATACGGTTCTTAACTTCGGTTGGAACGGGTTTATCTTGAAAGGCGCGGACGGCTAAAACGGTTTGAACGGTCTCAAAGGCATTCATGGGTATGCTCCTTTTAAAGTGTTTGGTGAAGTGACGTTGCGAGGCGCAGGTCTCTTTCGATATGAATACGCGCGACTGCGGTACTATTCGAGGAGAATATGGGGATAACGGCTACCACCGGGAATTGAGGTGGAAGTTTATTGACCGGCTTAGATTTGAACGATCTCGCCGTTTTGATACTCGACCATCGTCAAACCGGCCTGCTTGCTGCACGTCAACTGCCCCCCGTAAGGGGCGCTAAAGCTGCCGGAGGTCGGCGATACGTCATGGTAATCCCGCCCGACGGCGACTGTTAGGTAACCGAGGTGGGGACGGCGGTTGTTGGTGGGGTCGAAGGCGACCGCGCCGAGCTGACCGTTTTCATCCGGCAGCAGCACTTCCACCCATGCGTGTGAGCCGCCTTCGCCCAGCAGATGACCGGAGACGTAGCGTGCCGGTAAGCCAGCACTGCGGCACAGGACGATCATGACGTGGGAATAATCCTGACACAAGCCATGTTCGATCTCGAAGGCTTCGGCGGCGGTCGTTTCGACTGTGGTGAGGCCATCTTTATACTGCATCAAGCCATAGACGAAATCATGAATGCGGTGGGCAAGGTCATGCGGCGAGGTTGATTCACCTTTTAGCTCGCGGGCGGTGGTGTTGAGTTGGCGGTTGGGCAGGGTGAGTCGTGACGGTTGCAGGTAATAGTGGGCTTCGTCGGCGGTGATGCTGGGGTGTGCGTTGGCTTGCAGTTTGTTTTCAAGTTCGAGCGTGATTTCGAACGAGACGCTGTGTTCCGCTGTGGGGATTTCGACCTCGAACACACGGTTGCCGAAGCTGTCGAAGGCTTGGCGGGTACTGTTGGGTGTCGGGTTGATGATGAGCTGATGGTCGCGGAGTTCTTGGCTGCCATATTTGTCGGCGGGGATGACGACAAGGCGCTGCTTCAAATCGTGGATTGGGCCGGGGTACTCGTAGTGAAAGCGGTGGTAGAACCGGCAGCGTACCCGCTTAACATCCTGCCATTGAAGGTTAAGATGGTCGATAAAGTCTGCATGTTGAGAGGTTGGTATTGTCGTCATATTATGATGTGACCTGTAGCGGCACAGCGCTGAGTGCGAGTTGGTCATCCACCTGATCTGCCCATACTTTAAACGTCGTTAATGTCCCACTGCCGTATAAGGTCGAAAAGGCTACATCAACCGCGTCGCGCCCCCGTGCGATCAGCACCCGCCCCGTTCGGGGGATGTTGTGCCGCGCGTCGAAAGTGCGCCACTCGCCATCAATATAGACCTCAAACCACGCATGAAAATCCATCGGCGTGGGGTCAAATGGTACGTTGATGTCCGGCAGGTAGCCACAAACATAGCGTGCCGGAAAATTTAACGCTCTACAAAATGATACACCCAAATGCGCGAAGTCTCGACAAACACCCTGCCGCTGCTGGTAGGCATCCCAACTGCTGGTGCTGGAAATGCTGCCTTTTTGGTACTGAATATGGGTGTGCAGCCAATCGCACACGGCTTGCACCTGCGCCCACCCCCCGATGACATTTCCGAACAACGACCATGCATCCGGTATGAACAGGTCAGAGGGGCAAAGGCGGCTGGGCAGGGTATAGGCGATCACCTCATCCGGCAGCATTTCGACCGGTGTTTTGGGTAGGTCGGTTAACTGCGGGTCAGGCGTGGGGGACACATCCGCCAGCGCGTCGTAAATGAGAGACAGCCTGCCTGCCGGAGCCATCAGCCGCCAGATGGTGTTGCCGAAGCTGTCGGTGTAGTCGTGCAGTGTCAAGTTCGGGTCAACGATACGTTGTTCTTCGACGAGTTTGTGGTGGTAAATCTGCGGTGGCCGGATCGCCATGAGCATAGGCGTAGGTTGCGCGAGGTCGTAAGCGATGTGGCAGCCAATCCGTACACGCATTAGCAGTGTGTCCTGTTGCTTTGATGAGCGCATTCTAACGGGTTTAGTGGAGCAGCGCAATCAGTCACAACCGCCAACGTTCGATACTCGCTTTTCGTACGGGTTGGATGATCGTTGCTCGTTATACAAACCGAATTCTAACCGAAACCCCTAGTTATTAGAGGCACACCACTTCCAAAAATAAGTTATACTTCCTATAGGAATGTTGCGCGGAGGGGACACTTTATGAGTCCGAATAATGTGGTCACGGCACGGCCTGCGATTTATCAGGCACGCAAGTGGACAGATCGCCAGTTGGTTGAACAGGGTTTTCAGTATTACCGTCCCATCAAGCGCGTGTCGATGGTGCGCCCGCTGCCGGATGCCGAAGCGCCTAAAGTGATTAAAACGGCGTGGGATACGATTGTGGCGAAGGCGGGCTATATTATTGCCTACGTCGCTGGTGATACCCTCAAAAAGTCGCTTGATGATTACGACCCGCGCCCGATTGAACCCAAAATTTTCGCCAAGACCTACAAGCCGTGGGATGACTCACGCTGGAAACCGTCACAAACTGAGCAGCATCTGATGCTTTTAGGCTGCCGCCCGTACTACAAAGTGGCAGGCGTTTGGGCGAAGAAGCTCAAGCAGGACACGTTTGTACAAAGTATCGAAAGTTCGAAGCCGGTGATCGCGCCTGCTGGTGCGTGGTTGTGCGTCGGGACGGAAGGCGAACCGTGGAGCGTGAGTGACGACTGGTTCCACACGCGCTATTTGATGCCGGGGAGTACCGTCGGCGGCGTGCGCTAACCGCTTGCTGCGTTAAGTCTATGATGCTAAAAGCCGCCGTGACTGGCGGTTTTTGATTCCCATTCGCCATCCACGTTGGCTCTGTGAAAACTTTCCTTATATGTTGTGACCCTTTTTGACGTTTTATTTTGCGATTATAATGCCGCATGGCACAGCCGCTGGCAATCCTGCCCACCATCGGAGCCACGTATGAATAACAACCGCACCCTAACTGCCTTCGGGGTCATGTGGTTTGGTCAGACGATTTCGCTGATC
>Ga0209460_1000741_pt1 | contig 25196 bp, 12 predicted proteins | sample EBPBio132013_DNA_FD_185868 | JGI IMG/M metagenome (GOLD analysis project Ga0209460, IMG submission 185868) | Wastewater treatment Type I Accumulibacter community from EBPR Bioreactor in Madison, WI, USA - Reactor 2_5/13/2013_ DNA (SPAdes)... | ecosystem: Engineered > Bioreactor > EBPR >... | reverse complement strand
AAGTGACCGAAGCAGCAGCGACCACGACCGAACCCACAGAAGACGTGGCAACGGACGAACCAACCGATGAGCCGCCGACCGCGACCGATGAACCGACTGAGATACCCGCGACGGCGACCGATGAGCCGACCAACGTTCCCCCAACCGCGACCGACGAGCCAACCGAAGTGGTTGCGGTGGTGAATACCGACAGGCCCACGGATGAGCCGACTGACGTACCGCCGACGGCAACCGATGTGCCACCGACCGCGACCAAAACGGTGACGCGGACACCGACCACCGCAGCCTCGAATACGCCAACGGTGACAGCCACCAAAACCGCGACTGTGACCCCGCGACCGAGCGCCACGGCGACGCGGACACCCACGGCAACGGTTACTGCCAGCCCGACGGCCACCGCGACCTACACGCCAACCACAACGCCGACCTTTACGCCTAGCCCGACGGCTACGGCGACGGTCACACCTTCCCCGACCGCGACCTTTACGCCAACCGCTTTACCGTTCGACGCGCTGGCGTTGCTGACAGGGATGCGCGACGCGGGGCGGCGGGCGAACCAGTTCAACTGCGTGGCCTACATCGCGGCCTACGACGGCTTACAGCAGGGAATTACGGATGCGCCGGAGGACGCGGCGGTAACGATTGTGGAGCCGCTGCTGGCGGATGACAACGACCCCGTAACCGTGCTGTACGACTTCTGCAAGCTGCCCGCCAACGAGACACAAGAACGAGTACTGCTGCGGTCAAATCTGGCGAACAACCAGTACCGCCTGTGGGGCAGCCTCATGAGCGACGCAATCGCCGATGTAAGGGCTTTGGAATAGTTGAAGGTTACCAAAAAAGATTAACCGCCAAGTCGCCAAGAACGCCAAGGAATACAGAGGACGAGGCTAATAGCGGTTTTGATCTGACCTAAAAGCTGCTTCATTCGGAAAGTTCGTCAAATTCTGCAAATTTAGAAACTGGGTTTCCGCAGTTTCTGAAGTTTCCCCTTAAATGTTATAAAAATTGCAGTTGTTACAACATTTGCAACTCCGATTCTCATTATTCTCAACATTTGACCGAGCAATGATGCTGTTGATGCTGTTGATGCTGTTGTTACAAAGGTTCTCTGTCCTAAATGTCGTCAGTGTCGTCAGTGTCGGAAATGTCAGTGGGCGACAAAAAAGCCGATTTTTTGTGGCGGCATTGGCGGCGGCGGCGGCAGTATACCGCCAGTGATGGAATCCCTTCAAAAGCACAATAAGCGGCAAAAGGTAGTCTATAGTCGATAGTCAACAGGTGACAGTCCAATGCAAGTCATCAGCTATCAGTCGCCGGTCTCCAGCTAAAGGCAAATGCGAGTGCCAAACGGATGTGGTTGTTAAGATGCGGCGGAGAACCCCCTCCGTCGCTGGCGCGACACCGATCTGCTACCTTGCGGCAAGCTCAGTCGCTGATCGCCCGCAAGCGAGGGAGGCTTCAGTCAAGACGGAAACTTGTGTGGTCGCTCCTATGAACAGGATAGCAGCTATCTTGCGTAAAAGGGTGAACATTTGTCAGAACATTTGGTCACTTTTTGGCGTTGTTGGCGCTAACTTTTTGAGGGAGTGGAAGTGTTAAGATGGTAGGTAAATGGTTAGTAAATGGTTTGTGGCACAAACCGGATTCAAACGTAAGTGATAATAGTTTGAAGTTACAAGTGGCAAGTTTCAAGTTCAATGCAGTAGGTCGTCAGCTATCAGTCGCCAGTCTCCAGCTAAAGGCAAAGGCGGGGGAATACGAGTCGATACAACGACAAGAACAGCGATAACCTCATCAACTGGTTTAGCTGGCTATTCCGCGTTGCTTATTGATGAGGCGTATAATAACTTCCATGTAGAAACAGCCCTATAAGGCCGACGATAGGTATCAATGATGACAAACCAAAACGAACGCGCGGGGCAGATCAGCACGGTCGCAAGCTCCCTCCGCTGATAGCCGAAGTATCAGGGAGGGGAGAAGGCGAGTGTGGGAAATCGATATAAAAATAAACCGCCAAGTCGCCAAGTACGCCAAGTTTAATACAGAGATCGTTGTATATTCCTCGGAAATGGGAATTACCCCACCCCCAGCCCACATCAGCACGGTCGCAAGCTCCCTCCGCTGATAGCCGAAGTATCAGGGAGGGGAGACATGCGGGGATTAGTTTGCGCCAAGCCCCAGCGGGAACTGGGGCAGGTGCGGGAGTTCGGGCAGCGGGATGCCAGCGCCTTCAACCTCCGCCAGCGCATCCGTGAACCACTCGTGCTTCCACGCGGCGGTATCGGTGGGCGGCAGTTCCGGTAAGGCGGGCAGCGACTGTGCCAGCCAACGGTTGACCCAATCCATCCCGCGAAGGGTGGTCAGGTCATCTATCGATTGTGTGAGCGCCAGTACATCCCCTGCTTGACTGAAGTCTTGCAAAGCGCGGGGTAAGCGTTCCAACACGGCTGCGGGTGTGTTCGCGAGCGAGAAATCGGGCGTGACGGATTGCCAGCTATCGGTGAGCGTGACCTGCGGTGCTTGCCACGCCTGATTAAAGTAAGTGGTTAAGCGCTGCGGGACGATACCCGTGCGCCCGACCAACCCGGCTAACTGCTGCTGTGGGGTTTGGGGTACGGTTGGTTGCCACGCACCATTGCCGAAGATTCCATTTTGCAGATCAGCGACGGCTGCCGCGCCCCAACCGCCTTGACCGGGGGCGTTATCCGCCAGCAAGCGGAGCGCACCGGTCGCGGGGTCGAACTGCGGCCCCGGTAAGTTGTACGCTTGTGCCAGCCACACGGGCAGGTTGAGCAAGTCGGTCATGGCTGCGGTTTGTGCCTGTTCCGGTTTGGGCAAAGCGGCGGCTAACGGATCGACCAGCGTACCCAACGGCGAGGGTGCGTACTGCCCCGTGATGGCGGCGGCATTGAGGTTGGTGAGATGGCCTTCTACCGCGCTGGCGGCGGAGAGGTGCGCCAAGCCTTCGAGATACGGCACATCGGCGTTGCGGAGGGGCGGTGTGCTGCGGCTGGCGGCGAAGTCGTACACGCTGCCGTGGGCATCCGCACCGAGCGGGTCACGCTGTAAGTAGCGAGCCAGCGCGGGCGAGTAGGCACGTCCCCCGCCGAAGTACAGGTTGGTCTGCGTATCCCACACCATGCCGTTGAGGGCAGGCATGAAGTTCGGAATGCTCGCGTCCGGCGCGGCAGCCAGCAGGGCGCAGGGTTCAGCGGCTGATGGCGCGTCTAACGCCAGATAGCGACCGAAGGGGTCGAACACCCACATCGGGCGCACGTCGTCGGCGGTTTCGGCGGTGCCATAAGGCCGCTGCCCAAGCACCTGACGGTCGCCGCTGCTGATGAAGGGCGAGAGGCTTTCACCGCTGGCGCTAAAGAGCAGGGTGCCATCGGCGGTTTGGGCATAGAAGCGCGGTTCGCCGTTTTCGATAACCATCAAGGGCGTGGTGGCATCGCCCACGTAAACCAGTTTTGTCGCCCCCGCCGCGATTAAGCGCCCGTAGGCATCGTAGCGGTAGGTGGTGGTTTGATCGCCGCTGGTGACACCCGTGAGTTGGTTGGCGCTGTCGTAGGCGTAAGTAGTGCAGACTTCGCCGCCTGTTGGGGTGACGGAAACGAGGCTGCCACGCTCGTCGTAAGCGTAGGTATAGCGTGCCTGTATGACGGGAGTGGGGGCATCCTGCGCGGCGGTGATGTTCATTAGGCTGAACACCAGCGCCAGCGCGACCACCCCATTCAACAGCCGCCGTGACCCGTAACGCCGCAGCCCGACCGCACCGCCCGAACCGAGCAGCAGGAAGATCACCACGCCGCTGACGGCTTGTTCCGGCGCGGCTTCGCTGATGCTGACATCGGTAGCGACCAGCAGGTTACGCGCGGCGGTGTCGTAGCGGTAGTTGAGGACGGCCTGTGTGCCGCCTTCGTACTGGCGTGTTTCGCGGATGAGCTGCCCGAAGTCGTTATAAACGTAGGTGGCTTGATAGAGCAGGCGGCTGCCTTCGGACTCGCTGACGCGCATGGTGAGCAGCCGGTCGTTCTGGTCGTAACCTCGGACGGTGATGGTTCCGCCCGTGACCGTGCCGTTGAAGTACCCCCCGCTGGCGCTGCCGCCGGTGATGACCTGCCGCTGGAGCAAGCCACCCGCGCTGTGGACGGTATCGAGCGTCAGGCCGAGGTCGAAGTCCTGCGTCTGGTGGTTGAGGTAGATATTCTCGCCGCGACGGTTAGCACGGAAGTCGGTGATGTAGCCATCGCCCCACAGGAGACTGAAGGAGGTGAGGCCGTTCGGTTCCTGCCCGATGTACTGGATTTGCAGGGCGGGGGTGGCTTCATCGGGATTACCGGGTTTGTAGTCAACGGTTTCGAGCAAGCCGCTGCCACCGAGGGCGAAGCGCAGAGTCGCGCCGCTGATGTCGTCGCGGAGGGTGTAGCCCCCATCGGCGGCGTAGCTGATGCTCAGGCTCTGGTCGCCGATTTCGAGGATGGCAGGGCGGCCTTTCTTGTCGTAGGTGATGGTCAGGCCGTTCGCGCCGGAGATGCTGCCGAGCGCGGCGGGGTTGGTGTAGGCGAACCCGGTTTCACCGGAGGTCTTGAGCAAACCGAAGGCATCGTAGGTCAGCGGTTGACCGTTGGCTTCGGTCGGTGCGCCGCCACCCGCCGCGCCGTACGCCCATGTGAACTGACCGGTGCTGCCGACGAGTGGGAAGCTCTCGCCCAGCCGCCGCCCCAAGCCGTCGTAAGTGTAGGTCGAAACCACGCCACCGGCTGCCGCGCATCCGGCATAGTCGAGACGGTCGAGGCTGCGCGATTGGCAGATCCCCGCTACGTTATCCAGCGTGTAGGTGAAAAGCAGGTCGATACCGGCAGGGCTGGTGATGCGGCTGACGCGGTTCAAGCCATCATAGCTGTAGGTGTAGGTTTTGCCGTCGGGGTTCTGGTAGCTGACCAGATTACCCGCCGCGTCGTAGGTGAAGGACTCGGCGTTTTGCTCCGCGTCGATGGTGCGGATGGGCTGACCGAGGGTGTCGTACAGGAAGCGGGTCGTGCCAAGCCACACATCCGGCGAGGTTTCGTCCTCACAGGCGGCGGGTGAGAATTGGTCGATCTGGTCGAGTTCGGCGCTGGTGACATCGGCGAAGGGCGCGACCAAACACACCTCGCGGTTGATGCTTTCGAGCAAGCCCTCGGTGTTGTAGGTGTAGGTGAGCTTTTGACCGGACGTGCGGACGATGATCTGCGGCGGCTGGCGTTCATCCCCCGGCCAGAAGGTATAGACGCTCGTGCCGCCCGTGTCCGTCAGGCGGGCGTTGACGAGGCCGTTGGTATCGCCTGACCACACATACTCGATACCGGTGGTGGCATCGTCGCGCTGCGACTCGATAAGGCGGTAGAGGCTGTCGAAGGTGTAGGTGCTGGCGCTGCCCTGTGCGTCGGTGACGGTGAGTTCGCCCTCGCCGGCGGGGTGTTCCAACTGCCACTGCGGTTTGTTGGCGGCGGTGATGGCGGCCAGCTTGCCCAGCGGGTCGTAGGTGAGGCCGAGCTTTTGCCCTGCCGGATTGGTCACGGCGGCTAAGTCTCCGGCGGCGGTGAAGTCCAGCGCCCACGTCCACTCCGCGCCCTCCGCGCCGAGCGTGACGCGGTTGTTGGCATCATCGTAACCGAGGGTGACGATACGGCTGCTGCTGCCCTCGCGCACCTGCCAGCCGGTGAGGCTGCCCGCGTCGTTGTAGAGCAGTTGGTAGAGGCGGCCTTCGGGCGTGTTGACCTGCCAGAGAGCGCCGAGGCCATCGAAGGTGTAGACGGTTTGCCGTCCGGTGGGGTTGGTGTAGGTCAGCGTAGCGCGCGCGTCATTCCACGCGAACTGCTCACGCCCGGCGGCGGTGATGATGGCACTCAGGCGTGCGGGGTTCACGGGGTCGTTGTATTCGTAGGTGGTGACGCTGCCCAGCGGCGAAATCTGGCTGCTGAGGCGGCCAAGCGTGTCGTAGGTGTAGCTGACCGAATTCTTGGTCAACACGTCCTGCTGCAAGATCAGGCGACCGGCTGCGTCGTAGGCGTAGGCGGTGCCGCGACCCGTGCCATCGACCTGCTGCACCAGTAAGCTGGCGGTGTTGTAGGTGAAGGTGAAAGAGGCTTGCGGCTGGTCGGTGACGGTGACGGCTGCCAAGCGCCCCAAGGTGTCGTAGGTGTACAGGTGTTCCACGCCGTACTCGTCCGTCCACGCGGTAAGCTGTCCGGCGGCATCGTAGTGCAGCGCCCAAGTGTAGATGGTGCCACCGCTGAGGGACGAGGCTTGCACGTTCACCAGCGTCCCACCGTTATTGACATCGGTGCTGTAGGTGATGTCGCGTCGGGTGGTCGCGTCGATGGTACCCGTCAGGCGGTGGTGCGCGTCGTAGGTCAGGGCGAGCGCCACCCCGGCGGGACGGTCGCAGCTTAGGGCGGGCGCGGCGGGTAAGGCGCGGAGTTCGAGCGTCCCCCCATTGGCGGCGGGGCAGTAGCTGATGTAGGTGGTTTGCAGCGCCCCGCTGACGGTCTGCGTGATTTCGGTGGGGCGACCGAGGAAGTCGATGGCGGTTTTGAGGTTCGGGTCAATATCCGGTCGTCCGGTCAGCGGGTTGGTACGCTGGGCGGTGATGCTCGTCGGGCGGCCATTGGTGTAGCTGTCGCCCCAGACGATACCGGGGTCGGGGAAGGCTTCGACTGGCGCGATCAAGCTGCGGACGTTGGGGTTGAGCGCGTTGACGGTTTGCGAGAACAAGCGCCACTCGGCAGACCATGTGCCGGGGGCAGCGGCGAACGGGTTCTGCTCGCGGCGGATGACACCGGATAGCTGCCAGCCGTAGTCGAACAGGTAATCGGTGGTGGCGGTCAGCCGCCCGCCCTGATAATCCTGCTGGACGATTTTGAGGCCGTTGGGATTGATGGAGTTGGCGGGCAGCGGGTTCTGTACGCTGCTGACGGTGTAGTCGAAGCGGCGAGTGAGGCCGGACGCATCGCCCAGCAAGCGGATACGACCGAGCGCGTCGTAAACGGCGACCGTTTCGCGCCCGTAGGCATCGGTTTGGGTGACTCGCGTGCCGCCAATCGTCACTGCTTCGCCGACTTGATCCAACTGCGGTTGGGCTTGGTAGTGGTAGGTGGTGCGGAGTTCAACCTCACCATCCGCGCCAGCCAGCCAGCGGACACTGGCGGAGACACGTCCCAGCAGGTCTGCCGTGTCGTATTCGTAAGTGGTGCGGCTGAGGTAATCCTCACTATCCGCAGCGGTTTGCAGGCGGGTTTCAATCAGGCGACCGCGCCCATCAAAGCGCGAAACAGTCACCGCGCCGGAAGGGTCAGTTACCGTGATGGCGCTGGTGATGCTGCCATCGGCTTCCCCGGTCGCGGGGGTGTAGTTGATGCGGTACGCGCCCAGCAGATCATCGGCGACGGCGACCAAACGGCCTAAACCATCCCATTCATACTGTACGCTGTAGCCCGTGTCATCTTTAACGGCGCTGGACTGCTGCACACTGCTGACGTAACCGCCTTCGTTGTAGGTGAGCGTCCACGTCACCTGATCCTCGCTGCGGGTGACGCGGGTGGGGCGGTTGGCCTCGTCACGCTCGACGGTGTAGTGTGCGCCGTTCGAGTCGGTGTAGGTGGTGAAGAAGCCATCCGCGTTATAACCGCCGAACGTCCAGCCGGAACCGTTGGCGAAGGTGATTTGCGACGGCACGATCTGACGGACCGGGAACTGCCCGACCGCATCCGATGACGGAGTGATGCTTACGCCGGGATAGCCACCGCTGAGGCCGCTGATCTGTCCGTTGGCGTTGGTGTCCAAATCGACACGGCTGCGCCCGATATTGGTCGCCCCCGGCAAGAAACGGGTGGGGACGGCGGCAAGCTGCCCGGCTGCCCATTCATATTTGGTGGGGACGGCCTCAAAACTGCCCGCTGCTGCCCACAGGTTCTCGGTTTGGGCGAGGGTGTAGCTGTCGCCCGCACCCGTCAAACTGCCGGATGACCGTGTATAGGTGTAGCGGTGCGCCGCGCCGTACTCGTCGGTGACAGTGACCGCACGTGTGCCGCTGCCCGTTACCGTTTCGAGCCGCCGCCACGCGAAGGAGGTTTCGGCGTTCGGGGTCGGCTCATCCGGTTTGAGGATGTAGGCGGCTGTGACCGCGCCCTGACCGACGGCGGGTGTGTCTTCTTCGGCGGTGAAGTAGGTGTAACCCATGATCGGGGCAACCGGCGCATGTGGGTCGTCGTGGCGGATTAAGCGCCCCATCTCGTCATATTCGTACGCGGCTTGCTGCCCATCGGGATAGGTGACACCCGTGAGGAAATCACCGGTGTAGGTGTACTGTGTCTCGAAGCAGGACTCGTCGAGGTTGCACGTTCCACTCGCCGCGTCAGACTGCGTTAAGTCGCGCAGCCGCGAGGTGACGATGTGGTGCGCGTCGTCGTAGTAGAGTTCAATCTGGCGCGTGTTGGTGCTGTCGGTGATGGTCACGGGTTGATCGCCAAGCGCCCCCGGCCCTTCGAGGTTATCCGCCCACGGGTAATGGATAGTGGCGGTGTAACCCTGCGCCGGATAGCCGAAGCGCCGCATCCGCCCGGCACGGTCGAAGGTGTAGGTGAGGCCGTCGGTATAGGTCAGCGTCCAATCGGAACGCAGCCATGCCAGTGCGTTTGCTCCGGCGCGAGTGAGCGTCCAGCCGGGCATCGTCAGCGCACGGTAGGTTTCACCCTGCGCGGTGGCGTTCGCATCCCGCACGAATTGGTGTATCGAGCCGCTGGCAGTGGTCAGGGTGAGGATGCCGCGAGCCGCCCACGTCGGGTCAAGGCCGAGGCGGTAGGTGGTGCGGGTTTCCGGCTCGGTGTTCGCCAGATCGACCACGCGCGAGTTGGTGCTGTCATCAAAGGCGATGGTGTAATCCAGCGGGAAGTCGCTCGTCCAGCCGCGCCCGAACGCGCCATCGCCCGCCATGTTATAGCTGTTGTAGCTGCGGGTGAGCGCGAGGTCGAACACGGGATGGTAGGCGGTCAGATCAGTGATCGCGTACCACAGGTTGCCGTTGGCGGGGTTGATGTCGCCATTGGGCGCACAGTTGAACTGGTCGAGCAGGGTGTTGATGGGCGCACACTCGCCGCCGAGGTTGTTCAGGCCGCGCGGCTGGTAACCGGCTTCGTCCGGCAGCGCCTGACCGTTGAACACCGCGCCGTTAAAGGTGGGTGTTCCGGCGGGGGTGACGATTTCGAGGTAGCTTTCGCCGCGCGGCAGCAGGATCAGTTCACGCCCACCGCTGGCGTTCGCACCCGCGCCGCGATAGACGATATGCAGCACGTCATCAATCGCATCCAGCGAGAGGAGTTCCACGCCGGGGCGGGTGGTGCTGGTGCGCGGTTCATCCAAGAAGCCGAAGCGCAGCGTCCGACCATTGGCACCGTCGTCGGCATACGCGAAATCGGCAAGGTTTGTCCAATCGAGTTTGATGCTGACCGGCTGGGTACCATCCACCACTTGAATATCAAGCGGCAGATCATCCGAGTCGGCGTTGGTGGCGTTTGCCAGCGCGGTCATGCGGATGCTGTCCGATTGCAAGGTGATCGAGCGGCCTTCGACCAGCGTGGCGTTCAGCACCCCGCCGAGCATCGTCACTTCGGTACCGGCTTCAACCGGAGACCACGACATACATACGGATTGATCGACGGTTTGTCCGGTGGCGTTCAACCCTTTGAAGCGCGAGAGAAAATCGGGGCAGGTTTGTGCGCCAGCGGCAGCGCCGAGTACTTGAAAGTCGCGCTGAGTAAGCGTGTTGTCTACCGCGACGGTGAAGGTGCGCCCATCGGCGAGTTTGTAGCCCATGCAGTCGGTCATGACCCAGACCCCAGTGATGCCCTGCCAGTCGGTGACGATGTGGGTACGGTTGGAGTCGGTGATGTCGCGCAGGTCGCTCTGAACGTTGTTGATGAGCGACTGCCCCGCGCCGAAGTTTTCGATGAAGTAGGTGCGCTGCGCCTCGTCCAGCGTGCCGATGACTGAGAGGTTGCCACCGAGCAGGCTAATTTCCCGCGCCCAGTTATCGACGATTAAGGTACCGCCACCGTCGAAATCCAAACGTCCAGCTTTGTCGGGCATCTGGTTCACGGCTTGGACGGCTGCCGGGTTGGTTTTGAAGACTGCACCGCTGCGGAAGGTGAAGACTTGCTTACCGTCCAGCACCTCGTAGTCCTGATTCAGCGCCAAATCTTGATTACTCGCTGTGTCGCGGATGCGCCGGGTGTTGATGGCGGCGAGTGGGTCACCCCCACTCTGAAAATCCGCCGTGACGATATAACCGAAGGTATCCGTCAGCCGTTCGAGGTCGCTGATGTTCGCCAACTGCACGACCAGCGTGTAGATGCCGTTGTCGCGGGTGGACAGGGTGTAGGTTTCGTCGGGTGTGATCGGCTGGTAGGTGTTGGTTGGGGTGACGCGCGTCATGCCTTGAAAGAGCGCGAACTCCAGCGGTAGATCAGCCGGGAGATCGGTAAAGGTGACGTTCATGGTGGTCGAGTTGGTCGCACCATCGACCGAGAACACCCAATGGTCGCCCATGTCATTTCCCGCGCCGACCTGCCCACCGGCGGGGGTTGACGGTTCCAGCACACCACCGCCGCGCAGCAGTTGGTCAGGCGTGGTGTCCCGCGCCATCAGGTAGCGCACATCGGCGCAGGTATCGGTGACGGCGGGTTGTTCAGGCGCGTCCTGCGCGGTGGTAGGGCGAGCCACCAAGCCGAACCCCAGCAGGAACACGAACATCAAACTTGCGAGATTAAAACGAAACGGCTTCATGCAAATAAACTCCTGCGCTTTTTAGGCACACCCGACCACCGTTTTAATGGCAGTCGGATGGCGGGTGTAAGTTCGGCGATGGTGGTGCAGAAAAGCGTGGATGACGTGACCGCATCCGTATATTGCAAACTTCATTACTTTCAATCTAACCACAACTCACCTTGAAATGGCACAACAATTTTAGGCGGTGGTGGATGATGCTTCGAAAATAAAAGGGCGCACAGCCGTGTGCGCCCTGACAAGAGCATCTGATTTGAGCCTAGTAGCCCTCGCGGTGGAGCTTGTTCGGGTGATTGTATTCGCAAACCACATGGCCGTCTTTGTGGGCTTCGATGCGCCAGAAGTAATTAGCGAACTCGCCAAATTTAGTCGTCGGGCGGGTATCCAGTTGGACGCTGCTGGTCACGCCGCCCGTGTTGTAGCGGGCGACTTCGTGTCCATCTTCAGCGTACCAGAACAGCCAGTAATCGTTCGCGCCGGGGACGGTGTTCCAGTAGAAGGTGGTCGTACCGCCTTCGGCATTCGTGTTGATCCAGTCAACGGGTGAGGTGGTACGCAGTTGGCTGCAATCCACGCCCGTACCCACCGGAGTCGCGCCACCGTTGTTATTGTTATTGCCACCCGCGCGGGTTGGGACGGCGGTCGGTTGGCGCGTGGCGGCAGGTGCTTGCGGCGGTGTGACGAACGGTATGCTGGCGAGGTTGCCGCTGATGGTGACGAGGCGGGCGGAGACCCAGCCTTTACGTCCGTCCTCAAGCTCAATCTGGAACCAATCGTTATGGGTGCGGCTGATGCCCAGCACCTTGACGACGGTTCCCGGTCGGAGCGAGGTGAGTACTGAGAAGGACGATCCATCACCGGTACGCACGTTGATCGACTGGTTGCCCGTAACGGTGGCGTTGACAACCGGAGTCGCGCTCGGCTGCGGGGTGCGGGTACGGGTCGCGGTGGCCGATGGACGTGTGGCAGTTGGCGTGGGTGTGAGGGTCGGTGTAGTCGTCGCCGTGTTGGTGGGTGTCGCCGTGAACACGGTGGTCGCGGTTGGTGTATTGGTGCTGGTCGGTGTGTCCGATGGCTCCGGCGTGTTGGTCGGTGTAACGGTCGGCGGATCGGCTTCCGGCAGGTCGAAGATGTTACCCGCAGTGGTAATCAACGGTGACGAGGTGGGCAGCCAGCCGAGGGTGCCGTCATCCAACAGGATTTGGAACCACGCGCCGTCGTCGCTGATGCCCAAGATTTCGACCTCGATACCCGCTGCTAAGGTGGTCAGCGCCGGATACTGCGAACCCGGCCCCTGTCGCACGGTCAACTGCCGCCGCATCAGGGCGACGGGCGTGGCGGGCGTGGGCGTGAGGGTTGGTAGGTCGGTATTGGTCGCGGTCGGCGTGCTGGTTGGTGCGTCGGTCGCGGTGTTGGTGGGGGTTGTGGTCGGTGCGTCGGTCGCCGTGTCTGTCGCGGTTGGCGGCACATCGGTGGCGGTGGGTTCGACGGTATCGGTCGCGACCTGTGCGATTACCGCAGGTGTATCTACGATGGCTTCATACGTCAACTGACCTTTCCCAGCAGCATCGGTCGCGACTTGTGCGATTACCGCAGGTGTATCCGAGGCGGAAACAACGACTGCTTCGGACGTGTTGGTCGCGCCGACAGTCGTGGCTTCGTCCGAGGGTGTATCTGACGCGGAAACGACGACCGCCGCCGAAGTCGCGGTTGGGGTTGGTGTGCCATCGCCACCGCCACGCGAGATGAAGAAGGCGATGAGGGCGATGACCACGACCGCGCCGACGACACCGAATACGGCGATGCCGGGGCGCTTGCCAGCGGCGGGCGGCTGACCGGAGGTGTCGTACACATTCTGGCTGCCGCTGCCACCACTGCCGGTATAGGGCGGGATGGTTTTGACGGTCGTGCCTTTGGTCGATTTGACGGATGGTTCAGGCTGCGGCTCGGCGACGTTCGCGCCTGTCCGAGGCAGCACGACTTCCGTCCGCGCGTCGTCATCCATCGTGCCTGCGCCCGTGCCGGTTGGTGTATGCTGCGCGGGTGGGTTGGTTGGCGCTTTGGTTTGGCGGCTAGGGGTGAGTGAGACTGCCTCGCCACCTTTGCCCATATTCACGGTAAAGAAGCCCGTTTTGCTCTCACCCGCATCCCGCACCGCGCGGCTGAGATCGTCGGCAAATTCGAGCATGTTCGGGTAGCGGTCTTCGGCTTGTTTGCTGATCGAGCGTTCGATGACGGCTGCGACACCGATGGGAATATCCTCGCGGATGGCAGAAGGCGACAGAGGAATGTCGTTCATATGCTTGAGCATCAGCGCGTAGGGCGTGGGCGCTTCAAATGGCTGGCGACCGGTGAGCAGGATGTACATCAGTACGCCCATCGCATACTGGTCGGTCGCGGCAGAAATTTTGTCGCCGCGCCACTGTTCGGGGGCCATATAGGCGGGTGTACCCATCACCATGCCGGTGCTGGTCATGTTCGCCGAGCCTTCCAGCAGCTTGGCGATACCGAAGTCTACCACGTAGGGCGTTCCCCGGTTGTCGAACATGATATTGCTGGGTTTAATGTCGCGGTGGATCACGCCGAGGCTGTGGGCGTAGTCGAGGGCGCTGGCGACCTGCCGCAGCAATTGGCTGACTTCGCTGAGGGAGGGCAGCTCAAGGCCGTTCTGCTGCTGGTGGTGCAGTCGTTCGCCAACCGTGCCGCCCGTCAGCAGGCGCATGACCACATAGGTGATCTGCTCGTGCGTGCCGTAGTCATAAACAGGAACGATGTTCGGGTGTTCGAGCGAGGCGGCTGTTTTCGCCTCGCGGTTAAAGCGTTCTGCGTAACCCGGCTCGTTGGTCAGCGCCTGACTGAGGATTTTGACGGCGACCAAACGGTCAAGGTTGGATTGGTGTGCCTGATAAACCGAGGCCATACCCCCCACACCAATGACTTGGCGTAGTTCATATTTCCCAAGCGTCGAGCCGGACAAATTTTGAGATGCCATAAGCGTTGTTCGCTCTACTGTGTGTCAACCGGTTCAATTTTAGCTTAACATCAATTGGGAGAATGTACCAAACCGCAAGCGTATTCCAAACCATTCTCATACGCTGTTCTCACCATACCCTTTAATGTACGACTGCTTACGGTTTTTAGGCAACTCCTGTATTTAGCCTTTTAAGGAACTGGACAACAAAAAGCCGGACATCTGAAAAGGTGTCCGGCTTCATTTTCAAAACGGAGGGCTAATTTGTGCGTTCCCGCATCGAGCCGTTTTGGAGTTGGCTGCTCATACTCGTGGATTTGTCGGTCTCACGTTCATTGGCCTTCTTGGCAGTTGAACCAGCGGTTGTCGAGCGTTTGTTCCCGCTGCTGCTCCTACCAGTGCTGCCGCCCGAATTGCCCTCGTCCGAGGCGCTTTGGACGCGCAGACGGTTTTGAACGTCGTTTACACCCTGTACCTGTTCCGCAATATCTTCTGCCATCCGCTTCTGGTGGCGGTGCGGGACGGTTCCTTCAAGGGTGACTTCACCCTTATTAACGGTAACGTTGATCATCGTCGCGTCGACATCGCCGTGCCATGTCAGGCGGTCGTTGATATCCTCGCGGATGCGATCATCCGAACGCTGGTAGCCCTGCGGCCCACGCCCGTAATATTGGCCGCGCTGGCCCATGCTGCTGCCAGACTGTTGGCTCCAATTACCCTGACCACCGGAGTTACCCCGGTTGTAATCATTACCGCCGCGCCCATAGCTGGAGTCATTTTCGCCCCAACCGCTGCGGCGACCATAGTCATAACTTTCCGAGTTTGGCCCGCCGAAATCCTGTTGGAAGTCCGAGCCGGTATAGCCACGGTCACGCCCGTAGTAATCGGAGTTGCCGCCAGCGCGGAAGCCGCGATCACGGAAGCGACCATAGTCGCTGCCCTGCGACGATGAGCCGGAGCGCCCATAATTCCCCTGCGACGAGCCGTAGCCACGGTCGTTTTGGTTTTCGTTGCCCCAGTTGCTGCCACGATTGCGGTTCTGGTCAAAGTCCCAGTCCGTATCCCCCCGGCGACCGCTACCAAAGTTCTGGCGGTCGTAGTCCTGATTACCGAACGACTGCCCACCGCGATTTCTCATGCGATCATTGTCATTGTCGTAGTCAAAGCTGCGGTTCGAGGTTTGATTGCGGCGGCGTTCAACATAGTTACGCTCGTTTTCATAGTCGTAATCATTGTTGTTGCGGCTTTCGCTGCCCCAATCATTCTCATTCTGTGATCGGTTGTAATTCGCCATTTTTAGCTCCTTCTGCTTCTTGCTGATAATGACGTTTTGTCTATCACGATCCATGTTTCCACTGTAGCCCGGTATCCACACTGAGTAATGGGGCAACTTACCATATTCAAGATCATCCGGTTGGTTAGATCACGAATAGTCAAAAGGATGATTTGTGATAAATATCTCTAATATTCAACGCAAGTTCCCCGTCTCACCCATCTCATAATAGGAAAGCTAACGCATGTACGGCGTTTTGAACTTTCCTATAATGCAAATCAGAACATGAAGCGAATGAGATAGGAGCATCACCATGTCTGAAGGAAAGGTTATCCACCGGAGTTATTGGCTAATCCTCGCAGCGTTTGTCCTTGTCGCGCTCAATTTCGTCGTTGTCCACCATGCCGCTGCTCAGTCGGCTGACCCCACGCCTGTTCCACTGGTTGAACAGACGATGCAGGCGGCTGAGATGACAACTGATACCATCACCGGCTTCTTCGACCGCCTAACGCAAACGCCGCAGTCGACCGTCACCCGCGTGGTGATGGTGATCGTGGCGCTGGTGTTGCTGGTGGCGGGCTGGCGCGTGTATGAATTCGTGATTGTAATCGCAGGGGCGATTGTCGGCGCGACGATTGCGACTTCGCTGGTCGCTTCCAACGATGTCGCCATTAATATCATCGTACTGGTTGTCGGCGGGTTGATCGGTGCGCTGCTCAGTTGGTTCCTTTATTATGTGGCGGTGTTCTTCATCGGTCTGCACTTCGGTATCCTGCTGACCAACGGCCTCGCAACCATGCTCGAATTGCAGCCGGTTTCGCCGTGGGCGCTGGCAATCGGCGGTATCATCGGTGGTCTTATCCTGCTGGGGCTGTCGTTCGAGTTCCTGATCTTGGTGTCGTCGCTGGTTGGCGCACAGATGATGACGCTCGCGCTCGGCCTCGATCCGGTGTGGACGCTGGTGCTGGCGGTGCTGGGTATCCTCATCCAGTTCGCGCTTACCCGCACCTTCAAGTACGAGTTCCGCCGCTACCGGGGTGGGCGAGTGGCCGTCCGCACTTAGCCATGCAACTTGAGTGAGGTTTATGAGGGGCGATATGTGATCGCCCCTCTTTTATTTCTATATTATGGATAGCGTACGCCAAATAATTGGTGTAACAGTTCCCGCGCTTCTTCGAGTGTTGCGGCGAAAAACGGCTTATCAAAGGCTTTTGGCGCTCTTGATTTACCCAACGTTTGTATCCACTGCTTATACGGTAGGCTGTTCTTCTCGACCAGCATGACGACCGCACCTTGGTTGGGCGGCACATGCATTTCGAGGTATTTCATATCGACCGAGCTGAGACTCAATTTGATCGTCCGTTCGTCAATAATCAGGTGAACTGTATGCGAGACACCGTTGAGCATGTTGGCGGATTCTTCGGCAAGGTGGTAAAGGTCTTCTTTGCCGGCTTCACCTGTGTACTGCTGCAAGACCACCGTTTTATCGGTATTGTCCCACTGAATCAAATAACCCATACAAGCCTCCAATGCCTTAGGCCATTGGTGAAGTGACCATCGGCAGATTTACAAGTCACTTAGGAACGGCCTCTACTACCATGCTACCATGAGAAACAAAACGACCCTCAATCGAGAGTCGCTTTATGTGCAGTTTGCCGAATTTTTTGACTTTGGAGCCGTTATCCCACCGGAACCGCGTCGATGACATCGGCGACCAGTTCGTAGCGCCCAAAGGCCGGAATGATATATGCGCCGCTGACCATGCCGCGAATGTCGCGCAGCAGTTCTTGGGCAATCTTCACGCCTTCTTGCGCCGCGTGTTCACCGGCTTTGTCCATCCGTTCCATCAGCGAGTCGGGGATGCTGACACCGGGGATTTCGTTGTGTAGGAAGCGTGCATGTCGGATGCTGTACAGGGGCATCAACCCCATCAGCACCGGCAGCTTGAAGTCCTCGCCCGTCATTTCACGGTAGCGTTTATGGAACACCTCAATACGGTGCGGCTCGAATACCGCTTGCCCCAGCGCGAAGTCCGCCCCGTTTTCCAGCTTCTTGACCAGCGTACCGATCTCGCGGTCAAGATCAGCCGCGAACATATTCAGCGCACAGCCCACGGTGAAGGTCGTCGGCTGCCCGATGCTGTTGCCCGCTTGGTCGGTTCCGGTGTTCATTTTGTGCTTGATGATGCCGATCAGCGCCGAGGGAGCGACATCGTAGTTATCCATCGCTTCGGGGTAATCACCGATTTTGGTCGGGTCGCCCATCACCACGAATAAGTTCCGCAAGCCCATCGCGTGTGCCGCCAGCAGGTCGCCCTGAACACGCAGCAGGTTACGCCCGCGCGTGGGGAAGTGCAGCACCGTTTCCATATGGACCCGCGTTTGCAGGAAGTGGCACAGCGCCCACGGACTCATTCGCATCCGCGCGGTGGGGCTGTCCGCCACGTTAACCATATCCGCGCCGGCTTCCTTGAGCAGTTGGGCGGCGGCCAGCAGCTTTTGGGGGACGAAGCTCCGCAGCGGAGCCATTTCGACAGTGATGACGAACTGTCCCCGCGCCAGCCTTTGCGCCAGTTCGGTCGGGCGTTCGGGTACGGCAAGCAGGTCATCCCCGCCGGGGTCTTGCATCTGGATGTGTGGCAGCGGCAGCGCGGGGTTATCCAGCGCCGACCGCATGGCTGCGATATGGGCGGGAGTCGTGCCGCAGCAGCCGCCGATGACCTTCGCGCCGATGGCCTTAAACGTCAGCGCATAATCCGCGAAGTATTCCTCGGTCGCCGGATACATCATGCGTTCGCCGACCGATTCGGGGAAGCCCGCGTTGGGCATCGCCGAAAGGGTGGCGGCAGGGACGGCTTGGTGCATCGCCTGTAGGATGCGCGACAACTGCTGGGGGCCGCCGCCGCAGTTCACGCCGATGACATCCGCGCCGGCCTCGTTAAGCTGACGCGCGACCTGTGTGGGCAGGTCGCCGAGCAGGGTGCGGTCATCCTGCCCGAAGGTCATGTGGCAGATAACGGGCAAATCCGGCGCGGCTTCACGGGCGGCAGCCAGCGCTTCCAGCAGTTCCATCTGGTCGCTGAAGGTTTCCATCAGGATGACATCAACACCGGCTTCTGCCAGTGCCTTGATCTGCTCACCAAAGGCGGCACGCGCTTCTTCGGCCTTCACCCGACCGAACGGTTTGAGCCGCACACCCAGCGGCCCGACCGACCCCGCGAGGTAAGCGGGTTTGCCACTGTCGGCGATGACGCGCTTCGCCAGTTCGACGGCGGCACGGTTGATCGCGGTGACTTTGCCTTCCAACCCGTGCTTCGCCAGCTTGTAGCGGTTCGCGCCGAAGGTGTTGGTTTCGATCAGTTCTGACCCCGCCTCCAAATAGCCTTTGTGGATGCGCTCCACCTGTTCGGGGTGCGTCAGGTTCAGTTCGTCGAAACAGGTGGTAATCGGTACGCCGTGCTGGTGCAGCAGCGTCCCCATCGCCCCGTCGCCGAGGATGGGCTGCGCCTGTTGTAGCCGTTCGCGGAAAGAGAGGTGTGTCATAGCAGTTTAGTACTCACTCTGATTTGTCAGGTTTTGAAGTTGATGAATACTCATCAATGATTTGACGGATAACTTCTATGGAAATGTCTTCCTGTTCCGTTTTGGAATAGATTGCAATCATAGTAATTTGCTCGGCAAGCTGAAAATAGTATATTGCACGTAATCCGCCGCGTTTCCCTCTATTTGCCGAAGGATTCTTTAAACGCACTTTTTGAACGTCATATCCCGCGTTTGGGATTTTGTCGCCCGGACGTTCTCCTTGCTTTAGCTGCTCAAGTAGGGCATCAACTTCATTAGCCGCTTGAGGATATTTGCGAACAATTCGCCGAAGTTCTTTTAAGAATTGGTTCGAAAATTCGATCCTAATCTTGTTCATCAGCGATCTGCTTTCGGATTAAAGCCATCGCTTCATCGGCTGGAATGGTCTGTCCTGTGAGTGCCTCATGCAAACCTTGCCGAATATCCGCGATGATTTGCTCGTCCGGCGTATCCTCGTAATCCTCGTCATCAGGAATATCGAGGTATTCCTCAATCGCTTCGCGCACAACGTCGCTCAAACTGGCCTGTAAGCGCGTGGCTTCGGCTTGCAAACGCTCGTAAACTTCTGGCGGCAGAATTTGCTCAAGTTCAATTGTTGTATGAGTAGCCATTCTTGCACTCCATCTTTTACCTTACGACCATTATAAGTCGTTCATATCGTTTACCGGACAGCTTCCTACTAACTCGTCGCCTTCAACAACTCGATCTCGTGCTTGAACTTGGCTTCTAGTGCCGCTTTCTCAGCATTCGGCAGGCGGCTGACGCGGATGGCGTTGTACGTCAGTTGGATCAGCGTGTCGGCATCCATGCCGAACACATCCGCCGCCGTGATAAACTCGTTCGTTAGTGTGGTGTTAAACATCGGTGGGTCGTCGGAGTTGAGCGTCACGTACAACCCCTCGGCGATTAAGCGTGGCAGCGGGTGTTCTTTCATGCTGGGGAACACGCCCAAACAGATGTTGCTCGTCGGGCTGACTTCCAGTGGAATCTGCGTCTCGCGCAGGTGTGCCATCAACTTCGCGTCTTCAATCGCCCGTACCCCGTGACCAATCCGCGCTGTACCCTGCTCAATCGCGCCCCAGATGCTGGCTGGCCCCTCGGTTTCACCCGCGTGCAGGATAACGGTCAGCCCCGCTGCGTGTGCCTTCTGGAACGAGATAGCGTGTTTCTCCGGCGGGTGACCAACTTCCGGCCCGCCCAAGCCCAGCGCCACCACGCCGCGGTTCATGCCGCTGATGGCGAGGTCAGCCGTCCATAAGCCTTCCTCGGCGGTCACGTTGCGCGAGATGTCGAGAATGTAGCCGCAGTCAACATCGTGGGTTTTCTTCGCCCACTCCCGCGCCCGCAGCAGGGCTTCCAACTGGTCTTTGCCTTCGATCCCCGCCAGCGTGTAATGGATGTGCGGCGTGTAGGTGATCTCGGTGTACTGGATGTTTTGTGCCGCCTGCCCGCGCAGGAACTCCCGCGCCATAAACTCGATGTCATCAGCGCTGCGGACGGTCGCGCTGACCTTCATGTAAATTTGGATGAAGTGCGCGAAGTCAGTAAAGACGAACCAGTCGCGCATTTCCTCAATTGTCTTGGCGGGCAGCGGCACATTATTCCGCTGCGAAAGTTCTAACCATGTTTCGGGCTGCGTTGCGCCTTGGAGATGAACATGCAGTTCAACCTTCGGCATCGCTTTGATGAATTCATGTAAAGACATTAAACGTTAACTCCCACATCTGCCGTATAAAATAATCTGCGTCCCGCTGCCTGTTTCGGACTGCCCGACCGTGTAATTGGTCTTGCCGAACGTGCGGACGTTTTCCTTCTGCAAATCGCTGTAGATCGCGCCCATTGTGCGCCCGTACCAATCGCGCACCGTCGCCACCTCGTCATCCGTGTGTAACATCAGCACCGACTCGCCCATCCCGAACTGTGTCAGGAAGTTGTGCTGCTCCAGCACGACGGTGGCGTTCGGGTAGCGGGGCAAGCGCGGTTCCATATCGGCGAGGCACGTGCCATCGAGTGCCAGCGTCGTCACGACCACGCACAGCACCATCACCAGCAGCACGGCTGCGCTGCCGATGACCATGCGTCTGCACCCCGGCGATTGTCGCTCGTTCATCGCCGTTATTGCAGGTCAAGTGGCGGGTTGTAGGTCGATTTGCTGAACAACTGCACGTTGCCGCAGTTTAAGCATTTCCGCGCCCACAATCCCTCGCCGCTGCCGAAGCCGAACATACTTCCCGGCGGCACATAATACACGCCATTGCTGCTCCCCGGTGTACCCCATTCATAGCTGCTGCCGGAACAAATCGGGCAGGGCTTTTCCTGCGGGTTGCCGCTTTCACGGTTGGGTGTCGTTGTCATGTGCTTTGTCCTTCGGTACGGTCATAACGAACCGTGAATAACTGTACGTTGCCGCAGGTATCACACTCGCGTGTCCGCAGCTCGCGCCCTTCACCCCAGCCGAGTCCTTCCGGTCGGGTATACAGGCGCTGGTTGGGGCTTTCGCCTACTGTGATGCCCCATGTGAACGACATGCCAGAGCAAATTGGGCAGGGTGCTTCACGCAAACTCGCGAGTGATTTCGGTTCTTCTTCTGCCATTTACCCCTCTTTCAGCATGGCTTCGACCATTTTTACAGCTTCGCGTGTACTCGGTATGGAGTCTTGCCAGAAGATACTCACATTGATATGCAAGCGTGGTAAAACATGCGAAGTGTATACGCCGTCAACGGGTAAACGGCTGCGGAATAGCCCATCTTCGCCCCGCACATAGAACAACGCTTCTTTATGGATGCGGTCGACAATCCAATATTCCTCAACACCACCTTGCTCGTATTCCTCAAATTTATCACCACGGTCACGCTTAATACTTTCCTGAGAGACAATTTCGACGACCAGATTTGCTGCACCTGCGACCTCCGTTGGTCTTAATAAGTGCATACGGTCGGGCAGTAAGACTTGTAGATCAGGCTGGCGGCCCGGTAAGTGTGGCGCTGGTTTCATCACCATCGGGTCTTGCAACACCCGCCCTCCGGTTGTCAGTTCGAGGTAGGTGTCGAACATCGCCGACCCAAAGCGTGACAGCGCGTCATGTGATTCTTCAATTGGCGACATCTCAATTACCACTCCATTAACCCATTCGGCATGGGTACCGTATTCACCGCGCAGGTAATCTTCGTAGGCAGCGTTCTCTGCAACGATCTTGCCACCGTATAAACGTTCGCGTTCCGCTTGTTGCAAGGACGTGATGTTCGTTACCATCGTTACACCTCACAAAACTAAACTGTTTAGACCTTAAAATCTACGTGGCACGATTTAAATCGCTGACGTTTTAGTTACTTGTGAGCTTCTTAATCGCTAGCCGTGCATTGAAGGCGGTTAAGCCATCGGCATGTTCACTAAGCTTCTGAAAATAGGTCAACGCTCTCTTATCACCGAGAAAAACACCCAGATTATAAAACGCACCCGAACGGACATAATCACTAGGAAAGTCAACTAGAAGCTCAAGCAGTACGGATGCTCGTTCAGTATCATCATAGTTGATGTTATCTATAAAACGGTCAATCAACGCTTCACGCCATCGTTCCGTAGACGATAATGATTTGAGTTTTTCAATTAGGGATTGAGAAGCAACTAAATCACCTCTGAACGCAACATAAATCAAGTCATCGTCGATGCCGACTTTTTCAGCACACTTCAGTAATCGGTTCCAGAGATTCATATCGCGCCTCTCTAAAAGACCCTATTCTGTCGAATTGCTTACCCCTCGCCCAAAATTTGCGCTGTCCGGTCGATGCTGCCCACGCTGAAATACTTCGCGTCGGGATGGTGGACGACAATCGCCGCCGTGCTTTGTTCCGGCACAAGCTGGAAGCTCTCGGTCAGGCTCACGCCGATGTCCGTCTCGATCTGCGGCATCAACCCCCACACCAGCTTGTGGTCGTCGAGGTCGGGGCAGGCCGGATACCCCCACGAGTAGCGCTTACCCTGATTGTTCGGGATGCCCATCTGCTGGTTGACCACCACGCGGTTGACGTAGTTGGCGGTCGCTTCTGCCGTTTGCACCGCCAGCCCGTGGAAGAAGTACGCCTCGCTGTAGTTGTCGGCCTTTTGCAGCTTCTCAAACGCTTCACTCGCCGCCTCACCGACCGTCACCACTTGCAGCGCCACGGTGTCTACCACACCGCTGTCGATAGGCGCATAGTAATCCGCGAGGCACAGGTATTCGCCGTTGTTCTGGCGCGGGAACGAGAAACGTGCCACCTCACGCTTTTCCGGGGCTTCACCGTTGGCGTTGGCGAATAGCTGCCAATCCCAGATCACCACATCGTCACCGTCACGGTTGGCAGGGAAGTACCCATAGACGGCTTGTGGGCGCAGGATTTTATCGCGCAGGGCTTCCCGCTGCATTTTCTCCAACCGTGCCTCAAACTCCTTTTCGAGCTTCGTCCATTCCTCGCCGTGGGTGTTGGTCGCCCCCCACGACAGGCGGTAGAGTTCCGGCTTGTGCAGGTACTTGAACACCACTTCCAGCGGCATGTCGTAGATCGTCTTTGCGCCCCAGAACGGCGGCTTCGGAATGCTCGGCGCGGGCTTCACATCGCTGGTCTTGTTCGACCGTTGGCGCTTGGCCGGGCGCACCTTGCCGATTTCCTCATACGCCTCGGTAATCACCTGCTGCAAGAACGTTCCATGTGTGTCGCCGGTTAGGTTGTCCATGACCGACAGACCCTCGAAGGCATCCTTGCAGTAAAACACACCCGGTTCATACGGCTGTTGGGTTTCGTCAAGGAACAGGATGCGCCGACCAAAGCGCCGGTTGATGGCCGCGCCGCCGATAATCACCGGATACTTCAATCCGCGCCGCGCCAGTTCATTCACGATGATCGGCATCTGCTTCGACGTGCTGACCAATAGGGCGCTCAGGCCAATCGCGTCGGCTTGGAATTCCTGCGCCTTCTCGATGATCGTGTTGGCGGGAACCTGTTTGCCGAGGTCATGTACCGTATAGCCGTTGTTGCTCAAAATTGTTTTGACGAGGTTCTTGCCGATGTCATGCACATCGCCGTAGACTGTTGCCAGCACAATCGTCCCTTTGGTCGTGCCTTCCACTTTATCCATGAACGTTTCGAGGTACGCCACCGATTTCTTCATCGTTTCCGCGCTTTGCAGCACGAACGGCAGGATCAGCTCACCCGAACCGAACTTGTCGCCGACTTCTTTCATGGCGGGCAGCAGTACGTTGTTCAACACGCCGACCGCATCCTGCCGTGTCAGGCTGTCGTCAATCAGTGCTTCTACGCCTTCCTTCTTGCGGTGGACGATTTGCCAGTGCAGCGCCTGTTCACTGGTCATACTGGCTGTCGGGTCTTCCACTTCCTTCGCTGAACTTTGTACTGCGTTCTGTTCGAAATATTGGATGAAACGCGGCAGCGCGTCTTGGTCGGTGTTGAAAATCACGTCGTTGGCGATCTTCCGCTGTTCCTCAGGGATTTCGGCGTAGGGCGTGATGTGTGCCGGATTGACAATCGCCATGTCCAACCCCGCCTGTACCGCGTGATACAGGAACACGCTGTTCAACACGCCGCGCGCGGCTGGTGTCACGCCGAAGCTGACGTTGCTCACACCCAGCGCGGTCATTACACCGGGGATGTTCTGTTTAATCAGGCGGATGCCCTCGATGGTTTCGACCGCGTCATTCCGCAGGTCTTCCTGTCCGGTCGTCAGCGGGAAGGTCAGCGTGTCGTAGATCAGGTCTTCCGGCTTCAGCCCGTACTCGCTCACGGCGATGTCGGTAATGCGCTTGGCGATTTCATATTTCTTCTCGCGGGTGTGCGCCATACCGTCTTCGTCAATCGTCATGCTCAATACTGCCGCGCCGTGCTTCTTAACAATCGGCAGCACCTTGTCGATGCGTTCCCGCCCATTTTCGAGGTTGTTGCCGTTAACGATGCCGCGCCCCGGATACAGCGCCAGCGCCGCCTCGGCCACGTCCACTTCGGTCGTGTCGATAATCAGCGGCACGGTCACTGCCATCGACAGCTTCTTGATGACCTTTTCCATCTGCGCTTTTTCGTCGGCACGTTCCGTCAGTGCCACGCAGATGTCCAGCATATGTGCGCCGCTGTTCACTTGGTCAACTGCGATTTGCACAAGGCTCTCGTAATCGTCGGCCAATAGAAGCTGCTTCACCTTGCGGCTGCCTTGGCTGTTCACGCGCTCGCCGATCAGCGTCGGGCCGGGGTTCTGGATCATCGGGGTCGCCGTCATCCCGCTGGAAGCCACCGCCTCGTGTTGAATTTCGCGCTGCTTCGGCGCGACTTTCTCCACCAGCGCATCGAGCTTGCTCACGTCTGGCGGCGCGGATGTCCCCCCATTGTGCAGCGTCAAGATACTCTTACCCCCCTCCCTGTGTTCGGGGAGGGGCTGGGGGTGGGGTTTGTGCTGTTCAAGATACTCTTGGTACGAATGCCCGTGTACCTCGCGGTAAATATGGTCGATATGTTCCGCCGTCGAGCCGCAGCAGCCACCCACGACGCTCACACCCCAGC
>Ga0209460_1000740_pt1 | contig 25206 bp, 35 predicted proteins | sample EBPBio132013_DNA_FD_185868 | JGI IMG/M metagenome (GOLD analysis project Ga0209460, IMG submission 185868) | Wastewater treatment Type I Accumulibacter community from EBPR Bioreactor in Madison, WI, USA - Reactor 2_5/13/2013_ DNA (SPAdes)... | ecosystem: Engineered > Bioreactor > EBPR >... | reverse complement strand
CGGGCGGGGGCCCGCCTTCGCCACCGCCACCGGCCGCAGGCGGCGCAGCAGCGGGGGCCGGATCGCCACCGCCACCGAGCATCTGCAGGATCTGGGCGAGCTGGCCCTTGATCTCCTCGTGGCCTTGTTCGAGGGCCTGGAAGCGGGCCTCGGTCTGGTCATCCGTCGAGCGCTGACCATCCGCAGCCAGGTTGCCCAGCTCTTCGGTAGCCGGATCGCCACTGGGAACTTCCGTGGCCGCTTCACCGCCACCACCGGGGGCGGCACCGCCCGCGTGGATGTGGATGTGAGTCGCGCCATTGGTGCCGCCATCGTCCATGTCATCGGAACCGCCGAGCAGATCCGGGTCGTCAGCGAGGGAAGCTTCCGCGTCACGGAAGATCTGCCGGATCTTCTCCGCGATCTTCACGCGGCGCGGCTGCGTGGTGCCTTTCATGGTCATAGAAACCTCCGTGGGTTGATGGTCGCCAATTGCACAGCGCGGGCCGCAGCGACCACGATTGACCAGCGCAATGTGATTCCCGATGATGTTGGTCTGCCGACCAGATCCATCGCCGGTTTGTTCGTAGTCCGCGTCGTACCCGGCAGAGACTTCTCTCTTGCCGTCCAGAACATCGCGGATCGTTTCTTTCTTGGTGATCAGGAAGTCGGCCACGAGGCAGTCCGCATCTTCGCCTTCACCCTTGCGGACATTGAAGACCGTGCCGCAGCTCAGCTTCTCCCAGTTGTCCGGGGTCACATCGACAGGTGGGTGCTCGTCGACCACTGGCTTGCCGTTGAAGCTATTCATGCACTCCGGGCTGAACAGCGCGGTCGCATCCCTGCTCACGCGAGCCAGGCCGTCGCGGGTCTTGATCGGCGTCTCGCCCGGCCCGTAGAGCATCTCGCCCGTCCGCGCGAAGGGGACCGCGGAGCAGAGCAAGAACCCCTCGGGGGTCAAGGCCCGCTGTGGTCCGATCTGCTCGACGGTATAGAAGCCGGACAGCATCGCCGCGCGATCCCGTGCCCCCATGCGTTTGAGCGTCATTTGAATCCCCAGAAGAAGACGGACGCAATGATATAGCCCACGAAACCGCATCACCCCGGATCCTTGCCAGTAGCGAGCGTTGGATCTTCCAACATGCGGTGCCAGCGCATCACCCGCTCGGCTTCTTCAATGGCCCGCTCGCACTCTTCCGGCACCGGGCCTTCACTCACGGCTTGCTTCAGAAGCGCCGTGACGCGCTCAAGACTGGACGCCAACGAAACGATGCGCTCTGCGAGCTGTAGCGGATTCGCGTTCACAGTATCAGACCCTTCTCTGCGGCCCATACGAGGCGATGCCGCTGCCGCCATAGCATCAGCGAAAGGGCCATCACCAGAAGCGCAACGGGCATGGGCGCGGCTCGCCACACGATTGCGGATCCAACAGCTGCAGATCCGATGCCCGCCCAAGCCATGAAAGGCCCCCAGGCGCCGTGCTGCGGAAGAGCAGAAACTACGTCGATGACCAGAACCGCTAGAAGCAGTCCAGCGAAAACCATGATGGTTTGGGCCAACAACGAGATGGTGATCATGCGCTAGTCTCCTTTGATGCCGCCAGCTTGCTTGATTCGATTCACTAGGGCCAACAGGCCCCAACGGAGAAGGGTCTCGGCGCCGAAGCCGATGACGATGGCAGCCGGAGCAATCCACATATCTGTCGGTGTCTCCATTGGATGCAGCACCTCGGCTACAGGGTGTGCGGTAGCGCCAGCAATTAAGGTGCCAAGCGCCACTGTGCTGATGCGCGCCCACAGGCGGCCGTCACCATTCACCTTGAGGGCCACCAGCCCCCCGACGAAGCCGAATACCAGAGCGGGGATTGGCAACCCCCAAATGGTCCCGGCAAGGAGGCTCACCCCAGCCGACCCAACGGCGACAGATGTGAGCGTGGAAGCATGAGGTTCCGCCATTGTTGTTCCTTGTTAGGCGATAGTGGCTACTTGCGCTTTCCGCGTCTTTGGTTATGCCTTCAGCAAAATCAGGGCACTGCGCGGCTCCAGGCTCACGGTAGAGCCAGCGGGCAGTAGCGATCCATCGTCCGCAGGGTCCAGTGTGCCGGTCAACCGACGGCAGTCAAACGGTAGCGTGTAGTTGATGGGTGGCTCTGTCGCCCATGTCGCCGCATTGGTCCCCTTTGGCCTGACGATGACCAGACCGTTCTGGTATTCGCGCGTCCAGATGCCGGCGGCAAGCATGGCGGCGTTGTCATGCGCTGGCGGCGGCTCCACTGGCACACCAATGGGCGCATCCATTTCCGCGACATAGAAGCGGAACATGCACTCGGTAGGCCACGAAAGATCAAACCCACCAGCCGTCTCGGTACTGATCTGAGAATAGGCAAACAACGAATCTGACAACAGCGTAGAGGCCAGCGCAAACCTGATGTTCTTGTGAAACGGCTGGCTGCGCGGCCTGCCGGCGCCACTGAAGTTGTCGTCGTCGTAGGACTTCCAGTTCCAGACATTCCCCAGCGACTTACGGGTACTCTCTGAGCGAAGCTGAGCAGCGGTCTTGAGCCCCTGACGCCAGCCGGTTTGGCTGCCGCCAGACTCGTCGCTGTAGAAGCCGCCCCACCCTTCCATCAGCACGCCGTCGTGCTGCCCTGCCCATGAGGCCGGGCGCTTGGTGCCGCCGTTCGCCCAAAGCCGCCAGCCGTACTGTCGCAGTCCGTTCCAGATGACGATCCACCCGGCGTTGATAGCGTCCTTCGCGGTGGTGACGGTGCAACGCTCACGCGTTCCGACTCGGTGATGTCCTGAGCCGTACTGATTGAAGGTTCCTTCCCATGTCGCATTGATGAGGTCGCCAGCAGCGATGGAGTACCCTTCCTGCGGGATCACGTTGTCCATCGCCAAGCCATAGATCGGCCAGCCGGTGTAGTTGCTGTCGGTCTTGAGCTGTTTGGCAAACCACTGCCCCCAATTGTCACCGTTGCTGTCAACAACGCGAGCAACGCGGGCGGGGCTCACCTGCCTGGAGGTCGTGTAGTTCCGAAGCTCAGGCACCTGATTCGAGAAGTTCAACGTGGTGCCAGTCGCGCCGGCAGTTGCGTTGAAATTGACTGGCGCGGCTCCAGACTTGTCGGTCTGCAGGTTGAAGGACACGTTCGGGTTGATGCTGCTGATGAACACCGACGAGCTTTCTGCGATCCCCGTTCCCCAAACGTGCATGCCCACGGACAGGCCGCTGGTGTTGGTGCAAGCCACCACATTGCTGCCGTTGGTGACATCGCATGTCTTGGTTGTCGTGGTCAGCGTCTCGCCGTCCGCGTACAGCCAGCCATTGTTGGCGTCAAGCCATGCCGCGGCCGGCAGGTTGTTCGTTTCGCCGGTCTTGTATGCCCCGGGCAAATAGACATACTGCCACAGGCGCAGCGGGTAGCCGGCTGCCACCAGTGCGTTGAGAATGTCCTTGGCGGCCGTCGAGTTCGCGCCGCTGCTGGTCTTGCCGGTGTCGCCCCAAATGGTCCTGAAGTACGGCAGCGGGCGAAGCTCGTACCAGTAGGCGTGGGCAGGAAACTCCGTCAGCGCCGGCTGGGTGGTGTGCTGCACCCACTGCTTGCCGCCGTACCTGACAGTAGGTGCCGTCGATGGATCGGCGGGCATCGTGTATGGCGTCGATGGCGCCCATGCCGGGTAGGTCGCCGATCCACCGACGCTTACGTGGTCGGCCTCGATGTTCCTCGGGTTGAGGCAGTTCGTGGACATGGCAAGAACAGCGAGGCGGGTGTCGCTGATCTTCTGGAAGGTTCCTTCTGCCGGCGTGCCGGCTTTGGCTCGAAGGAAGCCAGGGTACGCGCCCATGTTCAGCCGCGCTCCCAGGCCACGCCGAAGTAGCGGACGCGCACGGCGGCTCCGGTGTTGGTGTTGCTCACCAGATTCAGCCGGAAGGTGATCGAGTCTCCGTTGCTGTTGCCGTTCGTCGTGATCGTGTAATCGACGAACTGATCGGCTCCGCTGCTGTTGCCTAGTCCGAATCCGCCCTGGACCGGGAACAGCCCCGACGCAGAAGACGCGTGGCCGATGGCCCGCTGCTTGTTCTGACCTGTCGTCCGCAATCTCAGCCGGACCGCCGCCCCAAGGCGCTCTCCGCCAGCCAGCGAAACTTGCGGACGCATGATGACTGCCGCTGGGGAGGTCTGTGTCTCCGCAGTGACTTCCATGACGAGGGAGTGAACGACGTTGTTGTCATCCGTGATGACATCGAAATCCAGATGCCACATGCCGCGCTTCTGGCCGATGAAGGCCGGCACGTCGATGACGCGCATGTTGTCGTTGCGGCCGGCGCCTGTGTAGGCCGCCTCTTGGTTGTTGTCCCAGCGGGCATTGCCAACGGGCTCCCACTGATCGACGACCCACTGGATGTCGAGCGGCAGCACCGTCGTGGCGCCGGCATCGTCAACTGCCGTCAGACCGTCAACCACACGCAGGCGCAGATGCATGCCGCTGGTCATCGACGAAGTAATTGCAGCAACCTGCGCTTTCGTGCAGCGCACCGCGCCGCCGTTAACGAATACGTTGTCGCTGGGGTCTTCGACGTAGTAGCCGTCACCGTTCTCGGTGATGTCAGCCACCAGGATGCCGCCAAACGCTGTGCGCTGTGTTGGCGTGTCGCCCACGTAGTTGTACGTCCACTGGACGCCGCCAATGGTGATCGTGGACAGCTTGCCTGCTGCGTTGGCAGCCTGCGTGATACTGTCGCCGGTACCACCGACGGCACTACTGGTGCCGCCACCCCCGCCGCCCAGAAAGCTCAGAAGGCCCGCTTGGTGCAGGGCCCGAATGTCCGCCAGGATTGGCGATGGTGCTACTCCGCTCATGGTTCAGTTCCTTTCAGTCATCAGGAAAAACTGGCTCCGCGTAGCACCTGCAGTTCGGCAGGGTGCCGGCGTGGCCCTTCAGATTATCGAGGGTGGGTGGATGGGTCCACCTCACGTACTTGCCATTCATCTCCTTATGGCTTGGGCGCACATCTTCATCTTCGGAGGTGCGCCAGATGTAGCCGATGGATCCTGCGTGCTGGGCGCGGGCCTGCACAAGATTCGATGCGGCGCGGGAAGTTTCCGTGCGGGCGATCAGCCGGGCGCGGCTTTCTGCGATGTCCGAAGTCTTCAGGATCTCCGCCTTGAGAGCCTCGGCCCGGGTCGACTTGAGCAGCCCCTCCTGAGCAAGCGCATGGACCCGCTTAGAAGCCTCTAGGGGGATCGACTTGATCAGGGTGACCTGTTGGGCTTGCAGCTCCTTGAAAATCGCGCCAGGGGGCGATTTACGCAGTTCATGGCGCAATCTCGTGGACATGTCAGCGGCCACCTGATTCCACATCACCTGATCACGGCGGTAGACGTCCGCGATCATCGACTCAGCGACGGCTTCCGCCCACGGGGTGATCAGGTTGGCGTAGCCCTGAAGCGCTTCGACGATCTTCTGCGAGAAGGGCTTCGCCTGGGTCTTAGGCGTCCATGCCCGGACGATTGACCGGACTTGGCGGGCTACCCCCCGGAGCTGGGTTTTGTAGGCGGACTCTGCGGCGCGCGCCTTGGTCCACCGGGCCTGCTTGCCCTTGCGGTCCAGCTTGGCCGGCTTCGGCGGGGTCTTGTCCTTCTTCGCCATTGTTCATGCCCTCCATGCCAGGCGGCAGCATGCTCGGATCTGGGGCCGGGGGTTGCGCCACGTCGTCGGCATTGTCGATGTCTTCCTGCGTGATGTTCGAGAAGATCCCGGTGGTGCGCGACGATTGCCGCAGCTCCTTGAGCGCGACCTGCTGACTGATCAGGCCGTCGCCGTGGGCCTTCGAGACGGTTTCGGTCACGCTGCTCGCCACTTCCCCCTTCTCCTTGGCGTCGAGCTGCCACAGCGGCTTGAAGGCCAACGCAAAGTCAGAGGGTGGGCGGATGGCCACCCCAGCGGCCAGGAGGCGGTAGAGCGCGGTGACGCCGGTGTGCAGGTCACGCTGCTGGCGCTGGGCGATGTTGTCGTAGTAGGTCCGCAGATCCGACTCCCCCGTGGCGTTCAAGCCTGCGGGGGATTGGCCGAACAGGCGGACCAGCGGGATCTGCAAAGCCCCGGAGAGCTGCTGCCCGAACTGGGTCATGACGTCCGAGAGGCCGGAGAAGGCGCTGTGCTGCTGATGCTCGATCTTGTCCTTCGAGTCGATGAGCGTCATGCCTTCGATGCCCTGGTAGCGGCGCATCTGTTCGACGTAGGCCAGCAGCCCTTCGTAGGGCTTACCACCACCGGCCACGATCTCCCGCATCCCTTCGACGGCGAGCGTGCGATAGTAAGCGCGGTAGACCAGCTGTGCGGATCCCGCGCTCGCGCTATCGAAGGCGATCATGCGGTCGTAGAGACGCTCCAGCACAGAGATGCCCCACAGGTTCTCGGTGAGCTTCTGCTGGTAGGGGAGTTCGATGCCCTCGTGGCGGACCATCACGCGGCTGTAGTGGATCGACTGGCCACGAAGCGCGGGAGCGTTTGACTGGACGCGGTAGAAGCGGGGCAGCCCCAAGTTCGGCCCCAGCTCGGTGACGAGATCTTCGAGGGTGGGCTCGATCTGCCAGCGGTCCAGCACCAGCAGGCCGCGGAACTGCCCAGGCGCCACGGTATCCATCCGCAGCGGGGTGCGCGTGTCCTGCCCATCGACCAGCGCCACGGCAATCGCACCCCCGTAGAGCCGCCCCCACTTGATCGTTTCGTTGATGCGGTCCCACAGCTTCAGAGTGGTGGCCGCGGCCTCCATGATCTGCACTTGATCAGGTGGCATCTCATTGATGAACTCGATGCCCGCACGGGTCATGTCATCGGCCACCAGATCGACGGCATTGCCGGCCAGCCAGGAGCCGCGATACATCCACTCCAGCAACAGGCGGTTGCGGCTGATCGGGTTGAAGCCGTAGCGCGCATCGGTCAGCGGGTTGTCTGCGCCGACCCCCAGGCGATGCGCCATGTTCTTGAAAGAGTCGAGTGACTTGGCCGGGCCGAGTGAGTGCCCGTTATTGAGCGGAGTTCGAGCGCGGGTGTCTTGCTTGACGGCGTCGCGGGCGAGCGCCTTTGCTGATAGTCGTGCCATGCTGCGGATCTCCTTGCGGCCGCTATTCTGCCGACTCAACGTGGTCGGCAACCCACTCATCGTCGAGGATCAAGCCCTGCTCGACGGCGTTCTGGTAATGCTTCGTATGGCGGAAGGCGTCGAGATCGGGGAACATGGCCATGAACTCCGGGGACTTGTAGGGCGGCAGATCCCACGTGCGCTTTGCCCAGTCGGAGCTGTTGATGTCGGCATCCATGCTGACGACAAGCATGCCCCGCGTGGGCTTGGGCGGACGCATCGCCTCGACTTCTTCGGCGTCGGGAATGTAGAGCGGCATCAGACAAGTCCTTTCGACTTGAGATCCTTGTAGGTGTTGAGGTAGGCCGTGGCAGCCTGACTCGGCGTGAGTTCGGTCTTGGCGATGGTCGCGCCAGCCGCCCCCATCGCTTGAAAGGTCTGGTAGACCTGTTCATTGGAGACCCCGCTCTCCTTGAGCGTGTGGTAGCCGTGCTCGTTGTAGGCCGGGTGGCTGGTGATCGCTTCCTTGAGCTTCTTGTAGAAGTGGGCGTTCTTCTTCACCGGCGTGCCGAAGACATGCGAGACGCCGGGGTCCTTGTCGGCAGCGTGAGCCGTCCCACCCATCGCAGGGGGTTGGGCAGCCGTCATCGAGTCGTGCTTGACCACAGAACTGAGAAAGCTAGCGTGCAGTTCATTCATCCACTTCGAGCTAGCGGGGAACTGCTGCCCGGTGTTCTGATTCTGGTTCTTGAATAGCTCGTGGTAGTGGTTGAAGAGTGCTACGTTCTTCTTCACCGCAGCCTTATACGCATTGATGGCGTAGCTGTTCTTCGCTCCGGGTGGCTTCGCTGGCAAGGTCTTAGCGATCTCCTTCCACGCAGCGGCGGCCTTACCACTGAGCTTCGGCGCTTCCATGCCAGGCTGTTCGGTGGAAGGGCTGGCAGCCGTAGTTGCCGCGTGCGCGTGGCTTTGGACGCCGGTGACGTCCGGGGCCTTCCATCCTTCTTTCTTGCCGATCTTGTGCGAGCTGTTCTTGATCGTCGAGTTCGCTGAGGTGGCGCTGATGGCGAGATGGGCCGGGACCGTGACCGCCTCAAGACTCTCGTGGTTCAGGACGACGACTTCGTGCTCGTTGGTGCAGCCATAGCCGGTCAGGTAGCTACCGATCACCTGGGTCACCGGAACGCGAGCCACGAAGACCGTCCCGTTGCTGCCCGCGAACGAGTGGGCAGTGCTGTAGTTGGTGGTGAAGGATGAAGCCGGCTGCAGCTTCAGCTTCACATGCTCGACCCCGCTGGACGAGACCTGCATGCCCCGGACCAGATAGACCTCGGAGATGCCATGATCCTTGAAGAACTCCTGCGTGGCGTGGTATTGAGCCATCGCGAAGTCACGGATGGCTTTCTTGAACTGCTCCAGCTTCTGTGGGGAATCCGTCTTAAAGCCGAGTTCAGCGGCTGCGTTGTGGTAGGTCTGCTCCTCGCTGTAGCTTTGCAGGTAGTGGAAGGCCTTGGTCTCGACCGTATGGGCCGGCATCTTGAAGACGTCGCGGATCGCCAGCTGCGCGGCCACCGACAGCGGCCGGTGATCCCCGGACGAAGCCGCCCACGAGCTGATGAGGTAGGCTTCAGCCGACGCCTGGTAGCCGCTCTTGTTCTTCGCCTTGACGGCTTCACGCACGGCCTGGAACTCGCTCGACCCGTCGAGGATCTTGGTCAGCTTCTGTTGGATGGCTACCTTGTTGCCGACCGCGTTGCTGCTGATCCCCTCCATGAGCTTCTTCAGCTTCGACATGCCCGTCACGAAGGGGCTGCCCCCTAGACCGGGCATCGACTCGAAGTCGTTGACGGAGATGTGCTTGTGCCCCGGATCAACGATGTGTTCGGGCACCTTGAAGACCGAGTCACTGGCTTCCTTGCCGGTGGCCGCCAGCGCTTCCGGTGGGGGCTCGACCTTCGGCAGCTCGGCTGGCTTGGCCGGCTCCGGAGGTGGGGCAGGGGGCTCAGCCTTCGGCGGCGGGTGCTTGGCCGCGTGGGTATCCTTCTTCCACTGGTCGAACGCGATCTTGTGCGCCGCGGTGTCCTCGTGGTGCATGCCGGCGAGCGCCTTGACGAACTTCACGTCTTCAGGGAACACGTCGACCGGCTTGGCCTTGACCTCCTTGCCGTGGAACATGGCCGACCACTTGGCCATCCCGTTGGCCTTGCCCTGCTTGAAGGTTTCAGCCAAGACTTCCCAGCCACCTTCGCCCCCGTTGGGTGCGTTCTTCAGCATCGTCCCCTTGCTGGACAGCTTGCTGAACAGCTTCGCCATGTGCTCGGCGTAGTGCTTGTCGGCTTCTTCCTTCGGCACTGAGCCCCCTGGTGGCGGGGAGGCCACGTAGCCGGCCGTATGCGGGGCGAATTGCGGCTCAGGAGCCGCGGGGGCTGCTGGCGTGGGGGGTAGCTCAGGCTCAGGGGCGATCGTCGCGCCTGGCTCTGTTTTGGGGGCTTCCTGCGGGGGTTCCTTCACTTCCGGGGCTGCCCCACCCAGAGCCAGCTGTTCGGCAAGGTCCGGATTGACCGGGGGAGGGGGCGGCTCGGCGGGCTGGCCGTTCGGCTTGACCACCTTGTAGGTGCCGTCCGCCTGCTTCTCGATCTGCAGCCCCTTGCCCTTCTTCAGCTCGTTCAAGGCGTTGTGAACCTGCTGCTTCAGCTTGGCCCCCGAGATCCCCATCAGCTCGTCGATGCCCCAGGGGTGCCCGGAGGTCAGCAGTTCGAGCACCTTGCCTTTCACGGTGGGGGACTTCGCCTCCGTTGGCTTCGGGCCGAGCGGTACGTCGGTGTACTGGTTGCCGTAGAAGGGGTGGCCCATCGGGGCGTCATCCTTCGTCGAACCCTTGCCGAGCGCGAGCGCGATCCGGTGGGCCAGGGCCTCGTAGCCCAGGCGCCCAGTGGCCAGCATGTCCTCCATGCCAGGGTGCAGGGGCTCCGGCAGATCCGCCAGATCGGCCCACTGGTATTCCGTGTGCTCGTGGTTCAGCTTCGGCTTGAACTCCTCGTCGACTTCCTGCCAGAAGGCCACGAAGCGCTCGCCCGAGGACATGGGGAAGTAGCCGAGCAGCGCGAGATCGCCGGAAGGGGCCTTGTTGCCCAGCTCTTCACGGGCTTCCCGTCGCGCTCCGAAGCGCGGAGTCTCCCCCGGCTCTAGGCCACCGGCCGGAAGGCCCCACGTGCCGCCATGTTGCGAGCTGTTGGCCCGCTTCAGCAACAGCACCTTGTGGTCGGGGGTGGTGAAGACGATGCCGGCCGCGCCATTGATCGGCTGGCTATCCAGCACGCGAGACTTGCCAGGTGGGCGGATGAAGGTGGCGAGCTTCTCGCCGTTGGGGAGGTGGGCAATGACGCGGAGCATGGCTACTTCTTGTAGAAATTGGGGTTGGCGACCACGCCCACGACATCAGGGGCTTTCACCTTGCCCGATGCGGCGCCCTGACCGGCCTTGTGCTCAGCCGTCCAGCGCTGGTGGATCTGTGAGTTCGTCCAGCCCTTGCCCTTCAGATACTCGTGGTCGTCCTTGTTGTAGTTGGGGTGTTTCTCCATCTCTTTCTGCCCAGGCTCGAAGCTGCTGGCCGCGGGTTTGTCGGTCAGGGGGTTCGGCTTGGCGGACTTCTGCTTGTGGGCCTCCAGCTGTTGAGCAAACCCGCGCGTCATCATCTCGGACTTCGCCGTGGTGTAGGTGCTGTGGGCCAGCTTCTCCGGCGACAGCTTGGGGAACAGCTTCTTGCCGTGTTCGTGGAACCGGTTGAACTGGGCCTCGGCCATCTCTTTGGGAATGCCCTTGCTCGCCGCCCAGGCGTGCAGATCTTCCTTGGTCTTCAATGGCTGCGTGGCCTTCGATGCGGCTGCGGCCTTCTTGGCCGCGTTCTCGTAGCCTTCACCAGAGAACCCGGTGGCGCGTTGCTTCGCTTCTTCCAACGCCATCGAGTGAGCCTGAGCCGCGGTCTTGTGGGCCTGATGCAGCGGGGTATCACCGTTCTTGGCGAACTCCTCCTGAGCCTTCGTGTGGTGGTGGGCCTCGGCTTCGCCGTGATGCTTCATCGCCGGCGAGTGATTGATGCCCGCCTTGTGGAAGTTCGGGTCCCCCTTGCCAGGCACAGTGCTGAAGCGGCCGCCTTCGTCGCGCTTGTGCTTCGACTCCTCGAAGGCATCCCGCGCCGGAGCCCGATGCAGCCAGATGTGGATGTGCTTGCCCATGGTCACTACTCCCAGAGTTCGTAAATGCGAATTGAACACAGCTCCCCGTGAATCGAGCCGGAGCCGGGCAGGTCAGCGAAGCCGTGGAAGCGCCAGATACCTGAGGCGTCGAAGAAGCCAGCCGGCTCCGTGCATCGCATCTTGGTGGGCTCCCCGGAGACGATCTCTGCCGGCCATTCTTCCACGACCCCGTTCGGCTTCTTCGCGAAGATCTTCAGGTTGGTGGCGCCGGTAAGAACCACACCAGTATTGAACACGAGGCGGGTGGCCGTGTCCCCTTTATATACTTTCAGCGGATCGGACATGCTCAGTTCTCCAAAAGGAAGAAGCTAGGAAGCTCCACCGTGGCGGTCATGCCGGTCCCCAGCTCGACGGAAGGGCTCATGGTGGAAGAAAGGACCACGGGGTCCAAATGAATTGCGGAGGCTACTTGGGCCTCCGTCATAAGCGATTGCAGTGTGACTACTTCGATACTCATAACATCCTCGACCACAACTCAATGACCGGACGCATCAGGCTTTGCAGCTGTACGATCTGGCCGCGCCATGCCTGCACGATCTCCATCAGCCAGGACGAAGTGCTGAAGGAGTTCGAGTCGAAGGAGTCGTCGTCGAACATCTATTCCCCCCGCCACTTGTTGCCACTGGTGCCATCCCCCAGCACATCGGCATCGTTCATCTTCTTCACATTGACGGGGATGGTGGTGGAGTTCAGGGCGTCGAGGGTGGCTTGCGCGATCCCTTCCGCGGTCAGTTCTGCCCCTACCGTGCCTGAGAAGGGGAGCGTCGCTTCGACTGCGCCGATCCCCGTCAGCCCATTGCCCACCAGATCCACTTGGAAGCTGATGGTGGCCTGCGCTTCGATGGCCCCCGCGATATTGGGGACTACGTCCATCTGAAAGCTGATGACCGATTCGATAGGCGCGGTCGCAGTCAGGTCGCCGGTCAGATCCACCTGGAAGTCGATAAGCGCCTCGAGGGTTGCAGCCGCTTCGATGGCCCCGTTGAGATTGATCTGGAAAGGGATGGTGGCTTCGAGGGGCGCGGCTCCGTCCAGATCGGCGGCCACGTTGACCTGAAACGGCGCCGCCGCTTCGACAAAGCCTTCACCGAAGACGCCGGAATCTTCGACGTCGACCTGGAAGTCGATGGAGGCGCCTTGTGCATAGCCCCCCACGAGATCTGCGGCCACATCGATCTGAAACCCGACCCTGCGCGATGCGAAGGCCCCCGGAAGCTGGGGTAGAGCGAGGCTGTTCTCCCCGTAGCCCGCGGGAATGGCGGCGGTCTTCGGCATCTGTGCAGCGGTGACCGTGCGCAGCCACCCGTTCCATGCCTGCCCGCGTGCGGGCAGGGCCACCCCCGCCAGCCAGAAACTGCGGCCTACGTTTCCGTTGAATCCACGGCGCGACAGCATGTCAGCCCCACCCGAAGTCGATGGCGCCCGAGAACACGCTGTTGGCTGCCACTGCTGCGCCGGGGAAGTAGACCCAGGTCAAGCAGGCACCGTCCGGAATGGGCGGCAAGATCGGCGCCGGTGCGAACATGCTGCGCTCCCCCGGCACCCCGACCGCCGCCAGCGGGATGACCGTGATCAGCTTCGCCAGCACCAATGCGCCGGTCAGCGCCGTGGCGCCGGTGTAGGCGGTGCTGAGCTGGAAAGTGTTGATCCGCTTGATGCCGGTGTCGCCTGCGTTCAGCGGCAGCAGCGGGCCGTGGTGGTTGGCGGCAGGCGCGCAGTGAAGGATCTTGCCCACCGCCGGCACGCCTGCCGCGCCTGCCGTGAAGTTGATCGCACCCACGCCGGTCAGTGCCGCGTCTACGTCGTTCTGGTTGCGATAGTTGAGCACAGAGACCACGGGAGTCGATGCCGGGGTGCCTGTCACCGTGCCCGCAACCGCGAAGGCCCGCAGTCCGCGACCATCCGTGTAGCGCGAGAGCGCGGCTGCCTGGACCATCGTCTGCAAGGTGGTGATGCGGAAGTCGATGCCGGGGTAGTAGAGAGCGACGTCGAGCAGCATCAGCATGCCCGGTGCCGCGTTCGTGCCCACCGCCATCGCGAGCGCGTTCAACACCGCTTTCACATCCGGCGTCACGTTGCCGCCGTGGTAGATGCCCCAGCCCGTCGACTCGCTGGGGGCCACGGAGTTCAGCGCGGTGCCGGGGTAGGTATTGGCGACAGGCAGCCCAGTGTAGAGACTGAGGTCGTAGGCGTTGCCGGCCACGTAAGCGGTACCACCGCTCAGCTTGAAGAAGGGCGACGTGAAGAGCTTGCCCGATGCCACCTTGGCGGCAATGTCGTCGAGTCCGGTGTACATGGTGCTATCCCCAAATGGTTTTCATGGCGCCCAGCAGCGCGGGGGTGCCTGCTGCGTTGGCCCATGAGATGACGTTGACGTAGGCTCCGTGATCGAAGTCCCTGTTGACCAGCTTCTCCGCTGCCGGATCCACCTCCAGCGGCTCCCCCAGCAAGCCAGGGCTCCCGAAGGCCAGCAGGGGGTAGGCGATGACCAGCGCGAAGATGCCACCCATAGCATTCAAGCACTCGACCTGATCGATGCGCAGGACCCCGGTATCCCCGTGCTGCAGCCGCATCCACGGCCCCGCGGGGTTCGCATGGGCGACAGCTGGCGCAAGCGATGAAGCCAGGGTGCCGGGGGTGACGGTCATGTCGAGAGTGGTGGTCGCTTGCCGGCCGCTGATGCCATCGCTGTTGGTGTAGGTCAGCAGCACTTCGCCCGTGGATAGCCCGGTGCCCTGGCAGACCGCCATGACCTGACATCCTTCGCCCCCGTAGCGCGGAATGGTGATGGAGTTGTCCAGTGGCTGCGCGCCACCGTCGCCGTCGACGAAGGGGTAGTAGAGGCAGTAGTCCAGTACTTGAAACTGCCGCACTCCGCCAGGGGTGCCGGGGAGCATGGTGAACGTGCTGATGCGCTTGCGCATCCCAGGCTCAGGCGCGGGGCCAGTGTCGATGCCTTCGCGGCCCAGCAGCGAAGCCGCGGTAAGCGGCGCGCTGGCGTAGTAATTGGCCACTGGGTTGCCGGCCGCGTAGCTCATGTCCGTCCAGCGCGAGGCAAGGTAGGCGGGGCCATTGCGGCGGAACATGCCCCACCAGAAGCGGCCGGCGAGCTCCGCTTCCCTTGCTTCGAGCGCCGAAGCGATGGTCATGCCGGGATGGTGACCGTGATGGTCCCAGGCTCCGCAATGGGCTTGATGTTCTGGCCCACGGGGATCGGGCCAGCCAGTGCGCCGAAGAGGCACTGGGTGATCGCACCGCTCGGCGTATCGACGATGGCCACCGACTGGATCGTCTGCACTGCGCCCGCATCGGTGCGCTTGCCACCGCTGAAGGTCGCGGCGTTGTTGCGGCTGCCGCCCGTGCCCTGCCATGCGGTGGCCTTGGTGATGGGGGTGCGGGAGTAGCCGGTGTAGTTGCATTCCGTGGCCAGCGGATCAGCGGGGTCGGGGGTCGCGGTCTGCAGGTAGGCCAGGTACGCGGTGGTGTCGTCGCGCCATACTGGATCGATGCCAGACAGGGTGGCGTCGAGGAGGGCGCTGCGGGTGGCGATGGACATTCCCATGATGGATCTCCGTGGTCAGTGAAGGTGGAAGTTAAGGCGCGACGCGAATGCGCAGGTGCTCAAACATGTGATTCGTCGCGTTCGTGGATCCGCCGCTGCTGGGCGGGATCCAGTCTGTCGCACCGCGGCCCAGCCCTCGCCGTTGGAAGTGCCATCGGCGTCGCTGCAGATAGTGCGGATGAAGTCGCAGTAGATGCTGCCCGGTGGAATGGCGGCGAGCGCACTACGCAGCGGCGTCTCCTTGAAGGGCTTGCCTGACGGCTCATCCCCCACAAAGGAGTCCGCGGGGTGCGGGGAATAGGGCTGCCCGGGTGCGGGCTGCAGTGGCATCAGAGGCATGGTGGGTGGTCCTTTCAGTTGGTCGGCGGGACCGTAGTGGGCTCGCCGTAGCTGATGAAGAAGGGGGTGGTGTAGAAGTGGCCGGGGAAGCCGATCTTCAGGCGGCCGGAGTTCAGCAACGCGACGAACTCCACCATCTGTTCGCGGCGCAGGTGCTGGAAGTAGAACTTCGCATGATCGAAGCCCGCGCCCGTCAGGTAGACCTTGTAGTTCTTGTCGGTGGGGCCGAGCTCCGTGCCATTGCTGGCCGCCTGCATGAAGGCGTCAGGATGCAAGGATCCGCAGAAGCTGCAGGCATGGTGGCCGTCGCGCATCTCCCAGTGATCCTGCGCGCTTCCATCGGCAGGCATGCGCCCCGACTCACGCCGCCGTGGGCAGTTGAAGGTGGCTTGTGGCCTGCGCGCCTTCACTTCCGCTTCATCGACGACCACCCAATCCTCGGCCAGCAGGTGGGTGTGGTCCAGGTTCATCGGGATGGCGCGCTCGTTCGGGCCGGGGTCACCATAGCCGTACCAGTGGAAAGCGCCGTTCGGGCTGCGCTTCAGATAAGCCCAGGACGTATGCTGGCCCGTCCTTTGAATGGCCGCACCGTTGCGCAGTGCAGGGAGCACTTCTTCAAACTTCATGGTATTCCTTCACGATAGACGAGCCCATAGGCCCAGCGATCCGCCGCGCGTAATATAGCCATCGAGCCCATACCTGACCCCGTCCCAGGAGTGGTTGTGGGCATCGACCAGCACTGGCAAGACCTGCGGCTGGCCCTTTTCATCCACGACCTTCGGGTCGGTCTTCCAGCGCCACAGCCGCGCTTCCCGAGCGGTATTGACGCACCGCGGATGGATCACGATCTCGTCGAAGCCCCGCAGATAGGTCACCCCATCCTTGACGCATCCTTCCCACTTCTCCGCCGCATCGATAGGAAAACCAGCGCGACGTAGGAAGCTAATGGTCTCCGGCCGGCTGCTGTCGGCCTTGATCGGCCAGTCGCGCGCCCCAGGCACCGAATCCATGAACTGCGGCAGCTCCTCCAGCTCGACGCCCGTGCCATAGGCTTCGTGCTCGATGTACAGCCGCTTCTTCCCGTCGGGGTCCTGATCCTTCTCCAAGATGAAGAAGCGCAGCAGTGCGGCGGGGTCTTGCGAGTAGCCAAAGTCCATGCCCATGTGCACGCGATAGGCGCGTTGCCAGAGGTCGTCATCGAAGGCGCGCACGGTGTACTTGTGATTCAGCACGATGGCGTCGCTGATCTTCAGCGGCATCCCTAGCCAGATATGCTCGTACAGGTGGTAGTCGATCTTCTTGTCCGCTTCCATCTCCTCCCGCAGCACTTCGGGGAAGAAGGGGTTAGAGTCGTAGTTCAGCTTGTGGATGATCGAGCGCGGGCGCGGGTTGGCCACGAACAGCTGGTAGGTGGCGTCCTGCTCATCCATCATGTTGAACGTCAGCCAGATCTCCGAGCCTTCCTCGCGGATGGTCGGGATCAGCACGCGCCAACTCAACGCGGAGATCGAGTGGGCTTCTTCAGCCCATACGATGTTGATGCCCACGATCGAGCGAATGGAGTTGTAGTTGCGGTGCAGGCCCATGAACATGAACTCCGCGCCCGCTCGGCTCTTGATCGACGTCTCGGTCACGTGGAACCATGACGTAAGACCCAGCCGCGCGATCGTATCCACGAGCATGCGGTGGCTCGACTCCTTGATCGAGTTCTGGAACTCACGCACGCAAAGAATACGTAGCGGCAGGGCAGCCGCCATGCGGATCAGCGCCTCTGCAACGCCCCACGACTTAGCGGAGCCCCGGCCACCCCACAGGATTTTGTAGCGGGCCTTGCGGTAGTAGAGATCAGAGAGCGGGTGAGCCGGGTCCAGCACCAGAGACGGCACAACAGCCGTCTTGGCGATGGAGAGGTTAGTGGACCCTGATGCGGCTGCGGCGGCTACTGCTATCCGGTGCTGCTCCTGTTGACGTTGCAGCTTCACCCTGCGGGACTTCTCCGCCAGCGCTAAGGCTAACGCCTGCTTCGGCGGCAGCGAGCGCAATGAGCCTGTCAAGTTCGTCATCGCTTACCCCTTGAATCACTTCCACCGTGCTGATCTTCGGAGCGAAGTAAGGTGCGGCTGCTTTAGCCGCATCCTTGATCATCTCGAGATCCGGAGTCAGCACGCGCTTCTTCAGCTCACCGGTTTGCGGGTCGGGGAACTCCTGAAGCACTGACTTGCCACGGGCTAGATCGAGCAGGATCTCGTGGGGTAGCTTGCCGGTCTTCTCGGCCATCTCCCTGGCTTCACGGGCGAGCTTGTTCATGCTACCCTCTGGTCTGCCGATCTTCTTACCTGCGCTGGTTGGGTCGTCGTCTTTCATGGTTACTTTAGTGGGCTCCACGTAGCTACGAGACTACGTAAGCGCTCTCTGTGGTGAAGTCGAGTTCTCGAGACTCTTCGTCCACCTGGTTGATGATCCGGCTATGGATGTCTCGTAGCCGGGCCAGTTCAAGATCCGTGAGCAGGCGGTTCTGCGTCCGCTGATGCTGACATAGGTCGATGAAGCCGCGCTCCTCGTCATCGAGCAGACTCTCGTGGTCTTCGATGTCTGCGAGCCACTGATCAGGCTGCTTCACGTGATTCCCTTCAGCCGGTTCCATATCAACGAGAGTCGAGCCTGCTGTGGCTCACTCAATGGCTGACCGGCCTTCAGCTGTTCGGCGGCCTTCTCCACGAACTCGAGATCCTGTGGCCTGAGCCTGGATTGGTTCGCGAGAGCGTCTGCGATGGCGGCCTGTTGGGCCTGGTTCTGGTTCATGGTTCAGAGGTCCCTACGTGATGGTCAGGACTTGAGCGGTGGCGGAGCAGCTTCTCGTAGCTCGGCTTCACGTTCCGGATCGAGGCCAGCGCCACTGCGATGTCCGCAGGAGCAACGTCCACCGCATCAGGGTCCCGCCTACCCCTTGCGACGCTAGCCCGGTTCGATGACCTTGCCTTGATCCACTGTCCCGCCACCGCTCAAGTCCTTACCAGATGTCCATGTGAAAGCGCCTGGCCTCGTAGAAGGCCTTCGGTTGATCAGATCGGGGAGAAACGCCGGCGATGGCCTGAGCCCAGGCATCAGGCTCGAACGTCTGGTCGGTGAAGACGAGAGCCGATGCGAAGGCCTGGGTGGGGTGACTCCATTGATGCGGAGCCATCGCTTGCCGGAAGCTGACCAGCCGCACAGACCCATCGGTCAGGCGCGCCAGGCCAGTGAAGGGGTTCAGCCAGGTGATCACAGCTGAGCCCCAAAAAGAAGCCCGGCCAGCCTGAGCCAGCCGGGCGCCCGCTGAAAGACACGGCAGAAGCCCTGCGGAGGACAACCAAGCCCCGCAGGAAGCGCGCCAGATCGCGCCAGGATCGACGATCTCATCATCACCCCTCCTACCATGCCACCTCGCCCCGGAGCGGGCTCCTGAGCGCGTTCTAGCCCCAAATGAAAACGGGCCGGATATTAACCCGGCCCGCGTGGGGATGGTCTGACGGAGGGGGATCGGCGCTAGACGTCAGTTGCTTTCATTGCTTGCTTCTCCAGTTGCTGCAGCGCCTGCAAAGCAGCGTGACGATCGGCCCCACCTTCTTGCCAGTGAGTGCTGCGCTGAACGTAATCACGCAGCACTGCCAGCTTGTCGGCGTTCAAGGTGGCGCGCTTTTCCATGTAGCTGATGACATGGAAGGTCAGCGAGAAGGCGAGGGCGGTAGGCATCGCCAGAAGCTGCTCTTGAAGCGTGCTCTTTGACAGCGGGCAGAACGAGCACCGGTCATCTTCGGCTGCGCCGCATTCCTTGCGATTATCGCTGCCGCACATGAAGCGGAAATTAGGCCCCATCACTTGTTGAATAGTGGTGGTCATGACCACCCCCTAGACCTGATCGAGAACCGCGCCCAGATCAGGCTCGCGGTAGTTCGGCCCCTTGATCCACTTGCCGGATTCATCCTTGTCGATCTTCCCCGTGGCGGGGTTGGCCTTCGACAGGTTCGAGGCCGCCACCTCGAGATAACCAGCGGCCCCAGGCAGCCCACTGGATACCACGCCACCGGCCACGGTGACCGCCTGATCCGTCAGATCATCGAGCAGGGCCTTCGCTTCGGGGCGGCTCAGCTCCAGCCGCAGGTCGGGGATCTTGGCGATCACGCGGCGCATCTCGGTAGATTCCGCGTGAAGCCGCTGCGCGCTGGTGATCAGCATGGATCGAACCGTGGCTGCGTGGTAGGCCAGCATCGGCCCTTGCGACTCCAGAACGCCGCGACGGCGCCCCAGAACGCCGGCCAGATCCACAGCCTGCTCGCTCAGCTCTTCGGCCGTCAAGGCATAGTAGAGCAGGGTGCCCGCGTTCAGTTCTGGCCGCATGGGAGTGGCCTGGTCGCTGGCTTCCATGAGGCGGCGTTGCTGCTGCCAGATGTCCACCACAGGCGCGAGCGGGCTGATGATGATCATCAGCAACGCGACGCAGGTCACGAAAAGCAAAGCGCCCACACCACCAATGGCCAGCGCCGGCAAACGATCCCAGGTGAACAGCAGGACCGACAAGCTCATACCGCCGAGCCAAGCGAAGACCATCACGGCCACTTCACGTTGTTGCATGATCATCACCCCTGACAGATGGCCGAGTTCGCCCCGTGCTCGGAGACTTCGACCGATACCAACCAAACGCGAGGTGCGAAGCCCGCGTCACCCAGCCAGACACTCAGCGCATCGAAGATCATGCGCGCAAAGGCTTCGCAGCCTGTGGCCGGCACTTCCACCATGTCGATGAGCCCGCTCGCGTGCATTTGGCGGAACAGGTCGATGTTCGGATCGTCCGCCGCGACGAGAGTCTTGTGATCGAAGGTGGCCTCCAACAGCGACTTGAAGTCCTTCAGGCCGCCGAAGTCCACTACCCAGCCGCAGTGGTCCAGCTCGTTTGCGGCAAAGACGAACTTGAAGGCCAGCGCATAGCCGTGGATGAAGTGGCAATGCGACTCCGCCCGCCATTGGCGAAACGCACAGCTGAAGCCCATCTCGTGCCCGTAGGTCTTGGTGCTGATCATGGCCTTGTGATGGGGCGGCAAGGGATCGGCCGGACCTTCGTCCCGGCGCCGGCTCAGATTGAAGACGTTGCCACTCATGCCACCACCCCGCTTTGCTTGGCGCGGACCTTCTTCACCAGCTTCATGCCGTCGCCTTCGGGCTTGGCCTTCTTCACGGCCGGCTTGCGGGCCTTCTTCACCGACTCGACGAGAACCGGGGCGGGGCGGGGGATGAAGCGCGCGGCGCGGATGCAGGCGGCCAACGTGTTGCGGGTCAGCACGCGCTGCTTGTGGCGGCGCCATTGCAGGTTGATGCGCTTCTGTTCGAGCGTCGGCTTCGCGCCGTTCATGTGGATGTTGTGGGAGCAGTCCCACGCCAGGTACGGGGAGCCTTCATCCTCGCGGGGCTCCTGCTTTCGCTTGGTTGCCATGTTGGCGTTCTCCTTGTGATGGCCGGGTGGCCGGATGCTGGAACTATACGGGCCGGGGATCTTCCCGGCCCGTGGATCATCAGCCGACGAACTCCTCGTAGGCGGCGTCGAAGGCGGCGGTCTTCAGCTCGTCGCCGGAGCCCCACCATGCCGACTGCAGGCGATGGTCGACGCTCTTGGCTGTGCGCAGGTGGTCGACGTATTCGGTCACCGCGTTGACGAGGCCCCAGGCCGTCCCCTTCGCGCCCTTCTTGTCCGCCCCCTGCCCCGCGCCTTCAAACAGGCCCAGGATCATGTCGAAGCCGCGGGGCTTACGCTGCTCCTGCTGCTCTTCTTCGCTGACGTCCTGATCATCCACCGGCGAGCGGAGCAGGCGCATCACGAAGTCCTCAGCGGCCACGCTGGACACTTTCGCCTTCGTCAGCGCATTGGACAGCTCGACCATCTTGGCGAAGTGCTCGCCGGTCAGGCCCATCTGCGCCTTGATGGCCTTCGAGTCGAAGGCGTTCTTGTGGTTGATCTTCATGTAGTGCTTGCCGGGGTTCTGGGCAACCGCCATGCTGAGCGTGTTGTTGCAGACCACGCGGATCATCGTCTCGCGAAGCTCCGAGGCGAAGCTGCCGTCAGCGCTGGTGGTCAGCAGCAGGTAGCCCCCGATCTTGTCCCAGCCTGACAGGATCTGCTCGGTGACCTTCGCCAGCGCCCAGTAGCGGCGGCCCCCGAACATCGTGCCCGCGGTCTCGAGCTGGAAGCCGTAGTCGGCGGTCAGATCGCGAAAGAACTCCAGCACTTCGGAAGGCTGCACGATCTGGTATTCCGGCGTGACGATCCCGAGGGGGTTGCCGTTGTCCGAGCGGATCAGAATGCGGCGCTCCTCCCACGCGCGCATCTCGGCGGTCTCGGCGCGGTCGGGGTGGTAGAAGGGGCGGACCTTGCGGACGTGCCACTCCATGCCGGCGGCGCGGATCCACTCCTCGATGCTGGCGCCGGGTTGCAGCTGCTGGCCCAGGCCGTGCCACGGGACCTCGCCCACGTAGGCCATCTCGGTCACGCCGTTGGTGGTTGTCAGTTCATGTGCCATTTGGAAAGCTCCTGATGATGTTGCGGGATGGGGCGGGATCGCCACCCGTGAGCCCCCGGAAGGGGCTCAGGGCTGGTTACTTGGCCTTGCGAGAGTAGGGGCGGCGGTTGCGGACCACGCGGGGCTCGTCTTCCTTGCGGTGCTCGGTCACCTTCTTCGTCCGGGTATCGGTTTCCGGGGTAATGAAGAAGTAGAGCTGTTGCGACTCTTCGATCCGGTCGGCGGCCTTCGCCTTCACCAGCCAGCGCAAGGCGGTCATGATGGAAGCGGGCGGGAGCTTCACCGCGGCCGCGATCTGCGGCACGGTCATAAAGTCCTGCGCCTGGGCGAGCGCTTGCTCGACAAGGGCGGTCGTCGACGTCACGACGACAGCGGATCTGGATGCGGGCATTCTGGTCTCCTTGGTTAGGGCGGTCGGGATTGACGCCACTCGCTAGCCCGAAGGCTAGGGGCTGGTGTCAGATCAGGGCGGGGTTGAAGTCCGGGTTGTCGAGCGAGCCTTCGTCGTCGGTGTTGATGGTGTAGCATAGCGCGCGGAAGCCTTCGTCGAACTCAGCGTCGGTCAGCGGGCCGAAGAAGCCGATCTCGTCGCCTTGGCCATTGAAGACGTTGACGTTCCACTGCCCATCCTGCTTATAGGCCTGAGCGTGGGGGCGGTCACGGAGCAGGGCGAGCAGCTCTTCGTTCGGGGTCTGGGCCATCTTCATCTCCTGATCACTTGGAAGCGGCGGCAGCCGCCTTGGTTTCCTCGATGGCCTTCTTCACTTCGTCATCAGAGGCGACAGCCGCGAGCTTTCCAGCGGGGGCGTAGCGCTTCTTAAAGAAGGCAGCAGCCGCCTTCTTGTTGGGGGAGGATATGGATTCGAGGGTCATGCCCTTATAGATGTAGTGGAAGCTACTCATGCTGATCTCCTGGGTTGCGGGTCGATGTCTAGATTATACACAGATTTTGCTGCGGGTCACGCGATTACGATCGTCTCCACGTAGAAATCTGATTCGAGCCAGACCTGCTGCTGCTCGATCTTCTTGAAGGCTTCGCGGCCGCATTCACCGGGCGCGCCGAACGCGTGGAGATCCGAGCAGATCAAACTGTACTCGGCGTGGAGCTGGAGGGCCTTGAGCGCAGCGGCTTCGGTGCTGTACGCCTCGTAAATCATGTCGTCGGGCGGGCCACCGAACAGCGCGGCTTCGGCTTCGTATTCCTGTTGAACTTGGTCGTTGTCGAAGACGTAGCCCAGGACCCGGCAGATCCACCGGCCGGGCTTGGCCTCGAGGGTCTGGACCAGCTCGGTCCCGTCAAACGTGCGGATGGCGTGGATGTTCAGCATGGTAGTGCTCCTTGTTTCGATGGCTCTATTCTATGTACAGATTCAGAGCGCCGCACGCTCCCAGGCAAAAAAAAATCCGAGCCCGAAGACCCGGCTGAAGATGGCCCCGCGGCCATCAGGAGACAACCTTCTTCAGTCCGGCACTTTGCCGAGCAGGCGCTCGTAAAGCATAGTGACGGTCTGGAGTTCGAGCTGGTAGTCCGCGGTGGCCATCGCCTTGATCGACGGCTGCCAGCGGCGGCGCGGGATGGTGGCCAGCGCGTCACCGAGCTGCCGCTTGCGATTGCGGAGCATGGTAAGCACGCGGGTGGCTTCCTGCCGCGTCAGCGGGACGTTGATCTGTTCGGTCGGCTCAGCTGTGGGCTGGTTCATGACTTCGGGCTCCTGGGTTGAAGGGATAGCGGGATGGCCTTGCGGCAGGCCTCTGCCAGCTTCTCGGGCTTCACGGGCAGCGAGTGCTGGCTGATGATCGTGGCAAGGCCCTGGTCGGGATCATCGACGCAGGTAGTGATGGTGATGGAGCAGCCGGTCGGGGTCTCGCTCACGGCAACCCCACGGCCAACCTTCCGGATCAGGGGGAGGGTCCCCCCTCCGGCGCTCACAGTTCGAGCCGGTGCTTCTGACCGGCCGCCACCTTCAGCGCCTGGATCGCGCCGAACGTGAACGCCCAGGCGAGCGCCGGGTCCTTCTCGACCTTCTGCTGCAGGTCTTCGATGGTGATCTCGGCGGGCAGGCCGGACTCCTTCAGCAGCACGGTCAGGTGCTTGCTCAGCTTCGCGCCGTGTTCCGACAGCTGATCATCGGTCAGGGCGCGCATCTTGACCGTCCGCCCTTGCTTGGCGGCCTTGTCAACGCGGGCCTGCTCGATCTTCGCCACCACGGCGCGCTTCTTCTTCTTGTCCTTGCCCGCGGCCTTGACTTCGGCCACCAGCTCCTTCTGCTTCTTCTTGTCGCCACGGGCCACCACGGCGATGTTCTTGGCGATGGTTCCGCCCACTTCGCCCGAGACCACAGCGGCCTGGAGTTCGGGATCGGCGTCGAGCAGGGCGAGCGTCTTGACCACGTGCAGGTGGGCGCGCTGAACCGACTTGGCGATCTGCTCGATCGTCATGCCGGCGTCCTTCATCCGCTTGTACGCGGCCGCTTCTTCCATCGGCAGGAAGGGCTTACCAGTGTTGGCCTCGAACATCTGGATCAGCGACGTGACCTCGTCTTGGTTCGGGGCGACGCTGACGGCCGGGATGCCATCGGGGAAGCTGTAGCCTTCCGGATCGCCGGCGTCGGCGCGGCTGATCAGCAGCTCGACGGCGGTCAGGCGGCGGTCGCCGTCGATCAGCTCGAACGAGGCCTCGTCGATCTTCTTCACGCGGATCGCGTTGAGCAGGCCACCGGGGACCTTGCAGTCGACGGCCTGGTGGCGGATCGACTTCGCCAGCTCTGCGATCTCGCCCATGTCGAAGCGGGGGTTGAACCCCTCGCGGCGCTTGACCGAGCGGGGGTTGATGAAGTTGTAGGCCGAGGGGCGGGCCTTGATCACTGCGTCCATCTTGAAAGCTCCTGTGGTTAACGGGGTTGTGGGGCGCTCTTCGGTCGCCACCCCCGAGCCCGCGACGGCGGGCAAGGGGCTGGTTACGTCAGTCGTCGAGGCCGGGCTTCACCTGGGCCGCGGCTTCGCCCTCGGACGCGGCTGCGGCCTCCAGTGCGGCGCCGTCGATGATCTGGCCAACCGGGGCGCCGGAGACCTGCAGGATCTCGATCGTGATCGGGCTGGTGGGGACGCCGGACTGGAGCAAGTTGCGGGCTTCGAGGGCCTGCTGGGCGGTCATCTTGCTGGTGCGGAAGAAGAAGGCGCCGTTGGTCTTGACGATGATGCGGAAGTAGGTGGTCTTCATTTTCGATCTCCTGATGGTCTGGGCTTCCTGCCCGTGGATCGGGGCTTCCTGCTCCGATGGCTCTATTCTATGTACAGATTCAGAACGCCGCAACACCCTGTGTGTCAGTCGGCTTTTCCACGAGGCCCCCATCCTTGGCCAGCACGAAGCCGGACTCATCCTGAAGGGTCAGGCGGCGTGACTGGGCGAACTGGATGCGGGCGGTGGCCTCGT
>Ga0209460_1000738_pt1 | contig 25249 bp, 17 predicted proteins | sample EBPBio132013_DNA_FD_185868 | JGI IMG/M metagenome (GOLD analysis project Ga0209460, IMG submission 185868) | Wastewater treatment Type I Accumulibacter community from EBPR Bioreactor in Madison, WI, USA - Reactor 2_5/13/2013_ DNA (SPAdes)... | ecosystem: Engineered > Bioreactor > EBPR >... | reverse complement strand
TAAATGACGTGTCTCAAATTATAACTCTTCAGGCAGGGGTAGTTCAGGATCGGGGAGGTGCTATTCACATTCGGGGAGGCCGGTCAAGCGAAGTTGCCTATTGGGTTGATGGCGTACCCATTACTGACGGTTTTGGTGGCGGACAAACCGTAGCAGTTGATCAGAATTCTATCTCTGAAGTACAGGTTATTTCGGGGACGTTCAATGCAGAATACGGCCAGGCAACTTCTGGCGTTGTGAATCAGGTAACCAAAGAAGGAAACACCAAATTTGAAGGGGGTTTTCAACTTTACAGTGGTGATTTTGTAACCGGCAGAACGTCTCTCTATCGTAATCTTGAAAAAATATCGCCACTTGCAAATTCCAATTTTCAGGTTAATCTGAGCGGTCCTGTTCCATTTACCGGCAATAATCTCGGGTTCTTTATCAGTTCCAGAAGAAGTTACTCTGATGGGTGGTTGTACGGCCGCCGGGATTACCTACCACAAATGGATACCGTTGGAGTTACTCCAGTAAACGGGTTGGTTGTTCCAAGAAAAAATGGTGACGGTGAAATCGTCCCAATGAACAATCAGGAGCAATGGTTCTGGCAATCCAAATTAATCTGGAATGTGGATGCCACCAAAGGAATGAAATTGAACTTTTCATTCATCGGAAACCAAAGAAAATCAAACAGTTATGATCACGTTGCTCAGTTGAGTCCGAATTCATTGAATCCGGATGGTGACTACAGAAACATCAACAGGGGATTCCTGTATATTCTGGGATGGAACCATGCCATTGATGCTTTTTCATTTTACAATCTGAGTGTTTCACTTAATGATTCCTACAACCATTCTTCTTTGTATGGTGACGGAAGTGAAAAAAATGGACCGAATGGCGGACCTGATGCACGATATCTGCCGGCGAATGATCAGCAGGTTGGTTCAGGAAGTTACACGTTTTTAAGAGCCGGTACACAAAACAATATTTATTACCGGACTAACAAAATCTGGCTTTTAAAAGGTGAATATACCATTCAATATGGTCAGCAACACTTAATAAAAGCCGGACTTCAGTCCACTTTCAACAACATAACCAACCATAATATTGGTCTTTCAACAAATAAAGATGCAAACGGGAAATATTATCAGTTTGTTCCTGCGTTGACTGATCCGGGAAATGATTACTACGAACGCAAACCGTATGAAATTTCATCGTTTCTGCAGGATAAAATTGAATTTGATTATGTGATCATCAATCTCGGGCTTCGAGTAGATTACTTTAATTCAAACAGCAGAGTTTTAGCTGATGTTCGTGACCCGGATATCAACCGTCCAAAAAGAACTGAAATGCTGACTAAAACTCTTGAAGAACGAAAAGCAATCTGGTACAAAGATTCAGAACCTGAGCTTACATTCTCCCCACGCATGGGCATTGCTTATCCGATTTCTGAAACAGGTGTTCTCCATTTCAGTTTTGGGCAATTCACAAAATTTCCCGATCTGGTGTATCTGTTTGCCAATCCGGAGTTTAAAAGAAGTGAACAGACTACAATTAACGGACCTTATGGAAATGCAAATCTGAAATCAGAGAAAACGACTTCGTACGAATTCGGTATTCAGCAGGAGTTCGGTGATTACCTGTATTTTGAAGGTTCCATTTTCTACAAGGACATCAGAGATTGGGTATCCGTATCTGCACCAATCAAAATGTATGGTGATATTGATAAATACACCCAATACATCAACAAAGACTATGCAAATGCCAAGGGAATAGTACTCAACGCCCGGGGAAGTCTTTCAAAAGAAACCAGCTATTCTGTTTCATATACCTATATGACAGCAGACGGAGTTAACTCAAATCCACAACAGGAAATGGATGCCATTACCGGCAACGCCTCACCTGTGAAAATACTGATTCCGCTGGACTGGGATGTCAGACACAATCTGAACATCAATCTGGTCTATAACCCTGATCCGGTTTCAATCAGCCTGATCAGCCGGTTTGCAACCGGCTTTCCTTACACGCCATCCTTTCCAGGTACATCGAGGCAGGGAAGTTCAGTTTTACAGGATCCGGCAAGAAACAGCCGAACACGACCTTATACCCTCACATTTGATTTATTCAGTGATTACAGGTTTGAAGTATTCGGACAGAATATGACTGTATTCTGTAAAGTTTTCAACTTGTTTGATCGGGCTAATGAATTCGAGATTTTCACCGACACAGGACGGGCCGGGTCAACAAACTCACCTTCCGCAGAAGAAATTGCAGGACTATTCAATCCGAACCGGCCAACAAGTATCCAGGACTTCCTGAAACATCCCGAATGGTATTCAAGCCCAAGGGAAATTCAGTTAGGTCTCAGTTATAATTTTTAATTTGAAGGTTAACCAATGAAAAACAGACTCATAATACTTGTTTGCCTGATTGCCGGGATCGCAATTCCAACTTTCGCCCAAAAGCATGTTCCGGGCAAGGAACGGGGTGATTCGAATCTCAGAAGAAAAATCACCATCGACGAAAATGAAATCCGTGCAGTTATTTATAATTCTGGTCTTTCAGGCCGGATTGACGGAAATGACGATCCGATTCCTTATGAATGGCCGAAAGGATCAGGAAACCCCTATATCGCCCTCACAACCATGTGGTTCGGCGCAGAAGTAACCGGTGCAGACGGACGAAAATACCCGATTGTCTCTGCTTCAGATTACCGGAATGCCATTACCGGCGGCGGAACGTGGAATAACCAGCCTGTACCCGGTTACAATCAGTCAAATGTTAATCTTGATCAAAAATTACGGATTGCAAACATTAAAAATCCTGGTTCCTGGCCCTCTACGTGGCCGGATAAATTGACCGATCCTGCTGATCCGGGTTGGGCAGGAAAATGGAACGGATACTTCGGAAAAGATATTAAAAACGCAGATCAGGAAATTTATTTCAGAACCAGTGACGACCAGAACAAAGCTCTTTTCAATGCCCCTGCATCTTTCCGTCCTGATTCAACTGATCTCAACCGTGGCGGACTTGGGCTAATCATTGATACCCGGGTTATGGCCTGGCAGCAGATTTTATTGAATAACGTGCTGTTTCTCATTTATGATATTAAAAATGACGGTACAACCGATCTTGATAAATGTTCAATCGGTTTTTATCTGGCAGATTTCGTTGGTTTTGAAGGTAATGATGACATTCCAAGTTATGATAAACGAAATAACATTGCCTGGGCAACTGACCGGGATGGTTTTAATGGTGGCGATCAAAAAAAACCACTTGGGCTTGTAGGAATTGCTTTTCTTGAAACTCCGGGCAATAACAAAGACCGGATTGACAACGATGCTGATGGTGAAAAAGATTCTCCTATTATTACTTTAGAAATGCTGGTGGATGAGGATCCGGCAGATGGGATTGACAACAATGGTAACGGTCTAATTGATGAAAATGCAAAGTATTTGAAAGATCAATATAACCTGACAGGTAATGGCTTTGCTGACGGAATTGATAACAACAATAACGGCGAAGTTGGTAATCCGGTTGTGACTCAGGCTATGATTGATGATGCATCACTGGATAAATGGAAAAGATGGCCAGTCAATCCGGAAACGGATGTCATCCAGCAGGGACTTGTTCATTTATTGGCGCTGGGCACTGAATCACTTGGGAAAAAATTCAAAGACAACATTGACAACGGTGCATTGTTATTGTCAACTCCATCAGAAAAAGAAAAGTTTGTTGGTGAAACCGGCAGTCCGGTTGTTACAACTGATATGGTTTCAACCGCCTCAGCAGATCTGTTTAAAAGGTATCGTGTTCCGGGTACCACAATCGTTTTATTTGATCTGGGATCTGAAGATATCGGTCTAGCTTATGCAGATGGAATTGACAACGATAGTGACGGCAAAATTGATGAAGGAATTGATGAAGATATTGATGAAATGATTGATGAAGGCCGGGATAATTTCCTGGACGACGATGGAGACTGGAATCTGTTTGCAGATGACTTGGGTCTTGATGGTGTGCCCAATACAAATGACACTGGTGAAGGTGATGGGATTCCGACTTCAGGAAGCGGAACACCATTCCCTGGTGAGCCCAACATCGACAAAACTGATGTAGATGAAGCAGATATGCTCGGTATCACATCAGTTGCGTATGATAATTCTGGAGATGCAAGGGATAATGATGATGATTACAATTGGAGAAACCGGTTGAAACCGGGCAAATATGTTGATCCTAATGGAGTCGCCGGTGACAATAATCTCTATGTCGCCTCCGGATATTTTCCGCTAAAGGCAGGTCAGACTGAACGTTTTTCATTCGCCATTGTTTTTGGAAGCAATAAAGAAGCTGTCCTTAGAACCAAATCTCATTGCCAAACAGCTTACAACTCAGGGTACAGGTTCGCAAAAGCACCTATTCAGCCAACTGTAACAGCCGTTCCTGGAAACGGAAAGGTAACACTTTACTGGGACGATCTCGCAGAAAAATCTTTTGATGAATACATCAATGGAATTCTTCCGGGTCAGGGAAATGATTTTGAAGGTTACAAAGTTTACCGGGCTTCTGACCCCAATTTTATTGATGCAAAAGTCATATCTGATGGCTATGGTGATCCAACTTACTGGAAACCCATGGCAACTTACGATCTTATAGATGGTTATCAGGGTTTCGACAGCTCTCTGGTTGTTAAAGGGGTTGCCTTTGATCTCGGCAATGAAACCGGGTTACAGCATACATTCATTGATACAACCGTTCAAAACGGACAGCAATATTTTTATGCAGTTACTTCTTACGACAGAGGAGCAAAGAAAATCCAGATTTCACCTACAGAAAGTGGAAAATCTGTTTCAATTGATGACAACACAAAAGAGTATCAGTTTGACAGGAATGTGGTGCGTGTTGTACCCAATGCTCCGGCTGCCGGCTATGTAGACCCTTCAATTCAATCCCTTGTCAAAGAAAAAGGGAAATCAACCGGTAAAATCGGAATCCGGATTCTTGATCCGAATGCAATTAAACCGGAAAATAAGTTCAGAATTGTTTTTCAGGATACGCTTGATTCAACTCCAAAAACTGAATTGGACGTGACCAAACGGGATGTAAACTTTAAAGCTAAAAACTTCAGTCTGGTTAATATCACTGATCCAGCTGCACCTGATACTTTGGTCAGACGCAGCAAGAACTTTGGTGAACAAAAAGTGACGGCCGGTTTTCAACTTGAATTTTTGCCGGAACTGAATCCTGGATCCATTGATACCTCCTTATCAAAATGGAACAAAAAGGGAATCCGTGATTTTCAGTTTAAGAAATATACTGCCGGAAATCCGAATCCTCGCCCAGGAATAGATCCTCCCCAAAAGCGGGTCTATAACGATTACAAAATCATTTTTTATGATCACAATGTTTACAAAACATTTGCTACAACTTACAGGATAGGTTCAGTCAGAACTTTTCTTCCACTGGATGTAAATTTTGTCGTATTAAATGCATTAACAAATGATACAGTCAAGTTTGCTTTTCTTGATGCCTGTAAGCAATTGACCGACTCAACTTTTGCTGGTGGTAGTGACAGCCGATTCAATGCCGGTGGAATTTTTACTGACTACCTGCTGCTTTTTGAAAGCAATCCTGCAGGTGAGTTTGTACAATCCTGGGGTGTAAACCTGAACAGTCTGCAATCCTTCCGTGACGTCAGAAGTCCGAGGGCAGGTGATACGCTGTATATTTCAATCAAAAAACATTTCACTTCTGCCGATGCTTTTACCTTTTCAACAAAAGAACCGGGCATAGATGAAAGTCTGGCAAAAAAAGCATTATCTGCAATCAAAGTTGTACCCAACCCTTATGTTGGTTTCTCTACATTTGAAAAGAAAAACCAATACCGGAGTGGAAGGGGAGACAGAGAAATTCATTTTATCAAACTTCCCAAAACCTGTACCATCCGCATTTTTAATGTGGCGGGTGAACTGGTTAAAACCATCGACCACAACTCAACACTTGATAACGGTACTGCAAACTGGAATCTGGTAACAGATGAAAATCTACCGGTTTCATACGGGGTTTACATTTATCAGGTTGATGCGGGTTCTGTGGGTACTCACATTGGCAAGTTTGCCGTTATTAAATAAGGAATCAGTAAATGAAAAAGATCATCATCCTTACTTTGTGTGCTTCGTTAACTGCTTTTTCAGCAGCATTATCAGGCGGAATTTCAAAAGTTGGAACGACATCGGCATCCTTCCTGAAAAATCCGGTAGGAGCACGGGCACTAGCAATGGGCGGAGCTTATTCCTCGATTGCAAATGATGCAACTGCTGCTTACTGGAACCCGGCAATGCTGGGTTTGATAACCAATTTTTCTGCGGATGTGAGTCATTCAAAACTCCTGGCCGAACTGAACACCAACTATTTTGGTGCTGCATTCGCCATGGGTTCGCTGGGAACCGGTGCCATTTCAGTTCTTACTTTGGGCATGGACGAGATGGATGTTACGACTGAGCAGTACCAGGATGGCACCGGTGAAATCTTCAATGCCGGAAGTTATGCAGTCACGTTTTCTTACGGAAAATTTATAACCGACCGGTTTGCAATTGGTGGTTCTGCCCGGTACGTGAATGAATACATCTGGAACTCTGAATCTCAGGCATTTGCCTTCGATATTGGTTCCTATTTTGTCACCCCATTCTGGGATACCAAATTTTCGGCCGTGGTTTTCAATTATGGGTCAAAAATGCAGATGACCGGGGAAGATTTACTTACCTACGTAAGCAACAATTCAGGTAAAAACGGTGCCAATGACCGTATTGAAGCCACTGTAAAAACGGATAAATTCGAAATGCCGATTATTCTCCGGACAGGAATTTCAAACGATTTTAAAATCACTGACTATACCAAAATACTCTTAGCCGCTGATGCCGTTTATTCAAACGATAATACACCGGGAGTCAATCTTGGGACTGAACTTGCTTTCTGGGGGGATTTAATCAAACTCAGAGGCGGTCTCAGAAATCTGTTCCAGGATAACCGGACAGACACTTTTTCACTCGGGATGGGGCTTAGTTATGACGCTTTTGAGTCGGTTCCAATCTCAATAGATTATGCCTACATGGGGCATAAATATCTGGATGCCGTTCAAATGTTCTCATTTGGCGTGAAATTCTGATTTTTACCAACCAACACAAACACAAAACAAGGAGCTAACATGAATACCAGGGGTATCGTTCGTCATGCTGCAACACTGATCTTCGGGTCTTTGTTACTTGCAGGATCTGCCTTCGCTCAGGATTCAGTCAACGTTCATTTTATCGTGAACACGGCTGCCATTCCTGACACAATCAATAAAAATGCTTTGGTTTCGCTCAGGGGCGGAAGTGCCTACTACGGTGACTGGAGTTTAACCACAAAAAATGCCATGAGCCAGATCAGCGGTGATTATTGGGGTCTTACCATTAAAATGAAAAAAGGGGACGTAACCGGTACCTTTAAACCGGTAACCGTTACCAATAGTGGAACCGGATGGGATATGTCTGACCGCAATATCGGACCTGCTCCGTCACAAGACTCTACCGTTATGCTTTTTGCAAATGGTGCCAACACCTATCCCGGAAATGATCCGTTGAATCCAGGCAATAAAGGGGATTCTGTTGCCGTTCTTTTCAGAGTCAATGTGGGTTCTGTTGCCGATTTTGATGCTGCCCTTGACCATATTTTGGTTGCCGGTGAAGCAGTGCAATTGGGTCCATGGGGTGCAACAAAAACTGAATTGGTTCAGGAAAGTAATCATAAAGACGGACCAACCTACAAGGGTACCAAGTTTTTCAGCAAAGTAGTTTTATTGCCAAAATCAAAAGTGGGAATCACAATCCCGTACAAGTTTATTATTAAACGGGGCGGAACCATCCGCACATGGGAAGAAGGAATCATTGACAATAAAGATGGTAACCGCTATTTCACATTGAAAGGCGATACTACCCTGATGTGGAAATATTTTGGTGATAAAAAGGAAATTTCCAATATTGCTACTGCAAATATTACTTTTCAGGTTGATGTAACAGGGATTGAAACCCTCGGCTTATTCCGCAGGGATCAGGATACTTTAACGGTTCCAGGTCAATTCAATACCTGGAATTCTTCTGGAACAGTGGGTAATATAATGGAAGCCGATCCGTTTAATCCTTATATCTACAGTTATACCCGCTCATTTACTGAAGAGCCAGGAACCGTTATTTCATATAAAACCTACATTAAAAACACAGGGATCTTCCCGAGAACCAATATGGGATGGCTGGAATCAGGTTTCAGAGGTGGCGCCAATTATACTTTTAAATTTACCGGTACAGACACAGAATTACCACTGGAGTATGCCTATGATGCCCATCCTGATGGGATCATTCCTGCAGGTTCTACGGTAAATCTTACAGTTAATGTAGACATGAGGGATGAAATTAAAAAAACGGCTGCACCTTTTGTAATTGGTGTTGACACCGTTTTTATAAATGGACCCGATCCGATTTATTCTTTCATACAGAACCGTAACGGGAATACTCTCTTTAATACTGGCGAAACAGGAATTCAAAAGAAATTGTTTCTCTCTGATGATAACAATGACTCCATTTATACATTGACCTTTCCGGTAGTGGGACCAGCCAGAAATGGATTTATTTATGGGTATGCTTACCAGGGGAAAGATGAGGGTAATAATGGATATGATTCTCCAAATCGTTACCGGGTGAGATACATCAAAAACAATGGGGTGGGCAATTGGCCTTCAAACTACACCTTCCCAACAGACAAATTTGGCAAGGAATACTTTATCAAGGAAGATTCACCTGAAGGAATATATGTTGGTGTGGATGAAAACGGAAACAAAGCTACTGCTTTTGAACTGAATCAAAACTACCCGAATCCGTTCAACCCGGCAACCACCGTTCCTTTTTCTCTGCCATCTGCAGGAAAAGCAACCTTTGACGTGTTCAACATTCTCGGACAAAAAGTGATGACCCAAAATTTCGTTGCTAACGCTGCCGGAAAGTATTCTGTTTCCTTTAATGGTCAGAATATGGCTTCTGGTATTTATCTGGTTAAAATGAGTTTTGGTGATATGAACAAGACCATCAAAATGATGCTTGTGAAGTAAAACTCACAAACTTCCTCCACGAGAGAAGGGGTCGGTCTGTGAAGGCCGCCCCCTTTTTTATTTAGAAAATCCAACGATCGCGTTCCAGGTCAAAAAATTCCTCAAAATATATACACTCAAAAGAAAACCCGGGATTTTTTCTTATAACCCTTGTTGCAAAAATTCTTCCGCCTAAAGGGTGTTCCATTTCTTCCTTTTTAATTTCTGCAAGATCCCAGTTTGTCACAAGGGATACCATATAGTTAGAAAACAGGGGTCCATCATTCGGGAAAGAAAGCTCTTTAAAGCGACATGAATATTGAACTGAATTTCCGCGCTTATCCCAAATTTGGTAATAAAATGTTCCACTTTCTATATCGGATTGTTCGAGAATGAAAAAGGTATCACATTTCTCAACAAAATCAATTTTACCGGTTTTAAAAATAAGTTCACTATTTACTTTGTCATCTGAATGATATACGGGATCCTTCCAGTCCATTTTAAGGTGATAATTAAGAATATTGTCTGAAATTTCAACAAAATTGGAATGTTTTTCCTTTAAAAAATAAGAATTACAACCAACTGTTAAAACCAGTGAAAATACCAGCAAAAGTCTTTGGCAAATAATAACATTTAAAACAATTTTCATCGACTTTTCCTTTTTTGATAGTATGGTAAAATGAATTTATTCACTCAATACAACTTCACTATCCTTGCTCCCCGGTAATAAAACCTGAAAATCTGATCGAACGTATATCCCCGGCGGCTCATTCCTACCGCACCCCACTGGCAGATTCCCAATCCGTGACCATACCCCCGGCCTTTGAACAAAACAGTCGTTATCTCACCGGAATCTGAACGGGTTAACTCCAGATCAAACCAGACGGATGACAGAATTTTCCCGGTCGAATCAGGGAAAAGCCACCTCACGTAATCACCTTGTGCAAGGACTTCTGTACCTGATCCGTTACCAATTCTGAGACCTAAAACCCGTCCGGATGAATCTCTGCCCGAAATTTCAATGCGGGAAACACTTTTATCTTTGAAAATGGGATGTGCCGGATCTTTCTCAACATATTTCCCTATCTGCTTGAAGAAGAATGTGTTATGTTTATCCATATCAACCTTTCTCTCCCAATAAAAGAAAGGTGAAGCTTTGCAAAATGAGGTCGTATCATCCCCGCAATAAACAGAACGCAAATAGGCAATCTTTTTACCACCCCAGACACTTTCTGAATTTTCTGTGAGTCCGCCACAGGTTGAATGATACAAAGCTTGAATAAGGGTTGAATCGTAAACACCAACCATACCATTTGTTGCTGCAATGGCTTCCCGATAAGTCGTGTTTTCACTTTTTACCCCGAAATAAGCCTGATCCATAACAGTTGGAAGCAGATCATAATGACCATCGGTGGCTTTTTTACTCAGCAACTTTCCGTAAGTAAACGTTCTGGCAGCTATTGCCTGAACTTTAACAGATTCGAGATCCTGCTTCTTTCGTCCTTGCCCAATCTCCGTTGGGATGACTGACTGAAGGTAGGATTCCAGATCAACATGATTGACAACAACCAGTGATTTTTCGTCGGAATGAAACACGAGGTTCCCACGGTAGGCATTTCCATCATATAGAAAGGTTTCACCGGCAGGAATCCTGATGAGAAGGGAATCAGGAGATACAAATTTGTTATTCCCAACGGTCAGAGAAATTGAATTTTCTTTAACTGCAACCTGACTTTGTGTTTGTAGGGCAATCCGGCGGATACCAGTGGATGTCGTGAATTCAGTGCCGGTTGGAAATGTAATTTTCTGTGGAGTATTTCCTTTGTAAAGTAAAATCCGGATGACCGGATCCTGACCCAGTTTCGTGACTTCAAAAAGAGACTGGGATTTTAAAAGCTCTGGGATTCCAGTGAGAAGGAAAAGGGATGCAAAAAAGGATATAATTTTATTTTTCAAACCGGGGAAATCCTTTAAAATCATTGAGTAATAAGGCAAATTCCGTAAAAAACGAGATCTCTAATTTAACAATAGAAAAATTAATTGAAGATTACACCCATTTTCTTTTGTTGAATTAATTCTTTCAAAAAAACACTTCAAATTTTCCGCTTTCTGACAAGAATCAGACCAGTCACACCAATAGATAACACAAACAAAAGCTGTGGAAACCAATCACCAAACCGGGTGTACAGTGTAAGTTCAGTAATAAGTTCAATTTGCTGCGATAAAATTCTTTCAGTCCAGTAATCAGTTGATTGAATCAAATTTCCATGCGGATCAATAAAGCCTGAAATTCCATTATTGGCAGATCTGACAACCCAACGGTGATTTTCAATGGCTCTGAGGCGTGAAAATTCAAAGTGCTGGTGATAACCTGAAGTGTTTCCCCACCAGCCGTCATTTGTGATCACAGTAAGGAAGGTGGCTCCTTTTTTTACGAAAGTTCTGATTTGCTCCGGGAAAGCTGACTCATAGCAAATTGCTGTCGGGAAAACTGCATGTTGATCTCTGGACAAAACATAATTTGATGTGTCTTTTCCTTTTCCCCATCCGCCAAGTCCGGCAAGATTAAATCTGAGATCTTTCATGAAGGGAACTGAATCAACCCACGGTACACGTTCTGCAAAGGGAACCAATGAGATTTTACCATAAAAATGAGGTTCTGTAATTCCATCTATAACCGTTGCAGCATTGTAATTGTGGTAGTATTTCTGGCTCATCCGGCTCCATCGGGCACTGGGTGGGGCAGAAAGTGAATCTTCATAATAGAAGATATGCGGGTAACCGGTCAGAATGGCGGTATGATTTTCTGTACTGAACGTTTCCATTTCTTTTCTGATGAATGCACCACGATCATCCAGTAAATAGTATGAAATAGCAGTTTCCGGCCAGACGATCAGACTGATGGACGTATCCTGCTGAATGAGACTGTCGGACAAGTTCATCAACTGCTCATAGTTTTCAAGATCTTTATCCCACTTGATCCACGGATCCACATTCGGCTGAATGATTCCGGCCTTCATCTTTCCAATAGTTGGAAGTTTTTCCTGTCCGATGAAAAATCCAATCAAAACCGGCATCAATACAGAAAAAGTGACAATTAAGCGGACTTTGTTGGTAATGGGCCGATCATGAATCCAACTTAAAACCAGAAAATAGAACAAAATATTAAACGCAAAAACAATGGCAGAAACCAGCCAGGCGCCACCAACAGATGCCCATTGAAGCAGGGGTGAAATAAGGTACTGTCCGTTTGCAAGAAGCATCCAGGGGAAGGCCAACTCCCAAATACTTAGGAAATATTCCCCAGAAATCCATAAGAAAAGAAGAAAAACAAGTGAAATTGCTTCTGATTTAATCCGGTTTCTTAGTATTAACCAAATGGTAACGGGTATCATCAGAAAAATCGGATTGACCAAAATGGCCATCATTCCACCCATAAAAGTGGAAAAACAAATCCAATAAACGGTGAGGGTGTGGGTGATTAAAAGGTAGAGATAGGTTTTTACCCAGGTTGTTCCGAATCCTTCATTTCTTTTAAAAAGGAAAAATAAGGGAAGTAATGAAATCCAGCCTAAAATGGAAAGATTAAATGGCGGAAAACTCAGGCACCAGAAAAGTCCGCCAAGAAAATATCCCAGAAATTCTTTCCCGGCTTTGGGTTCGATAAATAAAGATTTTAAAAATGATTGCATGGAAATGGCCTGTCTTATATCACTTATAACTCTGTAACTTGTAACCGGGCACTTTCCCGAATATCGGGACTCAGTGACCGGTCGTGTAATTTAAAATTTATTCCATACCCCGTAAAACGTACAGCGTACCCCGTCCTCAAGTGCCAATCCTGTAATTCTGTGTAAAAATCCAGGGAAGTGCCCAGTCCGAATTATCATTCCAGAAACAAAGGAAACCATACCAGGGTTTTCTGATTTGCCAGACTTCAGCACGGTAACGGCCATCTTTTTCGAGGAGAATGTCCTGATCATCCGGATTTTCGATTTCCTTCCAGAGTAACCCATTTTTAAACAGACGAAGAATCAATTGGCTTTCAGTTTTTGGAATTTTCATTGTCCAGATTGCTGTATCAGGATCTGCATGCAAATGGATATTGGTGTACGATTTTCCGCGGATGGTCATCCACGTTCTGAATCCGTCTGCCGGTGCAAGTAAATCATTTGAAACGAAAAATTGTCCTTCACGAAGGGCATGATTGATTACAAGGGAATTCTGATGGGCTGACCTTGTAAGTGAGGGTTCAGTCAGCAAATGAAGAACAGATGTTTTTATTGCGGAAGGATAAGAAGGGAACTGAACAGTCCAGAATCCCAGCCACTTTTTGGGTTCAACAGCACCGGATCCACCCATTAAAACCAAAGGTTCTTCAGTGGGACGATTAACCCAATTGATCCCGGATTCCGGGTAGGTCATATATTTATTTAAAATCCACGGAAAGTGGTCAGACAGCAGAAAAGAGGTTACAGAAAAAAACGGGGAGAAAGTATTTCGCCAACCAGATTCAAAATTCCAGATTTCTACAGCCTGAACGGTTGAATCAGAAGATCGCCAATCCAAATCGGGATGACCCGAATAAAGGGCGATATTGAATCCGTTAGAAAAAGGTTTTTCAGTTGGTGAGTAGAAATCAAACCGATCACCCATCGCCACATCAGACAGATCAGGAAGATCAAGAGAAGCAAACCAGCCTGAATCACCGGGAAGTGAGACTTGTATTTCTGATTGAACCGTCAGACTATCATAAAAACCCCATTCTCCACGAAACTTGGCTTCAAAAGAATTTTTTTCGGTTGTGATGACAAAATCGTAACCGGCCACTGTTTGTTTTAAACCGGGATAATCTATGTCAGCGCCGGAATAGGTTGTTAAAACATGAAAAATGCCCTTATAATGATGAAATCCATCCAGCTCAGGGGCACTTAATTCAGTAGTCTCAGTTTGATACCGAAGGGAAAAAAGAAAGGTAAAAACAAGAACAGCAAGCAAAACCAATCCGGCAACCATAACCGATACAATGAACCGGTCAGTCTTCATTGGGTCTCCGCCGGTCAGAAAGACCTTCAATGACCACAACAAACTCACCTTTGTGTTCTTTTGATTTTAAAATAGCCAGAACATCAGAAACAGAACCACGAATCGTTTCTTCAAATTTCTTGGTGAGTTCACGGGAAACAGATACGTTTCTTTCGCCCAAAAATTCTTTTACTTCTTCCAGTAATTTTACAACCCGGTGTGGAGATTCATAGAAAATGATGGATCCGGTTTCTTCTTTTAATGAAAGCATCCGGGTTTGGCGTCCTTTTTTGTGCGGAAGAAATCCTTCGTAACGAAAACGGTGAACCGGCAAACCAGAAATAACGAGAGCAGAAATAGCAGCACAGGCGCCGGGAATTGATTCAACACGTATTCCCGCCTCAATTGCCAGTTTTACCAGCGGATAGCACGGGTCAGAAATACCAGGTGTTCCGGCATCGGTAATGACGGCCACAGATTTCCCGCCAAGGAGATCCTGAATCAGTTCAGGTCCTTTTGTCCGTTCATTATATTCATGATAGGCCGTCATAGGTGTTTTAATCTCAAAATGACGGAATAGAACTGAAGAAGTTCTTGTGTCTTCAGCAGCAACAAGGTCAGCCGTTTTGAGAATATTGACGGCACGAAAGGTCATGTCATCAAGATTGCCGATGGGAGTTGCTACGAGGTAAAGGGTTCCGGGTGAGGCGTTATTTGACATTCAGACCTGCTGATACCAGTCACGGGGATAAAGAAAATCGGTCCCGACTGCACGTGTGGTTAATTTGGCGATGACTGGCATTCTTCTTTTATATTGGGATCTGATCACCATTCGTCTGATTTTTTTGACGAGATCAGTTGAAAATCCAAGTTCAGCGATTTCTTCATCTTTTTTACGAAGATCAATCATGTGATATAAAATCTGATCAGCTTCCGGGTAAGTGAAACCCATTTCCTGCTCATCAGTCTGACCAACCCAAAGGTCAGCAGACGGTTTTTTGGTGATTACCTCTTCTGGAACCCCGATAAACCGGGATAATTCCCAGATCTGGGTTTTATAAAGATCACCGATCGGATTAATTGCTGAAGCCATATCACCATACCAGGTTCCGTAGCCCAGCATAAGTTCAGTTTTATTTGAAGTTCCCAGAACCAAAGCAGATTCCCTGAAGGAAAGATCAAATAAAGTAATCATTCTCATTCTGGCCATCACATTGCCTTTTCTTTGGGCATTCATGTCGGGATCAGAAGAAAAATATCCTTCACAAGCGGATGTAATCGGTTTGGTTTCCGTTCTGATTTTAAAAGTATCTGCCACAAGTTCGGCGTGCGAAAGGGAATCGGCAGAGCTGGTCTGATAAGGCATTCTCACACCGAGTACATTTTCGGGACCCAAAGCACGGGCTGCAAGTCCGGCAACGAGGGCAGAGTCAATTCCACCTGAAAGTCCGAGAACCACTTTTTTAAATCCGGGCTCTGTTACTTCCTGCCGGATGAAAAGTTCAAGGGCTTTTGAAATTTCTGCGTAGTTTAGAGTTAAATTGAGCATAATAGCAAAGATACAGGAAAGGAAGGTAATTTTTAATTTTGAAGAATGAAATATGAATTTCCTTCCATCTTCTACCTTCTAACTTCTTTCTTCTATCTTCTGTTCTCCGACTTCTTCCTCTTTATTTTTTGAACTTATCAGATAGATTAATTATCTTCCTGACTTATTCCTTTTTCAGAATATTTTTAGAAAAACTATGAAACAGACCTACATTTCCGACCTAAAAAACCACGTTGGTGAAACCGTTACCCTGAAAGGCTGGCTTTACAACAGCCGCCACAGCGGAAAACTGGTTTTTTTAATCATGAGAGACGGCACAGGACTCAGTCAGTGTGTTGTCTTTATAAAGAATGTTGCAGAAGGTGAGTTTGAAGTTGCAAAATCACTCACGCAGGAAAGCAGCTTTATTGTGACCGGAACAGTAAAAGCTGAACCCCGCTCAGTAGGTGGCTACGAACTTGACGTTCAGAAAGTTGAACTTGTTCATCTTGCCCAGGAATATCCGATTACGCCAAAAGAACACGGTGTGGAATTCCTCGCTGATCGCCGGCACTTATGGGTTCGCTCCCATCGCCAATGGGCAATCCTCAGAATCCGCCATGAAATTATTAAATCCATCCGTAACTTTTTTGATGACCGGGGATTTACTCTTTTTGATGCGCCGATTTTTACTCCGAATTCGGTTGAAGGTACCACCACCCTTTTTGAAACTCCCTATTTCGATGAAGGTTCTGCCTACCTGACCCAATCAGGACAGCTTTACGGTGAAGCCGGAGCAATGGCTTTTGGCAAAGCATACGTATTTGGACCAACCTTCCGGGCAGAAAAATCAAAAACCCGTCGTCACCTGACTGAATTCTGGATGGTTGAGCCTGAAATGGCGTTTTATGATCTGGATATGAATATGGATTTGATGGAAGAATTCGTTGAACATATCGTTCAGCAGGTTCTTACCAACCGGAAAATGGAACTTGAAGTTTTGGAAAGAGACATTACCAAACTTGAAGTTATCAAACGTCCATTTCCACGTATTTCCTATGACGAAGCAGTTGCAATCCTTCATAAAAAAGGACTTCCGTTTGAATATGGAAATGATTTCGGTGCACCAGATGAAACGGGAATCGGTGAAGATTTTGACAAACCGGTCATGGTTTACAATTGGCCGAAGGAAGTTAAAGCCTTCTATATGAAGCAGGATGAAAAAGACCCGTCAAAGGCTAAGGGTGTTGATATGCTCGCACCTGAAGGCTACGGCGAAATCATCGGCGGAGCGCAAAGAGAAGACAATCTTGATCTTCTTCTTGAAAAGATACGTGAACATAAACTCCCTGAAGAAGCTTATGACTGGTATCTCGATCTCAGAAGATATGGTTCTGTTCCGCATGCCGGATTTGGAATGGGTGTTGAAAGAACTGTTTCCTGGATCTGCGGCATTCACCACGTTCGGGAAACCATTCCGTTTGCAAGATTGATGGGCCGCCTGAAACCGTAATATGTTCTGGTTGTCATTCCCGCGAAGGCGGGAATCCAGAAATTTCAATTTCTTTTTTTAATTCAGTATTTACAATTATGGCAAGATATTCGTTTAAAGATGTTGAACCCAAATGGCAGTCTGTTTGGGAAACAAAAGGGATTTTTAAAACGCCCAAAGCTCCAAAGAAAAAGTTTTATGTACTTGAAATGTTCCCGTATCCGTCAGGTGATCTGCATGTGGGACATCTGAAAAACTACGTGATTGGCGATGTGGTTGCCCGGTATAAAAAACTCCACGGTTACGACATTCTCCATCCGATGGGATTTGATGCGTTCGGACTTCCGGCAGAAAATGCTGCCATCGAACGGAATGTATCTCCCGGTGACTGGACATACGGCAATATTGAAACTTACAAGAAAACCATGTCACTGCTTGGCTTAAGCTATGACTGGGACAGGGAAGTTGTCACTTGCCGTGAAGATTATTACCGGTGGACGCAGCACATTTTCCAACTTCTTTTCGATAATGGACTGGCTTACCGCAAAAAAGCATTTGTTAACTGGTGTAACGACTGCCAGACCGTTTTAGCAAATGAACAGGTTGAAAATGGCGTTTGTTACCGTCACGGAACCCCTGTAACCAAGAAAAATCTTGAACAATGGTTTTTAAAGATCACTGAATTTGCTGATGATTTGCTCGCTGACATGGATCAGTTAAGTAACTGGCCGGAAAGTGTAAAAAAACAGCAGGTTGACTGGATCGGGAAATCACTCGGTGTTGAAATTCAATTTCAGCAGCCCGAACTCAATCAGAAACTAACGGTCTTCACCACCCGTCCTGACACCATTTACGGGGTCACTTTCGTTTCAATTTCGCCAGAACAACCTCTTGTCGAAGAAATCAAGAAACTGGTCACACCTGAGCAGAAAAAGGGAATTGAAGCCTATCAAGTTCTTTCAAAAGCCAAAACTGAAATTGAACGGACATCAACCGGGGAAAAAACCGGGATTTATTCCGGACTTGATCTCATCCATCCGTTAACCGGGAAAAAAGTACCGCTTTGGATTGGTGATTACGTTCTGGCAACTTACGGAACCGGGATTGTAATGGGTGTACCTGCCCACGATGAACGTGATTTTGCTTTTGCAAAAAAATATGACCTGCCGATTGTACTGGTAATTCAGGATCCAAAAAATAACTTAACTGCTGAAACCATGGAAAATGCCTTCACTGATGAAGGTATCATGATTAATACACCTGGTTACGACGGAAAGTCCTCAGAAGAATTTATTGTTGCAATCGCCGAACGGATTGAAAAAGAAGGATTTGGCAAGAAAACCATCAATTATCGTCTGCGTGACTGGTTAATTTCACGTCAGCGGTACTGGGGTGCACCAATCCCGATGATTCATTGTGCAAAGTGCGGTGTGGTAAAAGATCCGTCGCTGCCGGTCAGACTTCCTTCCGAAAAAAATGTGCAGTTAAAACCTCAGGGCAAAACTCCGCTTGAAACAGATGAGTCGTGGATTAACACCACCTGCCCAACCTGTGGCGGACCTGCCAAACGGGATGCTGATACCATGGATACCTTTATGTGTTCTTCCTGGTATTACCTCAGGTATTCAGATAATAAAAACAGTGAATCCATTTTTGATTCTGATATCGCCAACATGTGGCTACCAGTAGATCAATATATTGGTGGTGCCGAACATGCTGTTCTTCACCTGCTTTATTCCAGGTTTATAACCAAAGCACTTCACCGCATCGGACTCATCAATTTCACCGAGCCATTCCATAACCTGTTTACTCAGGGCATGGTAACCATGTTTTCCCCCAAAACAGGAAAATTGGAGAAAATGTCGAAGTCAAAAGGAAATGTGGTTCCAGTTGGAGAGTTTGTAAAAGAATGGGGAGCGGATACCGGCCGGGTCATGATCCTGTTTGCAGCTCCGCCAGAACGTGATTTTGAATGGACGAATGAAGGTGTTGCCGGTGCAAACCGTTTTCTGAACAGAATCTGGGCATTTGTAACCGATAATCTTGATCTGTTGGAAAAAACTGAATTTAAATCCCGGTTTGAGATCAAAGAACTGGATCCGGTTTCCTTTAAAATTTATCAGAAAACTCATCAGACCGTTAAAAAAGTAACTGATGATCTGGGTGATTTCAAGTTTAACACTGCAGTTGCCGCCTTTATGGAACTCATGAATGAACTGAACAAAACTGATCGTGCTCTTTTAGAATCCAATCAGCTTTACCGGGAAGTGATTAAACACTGCACTGTAAGATTTCTTGAAGTTTTCACACCAATTGCACCACATATTTCTGAAGAATTGTTATCCCAACTTGGCTTCGATGGTACTGTATTCGAACGCGGATGGCCATCTTTTCATCAGGAAGCAACCATTTCAGACACCATTACACTGGTCATTCAGGTAAACGGAAAACTCAGGGGAAATATAGAAGTCCCAAGAGATTCCTCAGAAGAAACTGTAAAAGAGTTGTCAATCTCAAATGAACAGGTTCAGAAATTCCTGACAGGTCTTTCAATTGTGAAAATTATTGTAATACCAAATAAACTTGTGAATATTGTAGCAAAATAAGAGTAAGGAAATATGCCATGAAGCGGTATGGTGAATTGGTCGTAGATGAAGGGTATGCAACTGAAGAACAGGTATTAAAAGCACTTGAATACCAGAGAACCAGTGAAAAATTGCTGGGAAAAGTGATGATTGACATGGGAATTATCACGCTTGAACAACAGTATGAAGCACTGACTTTCGGGAAATCACCTGATGGTGGCGGTAAAAAATTTGGTCAGATTTGTGAAGAATTCGGCTACGCCTCGGCAGTTGATATTGAGCGGGCATTGGCCTTTCAGAAAAAAATCAAAGGCTATTTGGGTGAGATCATGATGGAACTCGGTTATCTCACTCTTGAACAACATAATTATATAGTAAAATTACAGCAGGAATACGGTGTCTAAACAACAAATTACTTACAAATCAGCTGGTGTGGATATTGATGCCGGCGAAGAAACAGTTCAACGGATCAAACCCCACGTTAAAAAGACGTTCAATTCAAAGGTTTTGTCTGATCTGGGAAGTTTTGGCGGCATGTTTGATGCCCGTTTCCCTGAATATAAAGAACCCGTTCTCGTCTCATCTGTTGATGGAGTAGGAACAAAACTAAAAGTTGCTCAAGCTGTCAACAAACATGATACAATCGGTCAGGATCTGGTTAATCACTGTATCAATGACATCCTTGTTTGTGGAGCAAAACCTCTTTTCTTCCTTGATTATTTTGCAACGGGAAAATTGAATCCGGAAATTGCCGAGCATGTTATTGGCGGAATGGCTAAAGCCGCCGGTGAAAACGGTTGTGCCTTGATTGGTGGCGAAACTGCTGAAATGCCTGGCGTCTATAATGATGAAGATTATGATATTGCCGGTACCATCGTGGGTGTTGCTGAAAAATCGAATATTCTGAGTCGTGATAATGTCAAAAAGGGTGATATTTTATTAGCTCTTCCTTCTACCGGACTCCATACCAACGGTTATAGTTTAGCCCGCCGGGTTATTCTTTTGAATCATGAATTTTCTGATTTCTCAGCAGAACTTGGAATGACTTTTGGTGAAGCACTTCTGGCCGTTCACAGGTCTTATTTTCATTCTGTTTTTCCGTTGATTGAGCAAAAATTGGTAAATGGAATCAGTCATATTACAGGTGGTGGACTCATTTCAAATACGATGAGAGTTGTTCCCGATGGATTGAAAATGGATGTAAACTGGGATTCATGGCAACGACCTGTCATTTATAAGCTTATTCAGGAGTTAGGAAATGTTCCTGAAGAAGATATGCGCAGAACATTTAACCTGGGTATTGGTCTTGTTTTAATCGTTTCACCTGAAAAACTGTCTGAAGTAAAGTCTCATCTTGTTTCAAAGGGAGAATTGCCTTTTGAAATTGGAACCATTGTCTGACAGGAGCCGGCAAATAGCCGGCTTTTTTTTATCCTCTTCATAACCTATTCCATTTTAATCACAATAACGGGCTCCCGTTTGCCATTTATGCGGTAAATCGCATTTTTTATATTATTTTAGTAAGGAATTACTCCGGTAAACTTTTTTCTCAGGGATAATCTATGCTGAATCTGGTTATTATTGCACTTTCTTCTTATCTCGCCGGTTCCTTTCCTACTGCAATTCTTGTTGGCAAATTATCACGTGGTATTGACATCAGGCAGCACGGCAGCGGTAATGCCGGTGGTACAAATGTATTCAGGGTTCTTGGCTGGAAACTGGGTGTTTTTGTCATGTTGGTTGATATGCTAAAAGGTTACCTCGCAACGGTTTACCTTTCTCAGCTCAGTTTTTTCCCCGGCGAACCTATTAATCCTGTTTATTTTTCAATTCTTGCCGGTGTGTTTGCAATAATCGGTCATATCTGGACAGTTTTTGCAGGGTTTAAAGGTGGAAAAGGTGTGGGCACCGCAGCCGGTTTTTTATTTGGATTGATTCCTGTTGCTGCATTGGGTGGGATGGTCATTTTCTTTACTCTGTTTTTCATTTTCAGATATGTAAGTCTTGGGTCGGTTTGTGCCGCAATTGGCATTCCCTCCATATTGATTTTGCAAAAATTCACAACCAATCCTGAACTTGAACCCGTACTTATTTATATCACTTCAGCAATTGCAATTCTGATTATTTACACACACAGAAGTAATATTCAACGTCTTCTAAATGGCACAGAAAATAAAATAACCAGTCTGAAGGGTGGAAATGCAACCAAATAATTTAAGTCAGATCGCTGTATTAGGGGCAGGAAGCTGGGGAAATAGTCTTGCAATTTTGCTTTCGCAAAAAGGCCATCAGGTTACCCTTTGGGAATTCAGTGTTGAAGCGGCAGAGATTCTTCAGAAAACAAGAAAGAATTTGAAATATCTCGGAGACGATATCGTTTTTCCGGAAGCTTTGGTTATCACGTCTGAATTGAAACCAGCAGTTGAAAATGCAGATATTATTGTTCTGGCGACACCTTCCCACACAATCCGAAGTGTTGTAAAAAATCTCATTGGAATTATCAAGCCCAATTCCATTCTCGTCAATGTAGCAAAAGGAATTGAAAACGGTACATTCTTTACCATGTCACAGGTTATCTCTGATGTGATTCCTGGTATTACGCCAGATAGAATTGTAGCTCTTTATGGCCCATCACACGCTGAAGAAGTTAGTCGTGGATTGCCAACCACAGTTGTAAGCGCTTCATCTGATTTGGAAACTGCACGAAAAATCCGTGAAATATTTGTTACCCCAATGTTTCGTGTCTATTCAAACACAGATATAATTGGAGTCGAAATTGGCGGATCTGTAAAAAACGTAATGGCTATTGCCGCGGGTATCTCTGATGGAATTGGGTTTGGTGACAATGCCAAAGCTGCCTTGATGACCCGTGGAATAACTGAAATTACACGTCTTGGAGTAGCTCTTGGAGCAAAAAAGGAAACTTTTGCCGGCTTAACCGGTATTGGTGACCTTATTGTAACCTGTATGTCACGCCATTCACGAAACCGTCATGTTGGTGAAGAAATTGGGAAAGGGAAGACTCTGAAACAGGTTCTTGATTCCATGATTATGGTGGCTGAAGGTGTAAATACTACAAAATCAACCCTTGGACTTTCTCAAAAAATGGGTATTGATATGCCCATAACAAATGCCGTTCACAGTATTTTATTCGAAGATCAAGATCCGAAAGAAGTTGTAAAAATGCTGATGACAAGATCAGTAAAAGACGAGGATTGGGGAAATTGATTTCCTCAACTTATTTAGGTAATTTAATAGATTAGTTAACTTATTTGTCCGGTTTAGAATTGAGGACTCAAAAATGAAAAGAAATCCCCGCCTTTTTGCATTAACCTATCTGGTTATACTGACCGCATTTCCGGTATTTGGACAAAACAACCCAGTTCCACCCGCTACAACAACGGCACCCCCATTGCCTGTTCTTGCTGCACCCGCAGATACACTAACCCCTCAGATTGAAAAGGGAATTGTTGCTGCTGAATCGAAATTGGCCACAATAAACCAAACTATATCTAAACAACCTGTCGCAGAGCAAGCACCTGTTCAACCTCAGCCCCAACCGGGAGACACAACTAAAGCTGTTGTTCAACCTACTGTTTCGGTCAATACGTATAAACTGATTAGTGAAACTGATTCACTATTATATGAACTCAGACTCAGGGTAGAACTGCTTGATCCGAAAGTCCCAAAATCCCAGACGCTGAAAAAGAAAATTAAATTTCTTCAGGAATCTTCAAAACAACTCTTGGTCAAATCTTCATCTGCACATATTAGTTTGGCTGAAAAGCTGGATTATGCCGATAAAAACTTAAGTGAAGCCAGATCTCTTCTTGAAAAGACAAATTCTTCATCAGCTAAACCGGATGCTGAGGTGGCACAGTCTGAATCATCTGATTCTACAAACGCTCAAAGTCAGTCAGCTTCCAATGTCGATATTAAGGCCAACCTGCTTTCAGCCAGAAAACTTGTCATTGATGCTGATTCATCATTAACTTTAGTTGGAACGCTTATTCCAGGGCTTGATCCAAAGCAAAGAGAAACGATTTATATGACAGAACGTCACCACGCTCTGAAAGTCATCACCCGTGATCTTAAAAACCTTACAGCCTCAGCAGGAATGTCTTCAACAGTTGCAAGCAGAAGGTTACTTGACCCGAGTGCTGACTGGGATTTTGATGCAAAAACACCCTTGACTACTGACCCCAGAGTAAACCCTGTTAAATCATATCTTGATAAAAACCTTCCTGAAAACGGAAACATTTTCAAAACAATCCAGAAAGACTCCATGATTTTCACTTTCCGGATTCCAGACGCCTGGAGAGTTAATGAAAAATTTAAGTTTCCTGTGATTTCTTACACAAGTCCAGATAAGAAAATCATCATTACCATAAATCAGTCAATTGCTTCTGTTGATTCTCTGCATTACTGGGCAGCCATTTATGAAGCTTCTTCATACGGTAAAAATCAGTTATCCGGAAACTACATCATGTTCCCGAAGTCAAGGGTACAGTCTTTTGGAGCTGATCAGAGTTATGTTGCAAAATATCACTTCGGATCGAAAGAAATCGCTGCATTGTTCCTTCAGAGAAAAGGGGAAGTTGTAGCTGCTTTTGTTGAATATCCCAATGGCAGTTTAAATGATTCTGACACGGGTATTATCAATCTGTTTCTGAATTCTCTGAAATATAAAGATATTAAGTAAATCTATGCGGTTTTCTGAGGCCGCACTTAAAAGTCTGATCCAGCAGGGTGAAGGTATCGCGCTGGAGTTTAAAAGAAGAATAAACCATCCAAAGAAAATTGGTAAAAGTCTAGTTGCTTTTGCCAATACTCTGGGTGGTTTTTTAATTATAGGGGTAGATGATAATGGGTTCGTTTACGGAATTGAAGACGAAAAATATCCCGCTGAATTTATTGAGATGATTTCTTCTTCTGAATGCGATCCTCCAGTAAAATACAACCTTTTTTCAATTAAAATTGACGGAAAATATGTCATCCTGATTGAGGTTCCTGAAAGTAGTATAAAACCCCATTTTCTTAAAAAAGATCATTCTGCTTATATCAGAATAGGGGATAAATCGCTTATAGCCAGTCAGGTTCAGCTTGCATTAATGAAAGAAGCAAATAATAAAAGTACACGGGTAGATTTTGGTGAATCAGAAAAACTTCTGTTCGATTATCTTTCTGCTTATGGGACTATTACCTTTCAAAAATTCTCAGTTTTATCAGGATTAACTGAAGCTGAATCCTCTGTGAGATTAAGCAGGCTAATTGCAATAGGGATGATCCGATCAGTATTTGTAGATTCAACAGAACATTTCAGCGTGGTGTAATCAATCAAGATCTTTGAGCATTTGAAGATAGCTTTCATACCTCAGCGGGTGAATATGACCTTTTTCAACTGCAACTTTGACTGCACAAACTGGTTCATGGGTATGTGAACATTTTGAAAATTTGCAATCTTCGAGATAGGGTACCATTTCCCTAAAAAAATGGCTCAATTCATACGCTTCAATATT
>Ga0209460_1000734_pt1 | contig 25396 bp, 25 predicted proteins | sample EBPBio132013_DNA_FD_185868 | JGI IMG/M metagenome (GOLD analysis project Ga0209460, IMG submission 185868) | Wastewater treatment Type I Accumulibacter community from EBPR Bioreactor in Madison, WI, USA - Reactor 2_5/13/2013_ DNA (SPAdes)... | ecosystem: Engineered > Bioreactor > EBPR >... | reverse complement strand
GCGACTTCAAAAGCTGAGGATCAGCGTTTCAATTATTTACCATGCTAATTCGTAAATCACCATAAGCCATCCTGCTAGCAGCCGGACAAGCGCACTCAAGGCGCTCCAAAATTCGACAGCGAGCCTCATTCTTGAGTGATTTTGTCTCTGAAAATTCCTTAGCTTAATGCCTATGCAAGGCTGTGCGCCTACCACCCCACCTGTCATCACGAGTGTCGGGACAGCAGATAGGCTGTCCGGTATTCCGAAGCCTTCTCGAATGGTTTCTGAGATGCATCACTTGGTTAGAATTTACGGTGATGCACATCTAAAGAGTTGGTAGTTATTGTTTCGAGTGAGAACTCGCTGATAATTTTCTCGCTTATCAACTCTCTAGCAGGGCATGACCGAATTTACAAACCTTATCTACCGAAATCCAACCAATCCCCAACCTTCTTAACACATCTGCTCCCTCAAAATGGTTAACGCCGACACCGCTAAAAAGTGACCAAATGTTCTGACAAATGTTCACCCTTAACACGCCAACTTCCACTATGCTATTGAAAGAGCTGGTTGTAGGGACGAGATAATGGTTGTTTACTTATTAAAATGGTAATTGGTCGGGTTACGCCGCTGAGGGCTAAAGCCACTCAGCTAACCGCTACGCGAGACAAGTCCACTGAAGGGACTTCAAAGGCGCGTGTCAGCGTCTCCAATTATTTACCATGCTAATTCGTAAATCACCATCATCTCGTCCGCGCTCCCAACCTCATCGCACCTTAACAATCCGATCAGCAACGACAGCGGCGGCATACCCGCTCATACTTCGCCGCCGATTTTTGTCTTTGACTGCCAGCGACTAACGACTCGCATTTGTATGCGTCTTTAACGGATAACCATCAACTGCCAACTGGAAACTGCCAACTGACAACTTATCTTTGACTGTCACCTGTTGACTGTCACCTGTTGACTGACGACTGCCAACTGACAACTGACAACTTGTCTTTGACTGTCACCTGTTGACTGGCGACTGACGACTAACAACTGACGACTGACAACTGACAACTGATAACTGACAACTGGAAACTGACAACTTGTCTTTGACTGTCACCTGTTGACTGGCGACTGGCGACTGACAACTGACAACATTTCTGACAAATCATCCGATTCTCAACAACAACAACATTGCTCTCTCAAATATTGAGAATGATGAGAATCACAGTTTCAATTGTTGCAATATTTTCGACATTTTGAACATTTAGTTCAAACCGATAAGCAGTCATGCCGAACATGCCCATCATAAAAAGCACTTCTAATCGATCAAGAAATGCTTTTCATCGCTCAGTGCAAAGGCATCCATCAGCCATGTCGGGCATAGTCGATCACATCAGCCAATTTAGCGGTCGCTAAACCAATTAACCGGTCTCCACCCGCGTAATAGAACCAGACTTCGTCGCCGACAATATTGTTCGAGCAGCTAAAGATGACCTTATTCACATCCCCTTTAAGTTCCCATGTTTCCTGTGGTTCCATAATATTGCCAATGGGGCGGTGAATAACCTTCGTGGGATCTTCTAAATCGAGCAGCGCAACGGAATGGCGATACGTCAAATCACTGGTGCTGCTGTAGCCGTGATAAAACAGAAGCCAGCCGTGTTCCGTTTTGATAGGCAGGCCGTTACCGCCGATACTAAGAGCATCCCACCAACTGTTTTCGGAGCGGGGCGGCATTAATACCTGATGGTTATCCCAATGACGCATATCTTTGCTAAAACCGATCCAAATATGACGGTTACGACGATGCAGGATCACATAGCGACCACCAATTTTTTCGGGAAAAAGGATATGATCCTTATTTTCAGCACGTTCCAAAGGGCCAACGTCTTCCCATTGAATAAGGTTTTCGGAACGGGCGATCATTGGGAAATAACTATTCGCCCCATAAGCGGTATAGGTCATGTAAAAAATGCCGTCTAAAGGGGTCACTCGAGGATCTTCGACACCTCGATAATCATCACGACCGTTATGGGGAGCAAGCACAGGCTGCTCCAAACGGTTCCAGTGCAGACCATCAATACTGACTGCATAGCCAATCCGTGATACATAGTCATGTCCCTGTGCGCGGAAGTGCATGTGGAACAAGCCGTTATGCCTCGTTACAGCCGCATTAAATACGTTTTTCGCTTCCCATTCATGTAGGGGGTTCGGATACAATAATGGACTAGCGGGATGACGTTCGAGTTGAAGCATTTTCTGATATTTCCTTGATGTGCTGTCGGTTAAGAACGTTCTTCATATGTAATCTTACCGGTGATCGTATCGTAAGTCAGTGTGACTAGACGACCATCTGACAACTGGAAGGTGCGTTGTGGCTTCACCGGCTGCACGTAAAATGCATCCACTTTGCTTAATTCTTCCGAACCGGTTCCCGCATAAGCATAGTGCAGCGGATATTCACCTGCGGTTAGGCGGATTGGAAAACGGGTGACGCGATCTAACCACCAGTAATCGCTATCAGGCGATACGCTGGTCGGGACCAGTATGGGGTTTTCGTCTCCGACTTGAACACTTAGGAAAATGGGTTCTTGTTCGCGTGCTGCCTGCTGCTCGGTTGAAAGGGAATCGACCAGTGTAAAAGGTAGCAAATTCGAGACGACATCGGGATCTTGTCCAGTTAGATCCATAAATGAATTACCACCGATGCTGCGTCCCACTTCAAGGCCAATTGCCGCGCCAACCTGTGGTTGCGACATTTTGATCGAGGCCCAAGGCACAGCAGCTTCGTAGATAAATCCATCACGGGTTTCCGACCAAGCCATCTCTGCGCCCTGTAAGAAGCTGCTTTTAATCCAATCCCAGACCTGTGGGCCATCAGGTGTTTGGGCAAGGCTAAACTTGCTCGACAGCGCGTTTTTACCCGGATCACTGACGAAATAAACCCACGTCGCCTCACCATGCCAGATTTCACTCAGGGCAAAATCTTGAACATGCTGTGGTGCGCGTACACGGACTGCCAGATAAAGATTGTTATCGTCCCACGTGAGTTGGACACTGTGGCTGTCCACATCTGGCCCTTTCCAGAGGCCAGCGCCGCGCAAAAATTGTTCGCGCGTATTGGAGTCGATGGTTGGAACGCCTTCCCATTCGTCGAGCTTGCCATCCATTTCCGGTGGTGTCGTCACACGAACCACGGATGGCGGACTCGGTGGAGCGCTCTCCGTCTGCCGCAGATGCGCGACATACACGAAGTAAAGCCCATCCGCAGGAATATCAATGGATAACCTCATCTCGTCGCCTTCGCCCAAGCCGACATAACGACCACGGCTAATAAAGGACGAACCCATCCAATTACCCGTGTAATAAATCGGCTGACCAGCAGCCCGCTGACCGGTTTCGGCTTCTAACACCGCATAGCTGATACCGCTTACCGATTGTGCATGTAAATAGGGCAGCGCAGCCGGAACATTATTCACAGCCAGCAGTGTGAGCAACCCTTCAATAGTGGATTCAGCACCGGCATTCTGGTTCACGCGCCACGAAACAGGGCCTTCAATCCCATCAAAGACGCGGCCAGTCGCCGGATCGTACATTTGAACACCCGCCATATTGTTGCCAAACAACCAGCTTGCCGCTAATCCCGCGTAACGTGCGTAGGCTTCGTCGCCAGTTGCCTTATACAACGCCACGTAGGTTTGAACAATCGAATTTGTACCATAAGCGATTTGGCCGAGGCGGTTCGGTACGACACCCATATCGCGGAAACGCTCAAGCAGCAAGTGGCGGATGAGGAACGTGTTGGCTTCTTCGGCTGCCGAGTCTATCCAATCTTGACGGTTCAGCACCAGACCCGCTTCAGCGAGTGCTTGTCCCTGATGTGCGCCCCAATCATGCCAGTAGCCGGGCGCATTGGCGGTCATTGGGTGCATACCGAAGGGATAGGCTTGATGATTACCGATTTGATATGCGGCGACACCATCCGCGATTTTTTCAATTAAACCGGCTGTCGTCGGGTTGGGATTGGCGCGGTAATATGCGATCATGCCCAGCAATCCAACGCTGGTGCTGTCCGCCGCGCCATTTGGCAGCCACGCGGGAATTTTGAAGCCGTGTAAATCAATCATGTCACCGTAATTGGTGATCATACTGCTGATCGCTGCTTCGGTGAGCAAATAATTCGCGGTGAGTTCCCCGGCATATGCAGGATCGACAGCTTTGAAGATGCGAATACCTTCCCCCAACGACCATAAGGCACGCATCGCCCACCAATCAACACTTTTATAACTGGTATTACCGGTTTTGTTGATTTCACCTTCGCGGTCAAACACAAAGTTATAGAAAGCACCGTCAGCGGTTTGCATGTAGCGCACAAACTCCAAACAGAGACGGGCGCGGTGCAGTGCCTCATCCGCCGTTGGCGCGTTTTTTGCCTTGAGCTGTTCATACTGCCACAGGTAAACAACCGCCGCACGAGCCACATCATCAACTGCGGTTATCCCTTCACCAGCAGCATCTACCCATTCATAATCTGGCTTTTCGGAATAGATATGGACAATCGCCATGTCCTTGCCGTTGATCGTTACCGGTTCTGTTAGAAAATCCAGATGATCTAAGTTGACGAGATCGGTTTCTTCCTGTGCCTGCGAGGGCAGAAAGCTGAATGTGAATAAGCAGGTGCAAACAACGAGACAAAGCAGAGACCGTGAGCGGAGTGGCTTAATCATTGTTACCCTTTCACGCCGCCGATATTAATACCGTCAAGGAACTGCTTTTGTGCAAGGAAGTAAATAACCAGCACCGGTACAGACATCATCACACTCATCGCCATCATGTACTGCCAGAGTGGAGCCGTTTTGGATACCGAGTTCTGGAAGAACTGAACCGCCAGCGCCAATGGAAACATTTGCGGCGTGGTTAAATAAAGCAGCGGCCCCTGAAAGTTATTCCAGTTCCCTTGAAAGGAAAGTACCGCAATCGCCAACATGATTGGACGAATGAGCGGCAGCATGATATGCCAATATACCTGAACGACGCTCGCACCATCAATAATCGCGGCTTCTTCGATCTCGCGCGGGATGGTGAGGAAAAACTGGCGCATCAAGAACACGTAGATTGGCCCCCACGCAAACAACGACGGCCATGTCAGCGGATCATACGTGTTCAGCAGGCCAAGTTGTTTCCAGATCAGGAAGCCGGGGATGCGGGTGATGATGCTGGGGATCATGACCGTTGCCAGCATAATGGCAAATACGGTGTCTCGGCCCCGCCAATTGAAACGTGAAAAGCCATAAGCGACGAGCGATGCACTAAAGATTTCGCCAAACATTGCCAGCAGCGTCATAAACAACGTATTACCGACAATGCGTAGGAAGGTCATGCCGGGGGCGATAGTACCCAACCGCGCCCACAAGTCGACATAATTCTGCGGCATTGCGGGGTTTGGGATCAGATCAATGGTGTTGGTGAACAACTGATCCTGCGATTTCAACGAGGTCGAGATCATCCAAATAAACGGAATGATCACGATTAAGCCGCCGAGAATCAGCAGACCGTAAATCATAAACTGCCGAATGTGCCAACCGCGCGACGTAGGCAGCGGCTGATTGGAAGACCATTGTTCGGTGGAAACGGTTGAAGCCATTATGCAGCCTCCTCACGCGCACCCTGATAAAAGACCCATGCCGATGACGAGCGAAACACAAGACCGGTGAGCATCAAAATGACCACGAGCAAAATCCAGCCTTCGGCAGATGCCAAGCCCATATTGCGTAAACTGAAGGCTTCTAGGTAAATCTGCCAATTCACAAAGGTGCCAATTGTGGCCGAAGTTGGAATAAACGCGGCAACTTCGAACACCTGAAGGGCGGCGATCACACTGATGACAAGGTTATAAAAGAGAGCCGGACTGAGCATGGGAATAGTGACATTACGGAACTTTGCCCATTCACCCGCGCCGTCAATTTCGGCTGCTTCATAGAGTTCTTTGGGGATGCCCTTTAAACCTGCCAGCAGGACGACCGAGTTGGCACCAAACGCTCCCCACAGGCTGAGGATAATGAAAGCCGGAAGCGCAAGATTGGGGTCGGTAAACCAGCGTGGTGTTTCCCACCCGAACAACCGGTACAGCGGCGCGAGGATCGTATTGAGCAATCCTGAGTCCGGCGAGAAAATCCAGCGCCAGAGCAGCGCGGATGCCACAGCGGGCAAAATGGCTGGCATGTAATACAGCACCCGCCAGAAGCCGAGGAATTTTACTTTTTGGTTCAACAGCATCGCCACGCCGAGCGCGGCGAACATCCCAACCGGAACGCTGAGAAAGGCATAGGGGAGGGTTAGTCGCATCGCACGCCAGAAGTCGGCCTCTTTGGCGCTAAAAACCATGCCACCATTGCCAATGTTGACACGCTGCACTTCTTTGAAGCCGGGGGGGATGACATCCGCGCTGCGCTGATCAACCGATTGCAAAGGGCTGACATTGAGACTAAATAAGTCTGCATAGTTATCTAGACCCACCCATGTTGGCGCACGCACGAGGTTATATTCGGTGAAGCTCAGATATAAGGACGCGCCAACCGGAAATACCGTGAAGACCAAAAACCCGATCACCCACGGTAGAACCAGCGTTCGACCGGCTGCGGCTTCACGTCTGGCACCGAACCGAATTTGCAAACGGTAGGCGACAAACATGATAACACCGAGACCGATGGCAACGAGGGCATAACGAACTATTGTTGGCAGGTAAGTTTGCAGCGCTCCGGGGTCCATCTGCTCACCTTTTTACCATTCTAAAACGGTTGTTTCGTAAAAAATCTAAATTGGATGGCTGCGACCGCTAATGAGTATCAGGGTGGTCATTTCCACCCTGATACCCTCAATCCGTAATCACTCTTATCCGGCTGCACCGGGCAGAACTTCTTCCAAAGTTGCCCGAACCTGCGCGGCAAGTTCAGCCGTTGTGAGATCGGTTTCGTTATTGAGCAGGGGGTTGAGATAGTCGCTCCACAACAGCCCTTCCCATTCCGCAAACTTGGGAATGATGCGGAAGGCGCTCATATTCTGGGCAGCATCGAGGAAAGCCTGTGCATTCGCTTCCTTTTCGGGAACCGAAGCGATTAAGTGTTCGACCGTTGCCTGAGACATGCGGGGCGAAACGACCTTCCAATTGGTAATGCCGTCCGTGATGGCGATCAGTGCAGCGCAGGCTTCTTCGGGGTGGGCCGTGGCTGCATTAATAACCGTGCTGGCTGTCCACGAGAAGGTCACATTGCTGCCGGTCGTTGGGTTCTTGGGAACGGGGACAACACCGGGGGTAAAGCCTTGAACGTTGTAATCCTTGTCATCCGAAGCGCCGCCAAAGAACATACCGATCTTGCCAGATGAGTACAGCGCATCGAAACCCTGCTCGGCGATGATGTCGGGCGAAGGAGCCATCTCCGGGTTATAGATCCAGCTCCGGTAAAAATCGATGCCCGCAACCGCTTCAGGGCTGTCGATGGGGGAGGTCGCTTGATCTTCGCTGATGACATCGCCACCCGCTTGCCAGATAAACATTTGCGGAGGCGGCCAACCGTTGGCAATCGTACCCCACTGGTCAATATTGCCGTCGCCATCGGTATCTTGTGTCAGCGCGGCGGCCTTCTCAAGGAAATCATCCCATGTCCAATCAGCGGTCGGCTGTTCAACACCGGCTGCATCAAACATATCTTTGTTGAAGTAAACGACGACTGGCTGGGCAATCCACGGCAAACCGTAGAGGGTATCGCCTTGATAGGCGGTCTGAATTACACCGGGGTAGTAATCGGCTACATCGCCAGCACTGCCGGGTTCGGCACCTGCCACACATTCGTTCAGCGGCAAGAAACTGCCGTCAGCGGCCAATGACATATGGTTTTGATCCATCCACAACAGATCTGCTGCCGTACCACCCGCAAGTTGGGTCTGAATCTGGGTGTAATAATCAGCAGGCAGTGGTTGATGAACAATCTGGTATGCGGTATTGCCCTCATTAATGCCGTCAATGATCGCTTGGAGTTGAGCGGCTTCATCAACACCTGCCCATGTGGATATGGTGATCGTGACCGGTTCCTGCGCCATCGCGGGAATGAGCGCACCGGATAAGACAAAAAGCAATACTATTAACAGAGAGACAGAACTCTTTCGCATTTTAGACCTCCACTGATAACAATTTTCAATTTGGGACAGCACGAGGCATCCACTTCGACCGGGACTTTAAACCTCCTTTGTTTATATGGATCTGGAACTCAAGCACTTTGAACCCGGGCAACAGGCCATTGCACCTCGTTCCAGCCTAAATTTGTAATGTGACCGTCGAGGCTCTTTCGATGAGGCGAACTGAGATCGTCAAATCGGTTGGAGCCAATGATGGGTCTTCCAGTAACGCTAACAAACGGCGAGCGGCTTCAGCGCCCAACTGTTGTTTGGGAATATTCACGGTGGTAAGCGGCGGATCGTTGTGGATTGCCCACTCAATATCGTCAAAGCCAACGACCGATAAGTTTGTAGGGATCTGTAAACCGTGCGCCCGTGCGGCACGGATAGCGCCAATAGCCATCGAGTCGTTAACCGCGCAGATAGCAGTAATATCCGGCGATTGAGCAATGAGTTTTTCAAAGGCTTCGTAACCGGACTCAATACTTGTCAGATCCGCGTAAATGGTGGGCTTTGGCAACCCCGCCTCATCAAGGGCACGGCGATAACCCTGCACACGCCGCCGGTTGCTCGGCCATTGTGTTGGCCCGGAGAGAATACCGATCTTTTGGTGATGAAGATCAATAAGATGTCGCGCTGCCTGATAAGCACCGCCTTCATCGTCACTATTGATGCTGTGCGCTTTAAGATGATCGAGGTGATTGTCAACCAGTACGACAGGTATATCCAAGCGGGTCATTGCGAGTACAAAAGCGGGGCTAATGTCTGGCCCGGCCAAGATCATTCCATCAATGCGCTTCTGGCGAGTAAACCTGAAGTGTTTTGGGTTATTCAAGATTTCATCGGTAATGGTAGCGTAGGTTAGATGATAGTCTGATGTAGCAACTGCTTGCTCGGCACCCCGCATAATCTGGCTGTAAAAGGGATCGTTTTGTACGAGTAAGCCGGGTTTCTCGTGTACGAAGAAGCCTAACGCAAAAGTCTTTGACGTTGCGAGACCGCGTGCTATCGCATTCGGCGAATAATGTAATTCATGAGCTTTTTCGAGGATGCGTGTTCGTAAGCCCTCGCCCACACCGGGGCGATCATTCAATGCTCGCGATACCGATGCAATCGAGATATTCAATTCTTTAGCAATAATCTCAATAATAGATGACATAATTATTCTTGTAACGTAACATTTGCGTAAACGCTTACGTAGAAGATAGAATGTGTGGTATGTTTTGTCAAGTCTTTACGAAGTCTTTTATGTAAAGCTCACAATTCGAGTCAGAAATAAACCTTATATCCAGCCACAATATCCTTGTTAGGAGGTCTGGTTTCATGTTCAAACGGCATCCACTTAACCCTCTCATTACAACCCACTCATTCAACCCCTCTCGCCCTGACTTTGAAATTGTCGGCACATTCAACGCTGGGGCAACAACCTATAATGGTGAGGTTTTATTACTGGTACGAGTCGCCGAACGCCCCGTGCAAACAGACCCCGATGTTGTTCTTTGTCCGTATTTAGAAGACGATGGCGAATTAATACTCAAGCCTTTTTCACGGGCTGATGAACGGTATGATACGAGTGACTCACGACTGGTGGTTGACCGGCATACTGGGGCGACTTTGCTCACGAGCATTAGCCATATCCGGTTAGCACGCAGTCAGGATGGCGTGCATTTTCAAGGGGAACATCAGCCGTGGTTATCCCCAACCCCGCCCTACGAAAATTTTGGTGCGGAAGACGCACGGGTAACCCAGATTGATGATATTTACTATGTGAATTATTCAGCCGTCAGCGCCCACGGCATTAGCACCGCTTTGGCTTCTACCACTGACTTTAAGACAGCTAATCGGTTGGGGATTATCTTTCCACCAGCCAACCGCGACATGACTTTGTTTCCTCAGCGGATTAACGGGCAGTACGTAGCCTATCACCGACCGATGCCTTCCGGTTTTGGGCGCTTAAATATTTGGATTGCAACGTCACCCGACTTGGTTCATTGGGGTGAACACCAAATTGTCATGCAAGCGTCGAATGACGGCTGGGATAGTGGTCGCATCGGCGGGGGTGCGCCACCCGTTTGGACGGAAAAAGGTTGGCTTTCCATTTATCATGCAGCAGATCACCAAAACCGCTACTGTCTCGGCGCATTCTTAACCCCATTAGACGAACCCGGTCGGATTATTGCTCACAGTCCAAAACCGATTCTGACACCAGAAGCGCCTTACGAAACCAATGGCTTTTTCTCGAATGTTGTTTTCACTTGTGGCAGCATTCTTCAGGGCGATCTTTTGCGTGTTTATTATGGTGCGTCTGACCAAGTAATGGCTTTAGCTGAAGCAAGCGTTAATGATGTGCTTGCGAGTTTAGAACCTGTGTCATGAATCGTTACTTAACGATGAAGGCGGTGAAGTATAAGATGGATCATGACGATAGAGATCATGCTTTCACAGGCATCGGATCGTTCTTCAAATGACAATTCATTTTTATGTATGTCTTGTGGACAGGTTACTGTTAGATATGCTATTGCCAGAGATCGAATAGTCTCTGGCAAATTGCTTTAATGTGGCTTGGGTTTCGAAATGCAAATTCGAATCTCTACACCCCAAACCCCTCGTGAATAGGTGTGGGGTCGTCGGGGTCGCCGTTATAGTTGATGGTGAGTTCCTCGCCCCGCTGGATGGCTTTTGCCGCTTTGAACACCATTTCCTGCCGCTCATAATCACGCTCGAAGATGCAGTTGGCGTGGTAGGAGTGGTTATGTAGGCTGCCGTAACCCAGCGCCATCGCGTAAAACTCGTCATTCCACAGGAAGTAATAATTGCCGAGGACGGTAGCTTCCAGCGCATCCTCCTGCGTGACGGGGATCATAACCATCGGGCAGCGCTCGATGACTTCACCCGCTGCGATGTCCCGCGTCGCTAGCAAACCGCGTATGCCCAACGTGGGCGAAATGCCGACCTCGACTGCCAGTTCCATCGCTGCCCCCTACTGCCGCAACTAAATGTCCGACATAATCATACAAATTGGATTCGATTCGGCAACATCAAACTGTCAGATTAGTCGTCAGTCGTGGAAGTACTTTCAGTCTTTAGCCTGTACTCGCTGCTATGCGGATTATTGCTCCAACAGCGCCGCTAAGTTCCGCAGCGACATCTGTGAACCTTCGGCGTTGTCCTCCGGTTTGATTCCTTCGGGAATGCCTTCAGTCAGCACACCGATCTCGGTGCCGCCGTCCACATCCTTTAGCCGCCACGTCATCACCATTTCGCCAGCGAACTTTGGGTCGTCGGCTTCAAATAGAATGGTTTCCACGACTTTTTCGTTGGGGATGATCTCATCGAAGCGTCCGGTGAAGGTGTCGGTATCGGCGGTCGTTTTACCACCCATCGACTGTTCAACATCTTGATAGGTGAGCGACATGCGATACGTGCCGCCGACCCGCAGGTCGAACGAGTGGATAACGCCCTTCATGTTGTCCGGTGCGAGCCATTTCACGCGCTTTTCGGGGTTGGTCAGCGCGTCATAAACCGCTTCGCGCGGCGCGTGGATGACCCGTGAAACGTCCGTTGTTCCGGTTGGCATAGCAAGCTCCTTACACGCCTCCTTAGAATATAATTATAGGGAGGCACAGCTCACAAACTAGCTATGCCTCTCATTTAAAAGAACGGAATTAACATGGATAGTATAAATTACTCTAGTATTGCAGAACAGCTTCTTAATGTTTTGCCTGAATTTCAAGAAATATATCAAGAAATGTTGGACTATTATGGTGAGATATTCCCTTACCTTTTGATAGGCTCAGGTTTGGTTAAGTTTACAGTTAAAAACTATGAAATATTTCAAAAATCCCAAGGTGAAGATTTGAAATCAGGAGATATTTTAAAGAGAATTGTAGATTTTTTAGAATCCTGCGCCTTATCAAAAGATGAAGATGTTATCGAGTTAATCCGTATTGGATTCATGGAGCATCTTGACTCAAATAGTGCGAGCTTTAATGGATTAGTTTCGATACTAAAACCTGAATCAAAGAAATTACTGAAAGAAGCTAAAAATATTTGAAAAGCATCACTTTTAACAAAAGCTCTGGTCGGGTCTCATTGTAATTGCCCAACAAACGGCCAGTGCGTGGGAATACTTCGGCTACGATGCGCTCGGCTCGGTCAGACAAATCACAGACGCAAGTGGCATAGTGGGCTTCAGTAGCAACTATACGCCCTATGGTACTGCCTTAGAACAGTATGGAACGCTTGAGAGCAGCTTGGGCTTCACGGGTGAAATGACTGACCCGAGTGGATTGCAATATCTGCGTGCTCGCTATGCTAACCCCAACTTAGGCATGTTCCTCACTCGCGATCCAGTAGAAGGTGTCATGGATCGAGTGATGTCGCGCAATGGCTATAGCTACGTCGAAGGCAATCCTGTTAACTACACGGATCCCAGTGGGAAGTTCCTTAATTTCTTCATCGGCGCAGCAATCGGTGCTGTGGTTGGTGCGGCTACGTCCTATGCTTACGCCAATAGTTTGTATAATTTGGCTACTTCAGGTAATTGCGGCTGTGATATTAAACAACAGATTGAAAAAATCGGTCACGGACAATTTGTTGGCGACGCGGTTATAAACGGTGTTGTAGTTGGTGCAGTGACAGGAGTTATCGCCTCTATTGCTCCACTTGTTGCAATTGTCGGTGGTGGCGGTCTAGGTGCGCTAACGTCTGCGGATGCAATTCGTAAAGGTGTCGGTAAAGGTAACGCCTGCAATGACTTACAGTATCTAGCAGGTCTGCTAGGGATTGTAGCCGCAGGTGTAGGTGTAGGGGGCGCTCCCGGGTTTCAAGTAGTACCCTGTGGCACTTTAGCTGCGGTAAGCGCAATTAGTATTGAGGGAGCTGCGGCAGCTTCGGCTGTTGGTACTAGCGCGGCGGTGCTGATGAGCCAAGGTCCTCCCGATGACTGGACAGACTGGCAAGAACCTTATACCTTTCTGGAGATCCTACGGGAGATGTGCATCACATTGCCACAAATAAAAACCAATGGTCAGATATTTTTCGTGGTATATTCAAGTGGGCAGGCCTCAGTATTGATTCCGTTTGGAACAAAATTCGTCTAGCTGATCATCAAGGTCCTCATGATTGGCTATATCATCAATATATTTGGGATCGCCTATTGGCAGCGGTCGAAGGACTACAAGGAAATCAGTTCCGTCACGCTCTCCAAAGTGAATTATGGAAAATCAAACAGGAACTTATGACACCCGGAAGTGAAGCGCGAAATCTGCTAAAATTACCATGATGAACTTCTTTAGACTAATCTTTGATGTCGAACTAGAAAACAGGTGGTTGCCTCTAGACATTGTTGATGAAGTTGGGGAGGTTATTCCCCCCAACTCCTTTACCAAAGGGATCCCTTTTGGGCTACCGAAGATCGAAAAACTGAAAGTTGTTCTTGATCCGGAAGTAATCGGCAATCCCGTTCATTTTGCTATGACACCTTGGCAAGTACCTATTGTAGATAGTGCGCTTGCAAAAATCATTGAAGATTTTGAAGCTGATGCGATTCAACGAATTCCGGTTACAGTTTTACCAGATAAAGAGAACTATGAGATTCTTAATATTGTATCCAAGTTAAACTGTCTGGATTATGACCGTACAACGATTCAGTATTATGAAGAATATGCCCCTCCCGGGAAAATTGGGAAAATACGAAGTCTGACAAATATTCATCTCATATCTAGGTCAGCAGAAAATCATCATATATTCCGACTGGCGGACTATACGCTCATCATTGTTGTTTCTGAGGTGTTAAAACTAGCTCTTGAGGAGAAAAGATTTACGGGGATGAGGTTTGATACGCTGTGATTTTTAATCGTGTGACATTAAATTGTGTATTGAAATTTTCTAATTGTGACAATTTTAGAAGTATGCACCAACTTCGATACTTATCGCAATCCGTTGGAGCAGTTCAGTTCGCTCTAGAGTAAACCTCAGTCTTACTGGCGAGTACACTAATCCCAGCGGCCTACTTTATCTCCGCGCCCGTTATGCTAACCCCAACTTAGGAATGTTCCTCACTCGCGACCCAGTAGAAGGCGTGATGGATCGGGTGATGTCACGAAATGGTTACAGCTATGTTAGCCTTGTACAGCAGCTGCACCTCAGCGCCGATGCAGGGGATACCTTGATAGTGGATGATGAGGTCATCACGCTTACCGCGAATCAACGGACTGCGTTTGCTTACCCATTCCTCGCCCTCAACCTCACTGATCATGAACTGCATCTGCCACGCATCGACCGTTTTGTGGTGTATCCAAACGTCGTTGATGCTCGCCGGCAAATATTCGCCCACGTGCCACAGCCGCAGCGTACCGGGAGGGTCAGCCGCGTACAACCGCCAGTCCTTTAACCATGTCTGTGCTTTTAGCTGCTCGTCGCGGAAGATCAGCACATCGGTATCAGCGTGTCCCCGAATCGATTTGCCGATAAATAACTCGATGGCATAGCCACCCGCCACCGTCCACTGGAACGGCGCACCGTCAAAGAGGTCGCACACTTCCTTGACCGTAAGCGGCTGCCAGCGGTCAAGCGGAATGGTCGGGTGCGTCATATAGTCAGCGCCAGCCAAACGCATCGAGCGGCAGGGCGGTTTGGATGGCCGCTTTGTCGCTGGCAAACAGCGTCGGGTTGATAAACCGGTAGCGCAGGCGGAGGTAGCCGCGCTGACTCGTCGGGAAGTTCGTGTGCCAGTAGTGGTTAACCGGCATGGAGGCGAGAAAGCCGTTCCACTGCCATTCATCGGTTTCCCAGCGGTCGTACTTGGCCTCTTGCGGCATGACCAGCGGCGCGTCCAGCGGCAGCCACAACAAACGGTCATTCCCATCCGCGATATGCGCGGCACGTTGAATCGTGTAATAACTGGAAACTGTTCCAGCCAACTGTCCGTTGTCCTCATGACTGCCCGGTTGGAAAAAGCCACCGCCCGTTTCAAATTCGAGGCGAGCATTCGAAGCATTAAAGGGGAAGGAGACGTAGGCAGCCTCTGGTCGATCACACCAAGATTTGTGCCAGTCTAACAGCAGTTCTACCACCGGCAGTTGGTGGTAACAGCGCCATGTCACCGTGACATGCCCAATTGAATTGGCGTGACCACTCAATAAAATGGCATCGTAGACCGCACCCTGTAGGCGCTGTGGAACCGACTGGAAGGTAATTGTCGTCTGCTCTTGAACGGACGTAGGCGGGAAGCGGCGGCGTGTCTCTGCGGTGGCGATGCCGAGTTGGATCACACGAGCCAGATTGCCGACTGCATCGCGTCCGAGTGGATGGACAATCGTCTCGTGAACAAGCTGCCCAAATCCAAACTGATGCTGTCCGGCAGCCCATTCCCGCTGGCCGCCCTGTTCCACGAGGCTCGCCAACCCGCCTGTGCGTGGATCGACACGCAGCCGCCATGCGTCACTCGATAGCTCCAGCGTATCCGGTCGAGGCCGCGCATGAGCCGAATCCGGTTGAATACGCCGGAGTGCAAACGAGGTTCGTGTTTGGTCACGGATGGGAGCAACCGTCATGAGCTGCAAAGTGCGTTCATTATCATGCTGGATGGGATACGTTTGGTTATCGGCATCCACCAGCACCGTTGTATCGGGGTCAATGTTGTGGTCACCGGCGTTGAAGTGAATGGTACGTAGACCGGAAGTTTCCGCGCCAGCCGGTATATACAAACGGCTTTCTGTTTCATCGACGTTAGGCATCTGACGAAGTGCCGTCCCTACTGCCTCATCGAGGTAGAGTTCGGCGCGGTGAAAGGTCAACTCCTTCGCAATTTGTTGGAAGTGGTTACTCGCTGCTTCCGGGCGATGACTGGTAGACCACGCGCCAAAGGTGTGTTCGAGCGACAGGCGTTCCTGTTCGAGTGCTAAGTCCAGATAGCCTGCTGCCTCCGCCGAGCCGGATTCGGTTACCAATTTAGCGACATCATCGCGGCGGCGCTGGGTGCGCCTCGCCTGTGCAATATGCGTGGTGGATGTGCCGATACCGTGCGCCCAATGATCCGGCCAAGCCACCCGTCGTTCAGGGAGTGATTGGCCTTTATGAGCTTCCAACACGTCAAACCATTCACCGATGGTCGCTGTCTGTAACTGGATCTCGTCATGCTCGGCGTTCCAGCGCTCGATGACTTGGAGGTAGCGGTCATCGGGGCGCGAATTGTCCACATAATAACCACCGGTGCTGAGGAGCATGACCTCGTAGCCATAACCCGCTGCTTGCAGTCGCTCGACATATTTAGGCAGTTCGCGCTGGGCGATGTCATACAGCGCTGCGGCACTCAGGTGATCGGTTTCGTAGAAGTAACGGGTTTTATCCGCGCCAAACGGCTGTGGGCTGGAGACACCCAGTACGTTGCCCAGCAGGTAATGTTCGTTCAACCAGTGCAGGACTTTCCCGCCCTGTGGGCCACCCCAATAGAATCCCTGCGGGACACGGATCGGCGCGTCTGAGCGAATCTGTGGATTTTCGAGCAGCCAGTGATAATGCACACTCCCGCGCGCACCCAGCGGGTCGGTGCCATTGTCGATATGAATTTGGCTGCAAAAATAGGGAATGTCCGCCTCGGCCAAAATATCCGCCACACTCCACGGCCAACCGTTAATATCACAGTGCATCGCGACCCGCAGCGGAAGCGCGTGCTGCCGGCAAAAATCCACCGCTGCTTGAATGCTGCGGCGGTAGGCATCAGTATCAATCATATCGGTGAAGTGCAGATAGGTGGCGGTGAGTTCGATCTGTCCAGCGCGGACAAAACTCAAAAATTCTTCGAGGCGCTCTGGTCGCTGACCTAAATAAACTTTGACCTGCCAGAACGTCTCACACGTCCATTTGAAGCGGGTTTCCGGCGGGTTGTTGGCCGTTTTGCTGCAAAGTTCCAATACGCGGTCATAGTGTTCGACATACATCCGGGCGATTTGCTCTTGCGGATGGGTATAACCAATATCCGTATGGGCAGACTGCATCACATATACTTTCATAGGTGCCAAAATAGAAACTCCTGTGACAAGGGTTCAAACACAATTTCAGTGATTACAACTGCCCAATGCGGCAAAACGTCGTATGATATTTATCGCGCCGCCCACTGCATCCCGCGTGTCATCATCGTCAGCACGGGTGGCATTTCCACTACGTCGGGACGATGGCCGAGGCTAGAGTAAAACACGCGCCCTTTGCCCCACATCTTCGTCCATACCACCGGCATGACGGTCGAGCCGAAGCGGGTGGTCGCCAGCACGGTATTTGCCGGATCGACGTGCATGTAATACTGCTCGGTCGTCACCTCAAAGTCGCTGATGCCCTCGGTAATCGGGCTGGCGACACCATCAATGAGAACGGTGTAATGCGCCGCATCGTTGCCGGGGTGCGCCACCCACTGCCCGCCGGTCATGAACTGCCAGTCGGTCTCGTTGCGGAAGCTGTCGCACATACCGCCGTGCAAACCCGCCAAGCCCACACCGCTTTCGACCGCCGCCAATACGGGCTTCAACTGCTCCGGCTTGATCGTCCCCATCGTCCAATTCGGCACAATCAGGTCGAAGTCGGTCAGCTTGAGGTCGCGGTAGGCATCCAGCGTGTCGCTGATTTTCACGTCGAAGTCATTCTGGCGCAGCGCGGCGGCGAGAATAGCGGAAATTTCTTTGGGCTTGTGCCCATCCCAACCACCCTGCACGATCAATGCTTTTTTCATAATATGAGTTCACCTTTTAGAACGGTTACGGCACTGCCGCCTACTTTAACAGTTTCGATGTTTTCCGGCGAACCCACGATCTCCACCGTGGCCTGACCGGGACGGTTGATCCAATGACCTTGTTCGGCGATAAATTCCTTTTGGGTGATGATGCGGTAGTGGTACAGGTAGGCCGCCATGCCACCGGTTGCCGAGCCAGTGAATGGGTCTTCTAGCGTCGGGCCAACATGCCGGGCGAAGGTATGCCCCTGCTCGGTGACACCCCGCGCCACGAATAGATGAGGGCTGAACCAGTCGCCATCTGCACGGAGTTGGTTGTACAACGGCGCGTTGACCTGTACCCGCCGCAGCGCCTCGAAATCACGCACGGCGATCATGAGCTGCGGTGTACCGGTGCTGACGGTTTGAATCGGATACCCCGGCAGCAGGTCATCTATCGTCAGTCCGAAGGCGGGCAGCACAACGGCAGGGTCATGGATGGCGAGGAACTGCGGCTTCTTTTGCGACATGACGATCCGCTGCACCTTGCCGGCGCTCGCGTAAATCTCAATCGGTATTGGGCCGACTTTCAGTTCGAGCAGGATGCGCGTGTAGTCACCTGTGAGTTTGACGCGCCCCGTTTCCACCAGCGCGTGAATGGTAGCGATGGTCGGGTGTCCGGCCAGCGGGATTTCCTCATCGACGGTGAAGTACCGTGCGGCAACATCCGAACCTGCTGGCGGGGTTTGGGTAAAAGCGGTTTCCGAGAGGTTCATCTCACGGGCGATGGCTTGTCGGGCGGTGCTGTCGAGGGTGTCGGCCTCAAACACGATGGCACACGGGTTGCCGCCGAGCGCTACATTGGTGAAGGCATCCACCTGCATAAATGGGTAATTGGGCATATTCGTCCCCCTACAATTAAAGGTATACCTATCAATTGTAGGGCGTTAGCAGGGCGATCATAGAACCGCTTAGGCCAAGTTTATGCAGAAGCAAAGGTTTGGAATGTTAACCTAAGTAACGATTTAAAATTCTTGTCAAAGCTATTGAGTTAGCTGATAATAGACACTAAGTAGTATAGAAGAGGAAGTGCAATATGCAGCAGGTGTTTATCAGTTACTCTAAACAAGATGCCAATTTGGCACAACAGATTTATGCCTCGCTTAAACTGGCAGGTTTTAACGTTTGGTCGGATGCAGATTTAAAAGCTGATGATGACTGGGAAGCGCAGATTGACTCCGCATTACGCACATCGTCCCACTGTGTTGTGCTGCTGTCACCGAGTTCAATTAAGTCATCTTTTGTGACAAGCGAGTATCGTTATTTCTTAGGTCGCAATAAACCAGTTATTCCCGTATTAGTGGGGGATATTGCCTTAAATGATATACCTGAACGGTTGCAGCGAATGCAAATGTTGGATTTGCGGACATCTACACAATCGGGTATTGAAAGGCTTATCACCGCACTTCGCGCTCCTGCAGAACTCCCCAGTGAAGATCTGCAAGAAACCAACAGGAAGCCGCTTAAACTTACATTGAGCCTCAATATCAATGAATTTGGGAACGAGAAGTTCCAAGACCTAATAACTAAATTGAATGATATTGGGGTGGATGAAATAGAGGTTGTGAACGTTGACAAAGCCTCTTAATGTTACCTTTAGCGTTCCAAGTGATAAGCAAACACAGTTTTATGATTTGATTAGTAAAAACCCGGACATTTTCACTGAATTTCGGATCACAAGCTCATCTGCTGCGCCTTACCCCGACATGAATATATTCATCAATTATCGCAGAACAGATAGTGAGGATGTATGTGGGCGCATTTATGATCGATTGGCACAAGAGTTTAGTAAAGATAATGTGTTTAAGGACACGGAAAGTATTCCGAGAGGGGTCGATTTTCGGTCTCAACTTGAACGAAGTGTGCGAGCTTGCCATGTTATGCTAGTCATCATTGGACAAAGCTGGACAAAAGGGAAGAATAAATCTCGTTTAAATAATGATCCAGAGGATTTTGTCCGTTTTGAAATTGAGACGGCACTTAAACGGGATATTTCGGTCATACCTATTTTTGTCCAAAGAAGGACGAAGATGCCCTTGAAGGCTGAATTGCCAGCAGGACTGCACGATCTTATCTATCGCAATGCTTCGCAAGCTCGCCCCGATCCTGATTTCCATAGCGATATGGATCAGTTAGTTTCTGACATTAAGAAGATTTTTGAAGATTTTTGATCTACCTCCTAATTTTATCCTAATCAGATCTAAGCATAATAAAACGCACGAGTGAGAGGTTTTTGGCATATGCAGGTGCGTTCACAATCCGATGCCGATATGCGGCGCTTGCTGTGGCGCGGCGGGTTAATCCTCGCTGGCCTCGCGGTCGCGATCATCCTCGCGCTGGCGGTGCTGGGTACAGGGCAGTCGGCGGGTACGATCATCGAAATTTTCACCACGCGCTTCCTCGGCACATTCATCGAAGCGGTGCCGTTCCTGCTGCTGGGCGCGCTGGTGGCGGGGCTGATCGACTCGTTCCTCACGGCGGATGACATCGCCCGTGTCGTGCCACGCAACCCCATCTTGGCGACCATCACCGGCGCGTTCTTGGGCTTCGCCTTTCCGGTGTGCGAATGCGGTGTCGTGCCGGTCGTGCGGCGGCTGTTCAACAAAGGGCTGCCGATGTGGGTGGGCATCACCTTCCTGCTGGCCGCGCCGGTTATCAACCCGATTGTGCTGGTCAGCACTTATGTTGCGTTCGGCTTCGGCCCGGTGTTGATCGGGCGTTTCGTGTTCACGATCATTGTGGCGATAGGCGCGGGGTTGGTGTTCGCGCTCGGCGCACGACCGCAGGATGTGTTGCAACCGCGTTCGCTCATGCCCGTCATGGGCGGGTCGAGTGACATGCCACCGCTGCACTTTGTCCAGCGCAAGACGCTGGCGATGGGTATGGGCGATGCCATGCGCTCCGCCACCAACGAGTTCTTCGAGATGGGGCGCTATTTGGTTCTGGGGTGCTTGCTGGCAGCCGCCATGCAAACGCTGGTGACACAGGATGTCCTGCTGGCGCTGGGTCGCGGTCCGATCATTTCGGTGCTGGTGATGCAGACGATGGCCTTCGTCCTCAGCGTGTGCTCAACTGTCGACTCGTTCCTCGCGCTGTCGTTCCTCGGCACGTTCACCACCGGGTCGATCATCACCTTCCTGACGTTCGGGCCGATGGTCGATATTAAGAGCACGCTGATGTTTATGGGCGTGTTCCGCAAGCGCACCGTCCTCTACCTGATCTTGCTGCCGCTGCTGATGACCTTGCTCATCGGCGTGTGGCTCAACCTGAATGTGGTATTCTAGATTCAGGCTTTTACTGGCATAAGGAGGCTAACATGGCATCAGATAGCAGCGAACTTAAGAAGCGTTTTGACGCTTTCCACCGTGAAGCGCGGTTTAACGAAAAGGCTTACCGCCTGTTGGGCAAGCCGCAGATCACCGATAGGCTGGTGAGCGCGTTGTTCTCGTACCCCGAAGATGTAGGCGACAAAAACGCTTTCATCGAAGGGGTTGTCTCCACGCTCAAAACCTACGGCTTGGATGCCGCCGAACCCGCGCGGCAGAAGAACGGCGTGCGTATTCAGGCGCGTCTGCTGGCAATCGAGTCTGAGGAAGCCAGCAAAGCAGGGTAACGGTAACAAGCCCCCTCAATCGCAGGCTTTTGTTTTGGAAGCCCTTCTCCCTTGCTTGCGGTGGAGAAGGGTTGGGATGAGGGGTCAATATTGAGGTCAGCAACCAATGGCGAATCTGGAACTCTTTGATAATTATGTCGCGCCGCGCAACCTCCAGCGCGAGGCGTTGGTCGGCTGGGCAAAGTCAGTCCTGCTGCTCGGCTTGGGTGTGTTCTTCATCTACAGCATCACCAGCGGCAACCTGACCAATTACATCAACGAGCGCTTTGCGTGGCTCTCATATGTCGCGGCGGCGTTGTTCCTGCTGCTGGGCGCGGCGAACACCATTGACCTGCTGCGGAATAAAGAGGCTGCCATGCGGCTCGACCGCAGCCACGCGCCCATCACTTGGCCTGTTATCGCCATCGTCACCATCCCGCTGCTGCTCGGTATCTTTGTGCCGTCGCGCCCGTTGGGTTCGGCAGCCGCGCAGGGCAGCGTCAGCCTAACGGCGGCTTCGGTCACCAACGCCACCACCTTCACCACCGACCCCCTGAATTGGCTGCGCGCCTTCAACGCCTCGGACGACATCACCAGCTTCAACGGCAAAGAGGCCAACGTGGTCGGGTTCGTTTACCGCGAGGCGACCTTCCCCGATGACCAATTCATGGTGGCGCGTTTCACGGTGAGCTGCTGCGTGGCGGATGCGTCTGCCATCGGTCTGCCGGTGGATGCCGCGAACGCCGCCAGCTTCCCGACCGATACGTGGGTGTCGATCAAAGGCACGCTGAAAATGGATACCTTCCGTGGTGACGATTGGCCGGTGCTGCAAGCCACAACCATCGAACAAATCGAGCAGCCAGAGCATCCGTACTTGTATCCGTAAATTCAATAGGCTCATTATTGGTGATATGATCTTTAAATATATTGCCAATAGTGAGGTTACTTATGAACGTTAGCAAATTAGAAGTTGTTCCTATACGTGAAGCATTTCGGCATGAAGCACATGCTTTCACTGTATGGTTAGAAACCAATATTGATGCTCTTTCATCACGAATTGGGCGTGAACTTACCGTACTTGAACGCGAAAAATCTGTTGGTTCTTTTAATGTTGATCTTTTTTGCGAAGACGAAAACGGCAGTTATGTTATTGTTGAAAACCAACTAGAACGCAGTGATCATGACCATCTAGGGAAACTGATGACCTATATGGTTAATCTAGAGGCTAAAACTGCGATTTGGGTTACCCCAGATATAAGACCAGAACACCAAAGGGTTATTGATTGGCTCAACGAGTCTACAAGTGCCGATTATTCTTTTTATCTGGTACGTATCGAAGCAGTAAGAATAGACAATTCACCCTATGCACCCTTATTTACCGTACTAGCCGCACCTGATGAGCAAATACGTGAAATTGGTGAAACGAAGAAAGAATTAGCAGATCGCCACTATAACCGTAAAGAGTTTTGGACACAGCTATTAGAGAAAAGCAAAAGTAAGACCAAATTGTACTCTGGAAAATCGCCTAGTATGGATCATTGGTTGAGTACCGGATCAGGTAAATCAGGGATAGGCTATAACTATCTCATTCTTAAAAATGGTGCGGGAATTGATCTTTATATTGATGTTGGCGATTACGAAAAGAACAAAGCAGTATTTGATACTCTCTATTCACAAAAAGAAAAAATAGAAACCGAATTTGGTAGTGCTTTAGATTGGAGTCGACTAGATGATAAGCGGGCTAGTCGAATTAAATGGATTTTGACGGGACGTGGAAGTTTAAACGAACCGGAAACTTGGCCTCAACTTCAAGAGATTCTGATCGAGGCAATGATTAAGTTTGATAACGCCCTCCGACCGCTAATTGGTAAATTGCAAATATAGGTTCACTCATGCTCGAATTTAGCTGCCACACATGGGCGTTCACCGACCTTACCCTGCCCGAAGCGCTGGGGACGATTGCCCGCTTGGGCTTCCGCTACGTCGATATTGGCAGCGGCTCAAACCTGAACACCACCCGCGCCGCCGAAAATCCGCGTAAAGAAGCAGCGGACATCCGCGCCGACCTTGACCTCTTTAACCTCAAAGTCAGCGACTTGTACCTCATGCTCCCGCGTATCTCTCTGCCGGACGAAGACCGCCGCCAAAAAGAACTCGATCAATTCAAGGCGCTGCTGCCCTTCGCTGTGGCGCTCGGCACACCGGGCATTACCGTGTCACCGGGGTTGGTGCATCCCGCCGAGGACGTGGAAGCGATTGACTGCGTGACCGCCGCGCTGCGCGATATGGTCAAGTGGGGCAAGGAAGCCGGTTTGCAGGTCAGCATCGAGCCGCATATGGACTCGATGGCGCAAACGCCCGAAGTCGCCATGAAGCTGATGAAGGACGTGCCGGGGTTGTGGCTGACCCTCGATTGGGCGCAAATGGTGTGTCAGGACATTTTTCACGAGGAGATCATCAAACTCCTGCCGCAATCCCGCCATATTCAGATACGTCAGGCGGCACGGGCGCAGTTGCAAACTCCGTTCGAGCGTGGGCGCATCGACGTGCCGCTGGTGGTGAAGGATATACAGGCGGCTGGATATGGCGGCGTGGTCTGCGTGGAATATATGAATACCCCCGGCTGGCATGGTATGATCGCTGTTAATAATGTGCAGGAAAGCGCCAAGATGCGCGATGCCCTGCGGGACGCGCGGGATAAAACAAAATCGAATTAAAGGGTGAATGACACGTAAAAATACGAGAGGTTGAATGCGTCAAAGATGCGTGTTCAACTTTTTGAAACAAGACAACTTTATTTATAGACTGAATATAAATACTTGAGCATAACGTCGCAAATGAAGGAGTATACGATTGACGATTAATACCATCACTGCCTACGAACAAGAAATTCACGATTGGCAGCAGCAGGTTGAAACCGAACTGCGTGCGCCGGATAGCTGGTTGGCACTCATCGGTTTGGAACGCTTGAACATCGGCGTAAACACCGTCGGCAGCGCCGAAAACAGTAATGTTCCGCTTCCTGCCAGCGTCCCCCCTCAAATCGGCATCATCACCGTGCAGGATAAGCTCGTCACGATGCGCGTCACCGCCGAAGGGGTCAAGATCGACGGCAAGGATGCTGGCATCGGTGAAACCTACACACTGAACAAAGGGCAGTATGACGGCGAACTGCCGCTGGTCAACTTTGGCAGTGTTACGTTCTTCGCCATCGAGCGCGAAGGCGAATATTACGCCCGTATCCGCGATGCGAACAGCGCCACCCGCGCCAACTTTAAGGGGCGCAAGTGGTTCCCGGTCAAGTCCGACCACCGTGTTCAAGCGACCTTTACCCCCCATGCTGCCAAGCGTGTCGTTGAGGTCGAAACATCTAAGGGTACGATCAGCAAACAGCAAAATGTTGGCTATGTGGAATTTGACCTGCTCGGCGAAACCCGCCGCCTCGAAGCCTTCGAAACGACTGGTAAGCGCCTGTGGTTCATCTTCAAGGATGCCACCAGCGGCAAGCTGACGTATGGCGCGGGTCGCTTCTTGTATGCCCCTATTCTCGCTGACGGCACAATTGACCTCGACTTCAACAAGGCTTATCATCCGCCCTGCGCCTTTTCCGAGTACGCCATGTGTCCCTTCCCGCCGCCGGAAAATGTTCTCCGCTTTCCGGTTGAGGCTGGCGAACAGTATAATCGGTAGTTGATCTAACTTTTAGACACCTCCATTCCCCTCCCTTGTTTACGGGGGAGGGCTAGGGTGGGGGTTTAAGCAGCAGGAACGTAGGATAGGTGTGCAGTTGAAACCGGCTTATGTGATCGGGATCGGAAGTGTCGTTTTAGTAGGGGTTCTGGTGCTCGTCGCGGTGGCGCTCATTCCACCGCAGACCAACCCCGCCTTCGATGTAG
>Ga0209460_1000733_pt1 | contig 25446 bp, 23 predicted proteins | sample EBPBio132013_DNA_FD_185868 | JGI IMG/M metagenome (GOLD analysis project Ga0209460, IMG submission 185868) | Wastewater treatment Type I Accumulibacter community from EBPR Bioreactor in Madison, WI, USA - Reactor 2_5/13/2013_ DNA (SPAdes)... | ecosystem: Engineered > Bioreactor > EBPR >... | reverse complement strand
CCCCGCCACTCAGGCGGACGGCACGCTGATGCTGTTCGGGGTGCAGAAGTCGGATACGGAAGTACCGGAAGGCAGCGCCCGACTCATCAGCCTCGCCCCCAATACGCCGCGCAGCAATGCCCTATCGGAGATCGTGCTGGAACTCAACGGCGCACGGTGGGCACCCAACGGCAACCTCATCCTCGCGCTGCGGGGTGGTGTGCTGGCGCTCATCCTGCCCGCGACCGGCGAAGGCTTCCCGCTGCCGTTCGCGGATGTGGTGGCCTATAGTTGGGGGCCGCTGCCGCTGAACCGTGTCGACGGAATCGCGCTGACGAGCGAGGGCGCGTTCCTCGCGGCGGACGGCGATAATGTGCAGCAGGTGTGGCACTTACCCGCAAACAGCAGCCCTCCGGTGCAGGTGACACAAGCCTCCGAGGATGTGACGGCGTACGTGGTGGCCCCCGGTGGCGGTGAGGTGACGTTTGCCAGCGGTGGACGGTTGTGGGCGCAGGGGTTCATCACGCCGAACGCGCCGCGCGTGCTGGTCGATAAGGCGGCGTTCGCCAGTGAACTGGTCTATAACCCCAACGGGCAGCAAGTCGCGTTTGTGCTGCCGAACAGCGAGGGTGTCGAAGGCGGCATCTGGCTCGTGTCGGCGCAGGGCGGTGATGCCAAGCTGATCCTGCCGCACGGCGCACCGAATTTCCCGCCGGGGTCGGTCTTTAGCCAGCCAGTATTCGCGCCGAACATCAACGGCTTGCTCGTCACACGGTCAGCGGCGAACACCCCCGAAGCGCTGCTGCTGATCGACCTGAGCGCGTTGGAGACACAGGAAATCGGGGTCGCGAGTAAGGCGATCTGGCTGCAAAGCGGCTTCGTGCTGGCCTACAACAGCGGCTTGGGTTACGGCGAGAATACCAGCGAGCAGATTATTTACCGCATCGACCCTGCCAACCCTGCCGAGGCGGCGAAGATCGCCAGCATCCCGCAGCCGGCGCGGATTGTGACGATGCAGGATGTGGTCGCGTCACGGGCGCGGCTGGTGCTGGGGAGTTCGCAGATCGGCCCCCGCGCGTTGAACGTGGCGGATATGCTGACGACCACGGGGGCGATCACGGCGGTGGGCAGCGGTGGCTTTATGGTGCTGCCTGTCCTCTCCCCGGACGGTCGTTATCTAGCAGGGCAAACTCACGAAGGCGGGGCGCTGACCATTCGCGATATGCAGACCATGCAGCAGGTGACGCTGACCGCGCCGCCGCAGATAAGCGCCTTCTCATGGGTACGCTAATCCCTTACTTAACAATCGCGTGTATGATGTGTGTCATAAAGTTGTCCTAAATATTGTGTTGCAAGTTTGCACCTACCGTGGGGTGGGTAGCAGCACACCTTCAAGGAGGTGGCGTAATGCCATCGGAACGTGTATTGGTGATCGAGGATGAGGCGCGTATCGCCCAGTTTATTGAGCGCGGCTTAATCTATGAAGGCTACCGCGTCAGCGTGGCGCGTGATGGGCATACAGGGTTGACGATTGCCCGCGATAACCCGCCTGATCTGGTGGTGTTGGATTGGATGCTGCCGGGGTTGGACGGATTAGAAGTGTGTAAACGTCTGCGAGCGGCGAGCGATGTGCCGATTTTGATGCTGACCGCGAAAGATGATATTAAAGACCGCGTCGCCGGTTTGGATGCTGGCGCGGATGATTACCTTGTCAAGCCGTTTTCGGTGGATGAGCTGATGGCACGTGTGCGGGCGTTGTTCCGCCGCTCGGTTCCCGCCTCCCGACCGGAAATTCTGCGCTTCGCCGACCTGACGTTAGACACCGGTACGCACCGTGCTTACCGTGGTGAGCGCCCGATTGACCTGACGGCGAAGGAATATGAACTGCTTGAGCTGTTTATGCGGAACCCACGCCAAGTACTGACCCGCGATGTGATCTTCGACCGCGTTTGGGGTTATGACTTCGGCGGCGAAAGCAACATCATTGAAGTCTACGTGCGCTATCTGCGCCAGAAAACCGAAACGGATAATTCCCCGCGTGTGATCCATACGGTACGTGGTGTCGGCTACGTGCTGCGCGAGGAAGAATAACAGGTTGATCGAAAGGGCTGCGGTCGTTCCTTGCTCCATGCCGCAGCCAAAGTAGTAAGCAGTGAATAGATGACCATCCGCAGAAAACTCATCCTCCTGTACGCCGGATTAATCGCCATTGTCATCATCTTTTTTGGTCTTGGCGTGTTTTCGGTCATCCGCGCGACATGGATTGAAACGGTGGACGCGACCCTGCGCGAAACCGCCGATCAGGTCATCAAGAACAGCGATTCGTATCCCGTCGGTGAGTTCGGTGCGCCCACACGCATTGTCCTCGTCCTGCCACAGTTGGATATTTTCCGCGCCTCGAACATCCTCGTGCAGGCATGGGCACCGGACGCGGAAGGTCACTTCGAACTCCGCGCCCAGTCGGATAACCTGCGGGATTACGCCCAGCCGCTTGACCAGAATGCGCTGATGGCGACCACCGCGCAAGTCACTACCGTCAAGAAAGACAACGCCGAAGTGCGGGTAATGACCGTGCCGCTGCGTGTGACCGGGCAGGAGAATGTGTTCGGCCTCATTCAGGTGGCGGATTCGCTAGATACCGTCAACCAAGCCACCAGCCGCTTATCGCTGTTCATGCTCGGCGGGGGTATTTTGGCGGTGCTGGCTTCGCTGGGGTTGGGCTATTGGCTCTCCGACCAAACACTGCGCCCGATTGAAGCGCTGACCGAAGCGGCAGATAACATCGCCACAGCTAAAGACCTCGAAACACGCCTGACGTGGAACGGCCCGATGGATGAACTTGGCAGGCTGACGGTTGTCTTTAACCGTATGATGGATCGCCTTGAACACTTATTTACCGCCCAGCGCCGCTTGGTGGCGGATGTCTCCCACGAACTGCGTACGCCGCTGACGGCCATTCGCGGCAACCTTGACCTCGTTCGCCGCTATGGGATGGATGACACCTCGCTCGAAGCGATGCACAGTGAAGCCGAGCGTATGTCGCGGATGGTGGATGACCTGCTGCTGCTGGCACGTGCGGACTACGGTAATCTGGTGATCGACATGACCGAGATTGACGCGGATACAGTGGTGACGGATGTGTTCAAAGAGGCGCGTATTCTGGCTAAAGACCGCAATCTGCTCATCCGTATCCACCACATCGAGCCGGTACGCCTCAAAGGCAACTCCGACCGTCTTAAACAGCTCCTGCTCAATTTGGTGAGCAACGCCATCAAATTCACACCGGATGGTGGGCAGATTGGCCTTTCGCTGCGCCAAGCCGGACGTGAAGCGGTCTTTCAGGTGAGCGACACGGGTGTGGGTATCGAGGCGGAAGATATTGCCCACATTTTTGATCGTTTCTATCAGGCGGATACGTCACGCACGCGCGTTACGAACAGCGGCGGCGCGGGTTTGGGGCTTTCGATTGCCAAGTGGATCGTCGAGGCACATGGCGGGACGATTGAAGTCAAGAGCCGCCCGAATATCGAAACGGTATTCACCGTCCGCATCCCGACTATCGAGCAGACCTTCCCGCTCGTCAGTGAGGATGGTCAGTCCTACAGCTCGATGGCGCTGCAAAAGCTCGGTCTTTCGCGCCGCAAAACGCCGGTTGATGGCATGATCGAACGGCGCTAATGGCCTAAACCACGTCTCCAACCTTCGTCGGACGACAATCTGTTTCCATTTCATTCATAATGGTCATATAGTAAATCATGGGCGCACGGCATATTCGTGTGCCTTTCGGAGATATGACCATGTACCGCTTACGAGCATCCAAGCCGCATCTCGTGTGGTTTTTACTCGCCTTTTGCTTAGGCACTGTTCCATTTGTTACTGCTCAATCCGCGTCCGCCTGTGCGCTGCCGCCGCGCCTCACCATCGGGCAGCGGGGACAGGTGATCGGCACCTCGCCCAACAACTTACGTGCTGCACCCGCCCGCAGTGCTGACCTGATTGGCATGATCGACGGTGGCGGTTTGTTCACCGTACTGGCTGGCGCGGCGTGTGACCCGACCAGCGGCATCAATTGGTGGCAGGTCGATTATGCAGGGCAAACAGGTTGGACGGCGGAGGGCGACAGCCAGAATTACTTCGTCGAGCCTATTAACCCTGCCCTGCTTTATCGCACCGATGAACTGGTGACCGGCGCGGGTGAAGAAGGCCGCGCTGATCTGGCGCTGGTTGATCTGGTCACAGGCGAAAACCGCGTTCTGACGACCAACATTCCGCAGGAATTATCAGCCGGTCAGCTCGTTCGTTTGGGGATGTTCGCGTGGACACCGGCGGGCGACAAAATCGCCTTCACTGCCGAAATCTACGAGCCGTTTATCCGCACCATCGACCAATCGGTTTACCTGATGAATCCCGATGGCTCCGGCAAGTGCTTGCTGGCAGAGGACATGACGATCATCGAGAACGGTTTGTACGCGGTGATGCCATCCGAGCCGACCGAAAGTGACGGTGCGCCGTTGGACTTCCCAACCTGCGAAAATCCTTCACCCTTCCTCCCTTCCGGCTACCGGTTTATGGTCGAGCCGGTACAAATCGGCGTGGCCTTCAACCAGACGACCGGCGACCGTATCCAACTCACTGACCGCACGATTGGCGATGCGCTGTACGGTTCCAGAGTATCGCCTGACCAGACAACGGCTGCCCTTGTCCTTTCCGATAAGGACTATCATTATTCGCTGTTTCTGACCCCATTAGCCAATCCCCAGCCGCAGCTTGTGACGCTGGATGCCGAACCGACGACGGCGCTCGGTTGGTCACCGGACAGCCAATCGCTGCTGGTTGCCACGCAAGATGACTTATCAGGTATCGTGTTGCTGGTACGCATTAACGCAGTGACGGGTGAGCAAACGGTTATCTACGAGGGTGAGACGTATGGCTATGACCTCAGCGCACCAGTATGGTCGCCTTCTGGTGAGCAAATCGCTTTCTCTATTGGCACCGAGGCGGGTGAACCGCACTTGACCGTGATGAACGCCGATGGCAGCGACCTGCGCCAACTCGACACCCCCATTTCGCACGGGCAGATCGTCTGGCGACCAGAGTAAACTCTCACTATGAATAGTTTTCATAGGGGAGGGGCTGAGACCCTCCCGTTTGTTTGTTTATCCGCCGAAGCGTTCTTCTAAGTAACGTACGGCGAAATCCACCAGATCCGCCGCATCAAATAGATATGACTGCGCCTCGCCAACCTTGCCGGTTTGCCCGCGTCCGGTGGCGAGATACGCTTCGGCAATCTCGTAAAACTCGTAGTCAGCGTGCGGGTCGCCCGTGTTGTAGTCATCAATCTCAACCCACACGGTTTGCCCATCGCGGATGATCGGGCAGGTGTAGTGAACGGTGCGCTTGGGCATATTGGCGAGCGCTTCGGCGTGGTGCAGCAGCGTGATCGTATCCAGCGGTGCGCCGAGCATCAACACTTTGCCGCCGGTTTCCACCAGCTTCGCCAGTGGCGAACCCGCGCCGTAGCCGAAGTTCAGCGGATGGTCACTGGTTATCCACGCCGCCTGTTTGCCGACCGCGCCGATGGACGCTTCAGGGTTGGCACTGCGCTGCACCCCCGGCCATGTCCGCAGCACTTCGACCAGTACACCGTGGTCGCGGGTGGCGCGGGCAGTGGCAGGGTCGAACGGTGGGTGATGCCTGAGGAACAACTGCTGCGCTGCCGCGTCTAACTCACCCACGTAGTCGGGGATGTTTTCCCAGCCGACATACATCATCACCGTACCATCAGCCGTGAGCGTGTCGAGCAGGGCTTGCATGACCGCGTTCGGCCCACCCATCATGTTGCCCACGGCCTTCATGGAGGAATGCACCATGACCGTATCCGAGGGCATCAGCCCAAGCTGGCGGAGGTTAGTGATTAAGTCCTGTTGAGTAATAATTGGCTTGCTTAAATCCACCATAAATTGCCTTAACCCTTAAGGTTGTACAAAAACTTTTACGATTTTTGGTTTTTCCTGTTGTATACTAGCCATGTTCGGCTGTAGCAACGGGAGGCGTACCATGCCCGACGAAATTGTATTACTGGTTTTCTCATCACGTAAAGTGCTAACCAAAGCCCTCGACCGGATGGCGACGCTTGACTATATTGACATCCGGCGCGGCGCGATTGTCGCCAAAGCCGCCAATGGTGAAACGATTGTCCTTGACGATGACGTGTCACCGAATCAGGGTGGTATCGCCGGTGGTACACTTGGCGCGGCGATGGGTGCGCTGGGCGTGGCGCAGTTGGGTGCATTGGCGCTCCCCGGTGTCGGCCCCATCATTGCCCTCGGCACGGCAGCCCTCGTCGGTGGATTGGTCGGTCGCGCGACCGGACGCTTCGCCGCCCTTCGTGTGGACTTCGGCTTCCGTGTCGAGCAGATCGAACCGCTGGCTTCACAGTTACAAGCCGATCATCCGGCGCTCGTGCTGGACTTGAAAAACGCCGATCACATCCTCCCACGCTTGCACGACGATCTCCGTCCCTACAAATTTGAAGTGATCAAAGTACCCCAGCTCGCCATCGCTGGTTAATCTTCACGACTTGATATGATCTTCGCAGGGAATGGTCTCGAACCATTCCATTTGATTCCCAAATAAAGCTCCGGTATTCAACATGCCTCCACCTCAATTTGCCCGACAACGGCATAATGCTTGCCATCGGGCAGGTACAGTCGTTCAGTGCCTTCTGGCTCGAACAACCCCAGCCATAAATCATACGTCCCGGCTGGCACATCGGCTGGGATAGTTGCCGTGATGGGGTCGGCTATGAGCAGTTCATCGGCGCGTGTCCATGTGATCGTCGGGCGAGAGTCACCCACTGGCTGCTGCCCGTTGATAGGCGCACTGAGTTCCCCCTGCGGGTCATTCGCCAGATGCAGGAAGAAGGCGTAATAACGGGTGGGTGTGGTGACAGCGCCCCAGCTCAGGTCTAACGTGATGTCAGTACCCGCGCATACGTTCGTTGGCTCAATCGCGAACCCGCGCAGTTGGATGCTGTCGCCAAAGGTGATGTATGCATCGGCAGACCGTAACCCCTGCATATCACCAACTTGATAGACTATCCATGTCTCACCCCGCAGCGTGGCATCGTCGCCGTTGGTGAGCAGCGGTGTCAGCGGCGTGGTCAGTTGGTCGAAGGTGATATAAGCTGGCGCGACCAGATAGCGCACGTTCTCCGTTTGTAACATCGCGTCTGTCACCTCGTTTGACGGGATATACGCCCCCCATTCCGGCGTGGTGATCTTCGCCCCTCGGTAGCCATACAGCGGGTCAGCCGCGCTGGCAAGGTTCACGTCGGTAATCACCGTTACCTTATCGCGTGCGTTCGCTGCCAGCCAATCCATCAGCAGCACGCGCCGGTCAGGTCGGGTTTGCTCGCCCGTTTCGTTGACGACATCCCGCGCCATGCCCACCAGCGGAAGGCATACGATTATCACGACAATTACACTCACTGCCAATCGCGCCGTTCGCCCGAATGAAATGCGGTTGATTTGCGCCAGCAGCAGCCCGACACCCACACCTGCCAGTCCCGCCATCAGCGCCAGCGCAGGGAGATAGTGGCGCGGAAATAACCGCGATCCGTTGATACTGAGGATGATATTCAGCGCCAGAATCATCAGCGGCAGCATGAGCAGCGGGACGAGGTGAATGCGCTGGCGCAGCGGCTTCACGAACAGCAGTAAAAAGCATACCAACGGCAGCACACCGAATATCCAACCCGAACCGATGTCGACTGATTGGTAAACGAGGTTATCAAGCACTGTGAAGGGTGTTGGGACGTTCGGCGTTGTCCCCGGCATATACAGGCCGCCTTCCAGCGCGTGCCGCCCAAACACCACCCATGCACCAAACGCCGCCACGATCACGCCGTAGGTCAGCACCAGCCGCAGCGTGCGCGCATGGTCAGGCCAGAAGCGCAGGCAGCACACACCGCCTGCCGCGAACACGACCGCCGCCTGCCACTTGAACACCGTCGCCAGCACGCCGAACACCACACTCAGCCACAGCCAGCGTTCCGACGACCGTTTCCACGCGGTTACTGCCGCCAGCAAACTCGCCACAAACCACATGCACAACCAGCAGTCGGGCATGGCGTACCGTGCGTGGCGCACCGCTAAAGGCAGGCACAGCCAGCCCAACCCCGCGACGATGCTGGCAGTTAACCGGATGAATGGCGGCGTTTCCTCATCGAATAAGGCGCGTGCCAGCAGCAGCAGCAGCACCAGTGTCACGGTAAAGGCCAGCACCGAGGTCAAGCGCCCGATTTGCGTCGCGCCTGCCGGATTAATAAACGGGTCGCCCTGCGCGATCTGCATCTGCTGCACCACCGCCGAAAGCCACACCATCCCCGGCGGATATTCGGGCTGGAACATATCCCATGTTGGGTCAATTGTCGCCCGTCCGCGCGTCCACATGGTCATCTCGTCGGGGTAGTCGATGAACGGCAGCCCGTGTTGGTAGCCTGTTACAGCCACCGCAAAGCCCATGAGTGTAACCACACAGTAGACGAATATTTCGAAGGGCGCGAAACGGGATAAACGCGGCATAACCATCATCCAAGCCAATAGCAATTGATAAGTGCAGCGTACTTGTAACGGATTACCGTCACCTTTTCAAGCGGTGGATTGGACGCGGCTAGCGGGTAAGCATATAATTTAGAGCATTAACGTGAAGGAGTTTCCATGTCGGACGAACAATCCATTCGCCGGAGTGTGGCCGCAGCCCTGCGGCGGCAGCTTGGGCAGGGAAGCAGCCGTTTGGTGATTGACGAATCAATGGTGAATGCCGTGCCGGAAGGTGGTACGCTGGAAGTGCCAACCGGTGCGCTGGTCACGCCGCTTGCCCAGAGTACTGCCTTGATGCGGCATGTCACGCTGGTCAACGCCACCGATGCCTATACCCATATGGCGGGCGATACGGTTGCCATCGGCGCGGATCACGGCGGGTTCGCCATGAAAGAAATGCTCAAAACCGAGCTACAGGGCAAGTACACGGTTATCGACTGCGGCACGAACAGCACCGAAAGTGTCGATTATCCCGACTTTGCGCTGGCCGTTGCCGAGCAGGTTGCCAGCGGTCGGGCATGGCGCGGCATTATGATCGACGGCGCGGGGATTGGCTCATGCATGGTCGCTAACAAAGTGCCGGGTGTGCGGGCGGCCCTGTGCTACGATTACGCGACTGCCGTCAACAGCCGCGAACACAATGACGCGAATGTGCTGACGTTGGGCGCGGGTCTCATCGGCAATGCGCTGGCGAAACAGATCACCGAAACGTGGTTGAAAACGGCGTTCGGTGGCGGACGGCACGGCAAGCGCATCGACAAAATCATCGCCGTCGAGCAAAAATACGGTAAAGAGTGAAGTTATGGAGCGTGCATCATGACGCGAGTTTCAGAATTGACCGTCGAAGAACTGATGGATTTGCTCAAACGTGAAATGCAAGATGTCGTTCGTGCCGCTGTTCGTGATGCCTTATCTCAGCCGCAATCTGTACGAAATGACCAATTCGACGTTCTTGATATTCCATCGCTTGATGTTGGCGAATGGCCTGCGGACTTGAAGCTGCTGAGCCGTGAGGAAATGTATGGCGATGACGGACGTTAAGCAGCCGGTATTTATTGATACAAATGTCTTGATTCGTCTCCATGTTGAAACTGCGCCGGATCATGAGTTGGTTCGCCATGCGGTAAAACAGTTACTGACGAATGGTTTAGAATTATGGATTAGTCGACAAGTCCTGCGTGAATATTCAGCCGTTTTAACAAGAGAGCAACCTTACACAAAGCCAGTTGCACCGCCGAGTGTGGCAGCACAAATTCGCCTTTTTGAAACACGATATCGTGTAGCGGATGAAAACGCGCGAGTTACAGCCGCATTATGTGGTTTAATGGACACAACTTTGATGGGCGGCAAACAAATACATGACGCTAATATTGTCGCGACGATGTAAGTGTATGGTATTCAACATTTAGTAACCCTAAATCCTGTAGATTTTAATCGTTTCTCTGGGTACATAACCGTAACCACGCCTCAAGATGTAGTTACGAACGGCATATAAATCCAGTAAACAGCAAGGTTAATTATGAAACGAGTATCGAACGCCGAATTTGAGCAGATGGTCAACGAGATTACCCGTCAGGTGATCGATAAGATGAACACCCAACCTGCGCCGGCTGCCGCTGCGCCTGCTAAATCATCCGCGTCCGTGAGCCATAACCACGCCGTCGATGGCTGCGACTGCAAAGATGGGCGCTGTGTCCGCGAGTGTGCCGACCGTGTGAAGCAGTTCGTCAACACTGGCGCGGGGCGTATTACCTCCGGCTTGGGCTACATTCCGCGTGACCTCAGTATTGCGCGGCTGATCGACCATACCCTGCTGAAACCGGATGCCAGCGCGGCGGAAATTGCCCAACTGTGCAAAGAAGCGCGGGAATACCACTTCGCGTCGGTGTGCGTGAACAGCACCAACGTGCCGCTGTGTGCCGATCTGCTGAAAGGCAGCGACGTGGCGGTGTGTACCGTCGTCGGCTTTCCGTTAGGTGCTTCACCTGCCGAGGTCAAGGCTTACGAGGCGCAGTTGGCGATCCAGAACGGCGCGACTGAAATCGACATGGTGATGAACATCGGCGCGTTGAAAAGCCGCGACATCAAAGCGCTGCATCATGATATTGCCACCGTCGTCAAAAACTGCCATGCCCATAACGTCATCTGCAAAGTGATCTTCGAAACCAGCAAGCTCAATGATGAGGAAAAGGTAATCGCCTGTCAGGTGTCGAAAGTCGCCGGTGCGGATTTCGTCAAGACGAGTACCGGCTTCGGCGGTGGTGGCGCAACCGCAGCCGATATTGCGCTGATGCGGAAGGTGGTCGGGCCAGAGATTGGCGTGAAGGCTTCCGGCGGCGTGCGTAACCTTGAGGATGCACAGGCGATGGTACAAGCGGGGGCAACCCGTATCGGCGCGAGTGCCGGCGTAGCTATCGTCAAAGCCGAACGTGGCGAAACGGTTGCTGCCAGCGGCAAGGGCTACTAAGCGAGAAAGGAAACCGACCATGCGAGCATTCAAAGAAGTCGAGACGATTCTAGCCAGCATGAGCCGTGCTGAAAAAGCCGAATTATTGCAGTGGGTAGCGCGTGATCTGGGCGATGCCGTTCCGGGTATCGAAAATGATCCTTCAGTGAGTGGTGGCGAAGCCTGCATTGTGCGGACTCGTATTCCTGTATGGGTGCTGGTTCAGGCGCGGCGGCTTGGTACCAGTGAAGCCGATTTGCTGCGTAGTTACCCAACGCTTCGGGCCGAAGATTTGGTGAATGCGTGGGGTTATTATCGGTCACATCGAGACGAAATTGAGCAGCAGATTGCCGATAACGAGGCTGCATAAATCATGCCCGAAGACACGACCATAGCAACGACGACCATGCCCTTAACCGTCGACACATTAGCCGAGCAGTTGGCGGCGTGTGGCTTGCAGGCGGGGCAAACCGTACTGGTTCACAGCAGCATGAGCAAACTTGGTTGGATTGTAGGTGGGCAGGTCGCCGTGATTCAAGCCCTGCTGCGGGTGCTGGGTGAAAGCGGCACGTTGATGATGCCGACTCATACGTCCGGCAACACCGATCCGGCGAGGTGGCAGCATCCACCGGTGCCGGAGTCGTGGGTTCCGGTTATCCGTGAACACATGCCAGCCTTCGACCCGTTGATTTCACCAACGCGGGAAATGGGTGTGATACCCGAATTGTTCCGAACGTGGCCGGGTGTTGTCCGTAGTAATCATCCCATCGGGTCGTTTGCGGCTATCGGGCCGAATGCGGCTTATCTGACCAGCCACCATTTTCTCCTCGATATGTTCGGTGATACGTCACCAATCGGCAAGCTGTATGAACTGGATGGTTACGTGCTGCTGTTGGGTGTTGACCACGAAAACGACACCTCTTTACATCTGGCGGAACATCGGGCGATGTGGGCGAACAAACCCTATATACCGGAAGGCACAGCCATGCTGGTGAATGGGGTGCGCGAGTGGGTGAGCTTTTCGATGCTGCAATTGGATAACGATGACTTCAATATCGTCGGGAGGGCTTACGAGAAGCGGGCGGGCATTCAACACGGCAAAGTGGGTGAGGCGACGGTGCGGTTTTTCCGACAGCGACCTTTAATCGACTTTGCGGTAGAATGGATGCAGAACAATCGATAGTTAGGCATTATTGTAGGCTGTTGGCGGATGGCTACAGCCAATTTTTAAGGAGCAACAGAAATGGCTGAAGCATTAGGGATGATCGAAACCAAGTCATTTGCGGCGCTGGTCGAAGCGGCGGATGCGATGGTCAAGGCGGCACGGGTCGAGCTGGTGAGCTACGAAAAGACCGGCGGCGGCTTTGTGACGGCGGTGGTGCGTGGCGACGTGGCAGCCGTGAAGGCAGCCGTAGAAGCCGGTGTCCGCAGTGCCGAAAAGGTCGGTGAAGTGGTGGCGGTACACGTCATTCCACGTCCGCATGTCAACGTCGATGCCATTCTGCCGTTGGGGCGTACCGACGAAGGCAAAGCAGGTCTGAAGAACGAGAAATAAGCGGTTGGCGGTGAGCCAATGCCTCAAGGAGTAATGGCGTTATGATGCTGGCGAAGGTCATCGGCACAGTGGTTGCCAGTGCCAAGAGTGCAAAAACCGATGGGCTGAAGATGCTGATTTTGCAGCCGTTGGATTTGGCGGGTGCGGCCAAAGGGGCGTATGTCGTGGCCTTTGATGCCGTCGGGGCGGGTGAGGGCGAGGTCGTGCTGTACGTGACGGGCAGCAGTGCTAGGCAAACCGAAGCCACCGAGGGCAAACCAGCCGATGCAGCCATCTTTGCGATTGTCGATACATGGGATGTGAACGGCGAGGTCAAATACTCCAATAGTGCTGAGTACGCAGTGCCGGGTACCGAGAAACCCAAGAAAAAGCGTTAGAACCGGTACGGCGAATTGAAGCTAGAGTGATACGAGAAGGTGTGGTCAAAATGACTGCACCTTTTTTGTTTGCCTGTTTTACAGGCGATAACAGGCAGCTAGACCCTTCCTGAACCCGATTTGTGAAGATGCGGTTTGGAAAATGAAACCGTATTCTAACTTTTGCGTCGGTTTGGAGGCAAAAGCTGAAATAGTAACGGATCAATTTGCAGTAAAATATGAGCGTTGTAATTGGTCTTGAGGCGCAAGCGATGATTCCTGATGCGAAAATAAACGAGTTTGTGCAACGGATGCGAAAAGGCTTTGAAGATACACCCTATCCGGGTGATGATAATATCGGAACCACTGGTATTGAAGCTATCGAAGAGGATCTTGTCGGTATTCGTTGGCAAGATGTCACCTTCCAACATCTTTGGGATCTTCGTGGGGGAATGTACTTTTTGAAGCCGGATGCTTTTCGTTACTACTTGCCAGCTTTTTTATTAGGGATTTTACAATTCGCCAACAGACTCGATGCTTTCCCAGAAACTTTTATCCCATTTCTTATACCCCCATCCCCGTCCATATCCTTTGACAAATATAATATTGAGGAACGGTTATTTCTTGCTCTAGATACTTTGAGCGCGGAACAGAAGGAACTTGTAGGTCTCTGCCTCAAGATGATTGCGGAAGTCTATCCTGAATCCGATTGGTCTTTATTAGAAACACCTAAAGCCTTAGATCAAGCCATTGCGTATTGGTCGCTATATATTACCTAGCCGAGAAAACCGACATCCTATCCATTTCACGGCCGAAGGGGAGCAAATTCCATGATGCCTTCTCATAGCGAAATGGCGAAAAAGGGAATGATCTTAGACCCTCCCGCGCCACCAACCACAAACATAAGGACAACCCGTTCATGGAACGCCCAACCCGAAAACCGACGCGATTAGATGGATACGATTACGCACAAAATGGCGCGTATTTTGTGACCATCTGCACCCAAAATCGGGAAACCCTGTTCGGTGAGATTGTGGATGGCGAGATGCGTTTAAATCCGGCAGGTGAAATTGTCTTGCGTTGTTGGAACGACCTCGCGAGATTTTACCCGCAGGCCGAATATGATGCGTTTGTCATTATGCCGAATCATATCCACGGCATAGTAGTCATGATGGATAACCAATCACGGGAGGGTCTCAGCCCCTCCCCTACAAAGGCAAAAGTGTCCGGTCTACCGCAAATAATCAGTTCGCTAAAGTCATTTTCAGCTCGCCGCATCAACGAATGGCGAGACATGCCCGCCGCGCCTGTCTGGCAGCGAACGTATCACGACCATATTCTTCGTAACGAAGCCGATCTCAATAATCACCGCCAATACATCGAGAACAACCCAGCCCGGTGGCAAGACGATGCCGAAAACCCGACACGCATTTTGTAGCGGCAAACCTTTTGAGCCTCTACCCGCCAAGTTCTTTTATGCGTTCTCTAACGGTCGGATCGGCGAATAGACCTATAAGCTGAACATACTTTTGATAATTTTCCAATGCCTTTTGATTATTCTTCTGGTCATAGTAAATATTTCCAAGTCCCCAGTAGGGATTTGCATATTCAGGATCGAGAGCAATCGCCTTCACAAAGTCATTGGTGGCACTTAAGACGGTAAAAGGACTGCCCTGTTTATAGTATGCCCATCCACGGTTGCTATAGGCAGATGTATATTCAGAGTCAAGCGTAATGGCCTGCGTATAATCCGCAATCGCTTCAGAGTATTTCCCTTGATTATAGTAAATTACACCACGGTTGTTGTAAGCGAGTGCATATTGAGGGTCGAGCGTGATGGCCTGCGTATAGTCCGCAATTGCCTCAGTTAACTTACCCTGCTCTTTGTAGGCTACACCACGGTTGTTGTAGGCGCGCGCATATTGGGGGTCAAGGGCGATGGCTTGCGTATAATCGGCAATTGCCTCGCTTAACTTATTCTGTTTTTTGTAGGCTAGACCTCGGTTATTGTATGCACCAACATACTGAGGATTGAGCGTGATCGCCTGCGTATAATCAGCAATTGCGAGATCAAATAAGTTTTGATAATAAAATTCAAGTCCCCTATCCATATAATCCGAAGCAGACTGCGGATTAGGGAATTGATCATAGACATCGGTCGTTCGTGCTGCAGAAGTTGCTCGCATATTTGCTATAATTGTTCCAACGTTCCCTGGCCCAGATGAGGTAGATGTTGCCTGTGCTATAAATGTGACAAAGTTACCTCTAGTTGGCGGAACTGCCGTATTGGTCGGTGGCAAGGTTCGTGTAAACGTTGGCGGTATCCGAGTATCCGTAGGTCTAAGTGTGTTGGTAGCGGTCGGAGCTGCGGTCGCTGTTGAAACCTTTGTTGCTAACTCTAGTATGCCCGTTGCGGAGGGTTGGACGAGAACTTGTGTCGCAACAGTGGGAGTTATCAATGGTGTTAGTGTACTGTTACGGAGTAAAGTTGCCACCACCCAGCCAGTGCCAACGAGAACGGCGATGATCAATAAGCCCACAATCCATCTCATCGGTCGTCTGTTGCCGAGCGGCTTTGTTACCACGCCCAGTGGAGTTGCATGAATATCCGGCAGGGCTGGCGGCGGCTTAAGCGACTCAGGATGGTTCAGATCAACGATTAAACGGTCAACATCACGGCGGAAGTTTGCGCCATCACCTAATACGGCTGCGTTCAAGAAGGGAAGTACCGCTGCGACCCTCTTCGGCAAATCGGAGGCGTTTGGCATTTTCGCGCCGTCTACTAACACCGGAATGGTGATTTTGCGCTGTTCAAGTGCACTTTCTAACTCTATACGTACAAAGTCGTTAGGATCTTTGATGCGCTGCTTTAAGATTTCCGACCATTTTGGCCCAATGATAATGAGAACCACATCCGCTTCGGCAATCGCGTTTTGCAAAAATGCGCGAAAATCGACTCCCGGCGGAATATGATCGACATCGAGAAATAAATTATCCGCTCCGATGGCCGACTCTAGGCGATCATAGAGCCGTCCTGCAATCGCTTTTGTGTCATCACGACGATATGAAATGAAAATACGTGTCATATAAAGATCGGTGGAAACTCGGTATCCATATTAAAGTGCTGTAAATATAACCTAAACCGACTATTTTGTGTATAAATGATTTTCTGTATACGAATATCACAAAAATAACCCCAAATAAATCACTTCAAGCCAAACCCTAACTTGACATTTTAGACCTTTTGTTCTATTCTGCACTTATGAATTGATCTCTGTATTTTCTTGGCGACTTGGCGGTTAAAACGGATTTGTATTGGACTGTCAACTGAAAACTGTGACTGATAACTGCTTTTGCCACATTTTACGCATATTTCGCCGATTACACCCACCTCTTCATCAACCAGTTAACCAAGTGACCAGCCTTTGACAGTGGTGTGACCACACGCTCTAACCATTCTATTCGCAATCACGGGCGCAAAAACGGTACAATCCGCCCAAAATATTCATACATAAACGAGACATATCATGACCACATTGGGCGATTTTGAACTCCGCACGACTCCCGGACTCTACAAGCGGTTGGAAGAAGTCGGTCGCAAATTAGGCTTTAAGGGGAAAACCGCGAAGGATGTAACCGATTGGCAAGCCGCATTATTGGCTGAAGTCTCGCGCCTGCTCGGTGAATTTCCGCGCGTCAAGTCTGCTGTTCAGGCCACGCCGGTTGAAACCGTTGAAACCCCTGAATACACGCGCGAATTGATCGTGCTGGAAACTGTCCCCGGCGAATTTATGCCCTGCTACGTCCTCACCCCGCACAACCTTGAAAAACCCCATAAGCCGGTTCTCGCGCTGCATGGTCATGGGACGTGGGGCGCACAAAGTTTAGTCGGCATCGCCAGTACCGAGGCCGAAGCCGCCTATATCCGCGAGTTTAAGGCCGATTACGGTCGCCAGATCGCCCTCGCCGGATATAAGACGTATGTGCCGGTGCTGCGTGCCTTCGGCTACCGGATGGAAGATCGCGAACTCAAACAGGTCAACGATGGGGATACGTCCGGTGGCATCTGGTCCTGTCAGGACGTGGGCTTGAACGCGCTGCTGGCGGGGCAAACGCTCATGGGGCTGCGCGTCTGGGATGTCCTGCAACTGATCGACTATATCGACCTGCAACCCGATGTCCTGCACGACAAGCTGCCGTGCGTCGGCCTCTCCGGTGGTGGCACCCTCGCCATGTACGCTACCGCGCTCGACAAGCGCATCACCAGCGCCTACATCAGTGGAGCGATCAACACCTTCCGCGACTCGATCATGGCCGTGCCGCACTGCGTCTGTAACTACATTCCGCATCTGCCCGAATACGCCGAGATGGGTGATGTCGCTGGCCTCATCGCGCCGCGCCCGTTGATGGTCGAGAACGGGGATGCCGACCCGATTTACCCGCCGCATGGGGTGGAAAAGGCGCTCGTCACCCTGCGCCAGATCTACGCCGCGCTGGGTGTGCCGGAACACCTGACGACTCATACCTTCCACGGGCAGCACCGTTGGGATGGCGAGCCGCTGGCCGGCTGGCTGGCGAAGCAGTATTAGAACCCGTTTGGAAAATATTCTATAACTACCGGACGGTCTATATGCCGTCCGATGAACCCCAAACCTACTTTTCAAACGGCTTCTAACATGCCTCAACGTTAGAAAACAGTTTGCGGAGATAAACCGCGCCTTCACAAATCGGGGTCAGTGAGGGTCAAGCTGCCTGTTATTGCCTGTTTTACAGGCAAAATAAAACAAGGTCTCGATCATTGTTGTTCAGGGCATACCCAATAAAAATATCGTTGTGTCTTTGCGCCTTTGCGTTAAACGTACTTCACGTATTTTCCCCGTACTAGTGGATCACTTTTGGTTTAAGCCGCATCATTGTATAATCGAAACTACGAACTCTACGGAACGATTGCAAAGGTCAACCGGATGAAACGGTATATACGCCTCCTGATTTTGACGGTCATGGTGCTGATGCTGACAGGTTTCGTTCACGCCCAGCAGATCAACAACGTGACCAGCTTTGTCCTCGACCTACGGGCCGATTTGGAAACGGCTGCTGATGCGGCTCTCGGTTCTGGCACCCGCCCGACGAACTGGACCTTCGACATCAACAACACCAGTTCGCCCACCTATATCGCCAACCTGTGGTTCGACAACGAACTGCTGGCAACCGAGGTATTCGGCTTAGAACGACCGGATGATTGGATTGGCGCACCGGTAACGACCGACATCAACTTGGTCAGCCGCAACATCCGCCACGACCTTGAACTGACGGCTGACGAGGTTTACGGCCCAAACAACCGGCCTGAAAATTGGAAGGGTAGTTTGTCGCTGTTCCGGTGTACCCGTACCTTGATGAATATCGTTCAGGTTCTGGATACCGCGTTTAACGGGACCTTCGCTACGGCTAATGATGCGGTTAGCTACTGCCAAACGGTCGCCGATGAAGCCCAATCGCAGACCTTGACCGCCGTGTTCAGCACGCCGGAAGTTGAAGCTGCCCTGCCGGAACTGCTGTTGGCCGCCCGTGGTGACATCGAACGCCTCGCCGACGAAGAACTAGGTTTGAACGTTCGCCCCTCCGGTTGGATTGGCAATAAGGATGTGGCCTCACCGAGTTTGCTGGCAGATAACTTCCTTGACCTCGAAAGCCTTGCAAACGAGAAGTTGGGCATCGGTCAACGTCCGGTTGGTTGGCTGGGTACACCACCCGCCGTCCAAATCTACGGCTACCAATACCTGCGCTATAACCTCGAACTGCTGGCGAATACACTCGGTCAAACGCCGCGTCCCCGTGGTTGGCAAGGTGTCAACCCTGTCGAAAGCTGCTCACCACAGTTGCAGAACCTTGTGGCACTCGCGCAGAACGCCTACAGCTTCTCGGTCGATTCCGTACCGCAAGGCGCATTCTGCACGCAGTTGAGCATCGTCGTCAACAACACGATTGAAAACCCACCCGCACCCGATACGGAAGGTGAAGGTGATGATCGCTACGTGTACGAAGGCCAGTACGCCTTTACCTATCTCGATGTACAGGCCACACAGTATATGGGCATTATGCCCGGTGGCACGCGGTTCAAGGCATGGTACCGCAACTTCGGCGACTCGCAGATGATGTTCGTCAGTGGTGAAAGTTTCGCGGTGTTCATCGACCGCCGCTGGACGAGTATGCCGGAAGATGTGTTCGTGAAGCTGCAAACGTTGGAAGGTGTGAAGCCGCTGACGTTCTGCGACGCTGGCTGGTGCAACGGCCCCGGCCCCACACCAACCCCGACCGGTGGTGGTGCTTTGGAAGCCCTGTTGAATGAAGGCACGCCGCCTGCCCCGCCGGATTTGAACGACGTTCAAAACGAAAAGACGCAGGTTTCGTGGAACAACATCCGTGTCACCTACCTGTCGGATAACGCGGCCACCAAGACGGCACAGGTCACGCTGGAAATTTGCGCCGACACGACACAAACCGACTGCCAACCGGTTATCCAGATTTACGACAACACCACCGGTACGGTTAAGGCTGTCGTCTCGCAGCAGAACGGCTTGAATGTGTACGAGTTCACCTATGGCTACACCAGCAACCTGCTGATCGAAGGTGAAACCCTGTTCTCGCCGGACGTGTGGATTAGCGACCCGACCATCCGCTAACCCTCCGGCTTATCGACCACACGAAAAGACCACCTGCAACCGGTGGTCTTTTTATGTGGGTACAGGTCAGCAGGTTTGGAAATAGCGGACAGCCTGTCTGTTGTTCCTAGGAAGGCACATTCTCACCTTGCGTAGGGAGGCAAGACAGCGCGTCTGTCTGCACTAACCGATACTCACGAATTGAAAACAATGTATGTTGGCATATGATGTTCAATAAAAAGAGGTCTGCCAGTGGCAGACCTCTTGAGAAGATCAACTTACCCGCAATTAGCAGGGTTCGGTGGTTGATGTCGGTGTGAAGGTTGGTTCAACGGTAGCGGTACCATCCGGGGTAGCCGTCGGACGCGGGGTCGGAGTACGGGTCGCGGTGGCGGTGCCGTCGAGGGTCGGTGTGACGGTTGGAGTGCTGGTCGGGGTCGGCGACGGGCAAGCGGTCGATTCGGCGGTCATTTCCACAACCATTTCCTCAGTGGCTTCGGCGGTCATTTCAGCCGTAGCTTCTACAACCACTTCTTCCGTCGCTTCTTCGGTGGCCTCAACGACCATTTCTTCCGTCGCCTCGGCGGTGGCTTCCTCAATTGCATCCATCGCAGCTTCTTCGGTCGCTTCGCGGGTCACTTCTGAGGTGACTTCAACAGCCATTGATTCGGTGGCCTCGGCGGTCATTTCAGCGGTGGCTTCCTCGGTTGCAACTTCGGTCGAGACCATTGCGGTTTCTTCCGTGGCATCAGCCGTCATTTCGGCGGTGGCTTCTTCGGTGGCTTCTTCGGTGGCTTCGCTGGTTGCTTCTTCGGTCGCTTCCATTGTCGCCTCAGCCGTGGTTTCGACCGGCGCTTCTTCGGTCGCCTCAACGGTGGCTTCTTCAGTTGCCGCTTCGGTGGGTGCTGTGGTTGCAGGAGCTGAAGTCGCTGTGGGGGTTGCTGTGGGGGTGCAGGCGATCAACGCGACCATAGCCAAGCACAGCGCGATGACGAATAGTACTCTAGACGAATGTTTGCTCACCATGTTTTTTCTCCAACGGATTTATAGGTTGTCAGGCTGCCCCTTGAGTAGGAACAATCAGATTATAGGGAAATCTGTCACTAATACCTAAGGTAAAGAGGACAATTATTTATGAGAAGATGTATAAAAAAGTTACAAACGCTCGGTCAGTAAAATGAGGCGCAGATTAATAGATTTTCCCGTACTTTTCTCGTATGAGATTTTATCAGTTTGGATGTGTATTCGGCTGCTGAATCACAAAATGGCAAGGCTAATCGTCTCCTTTGTTAGAACGCAAATATAAGTGAAGGAGACCGATGATGGAACAGACTCGCATTGTGGTGCTTGGTGGTGGTTACAGCGGTATGATGGCAGCACGGCGATTGGCACACAATCTGCGCGGGCAGCAGGTACAGATCACGCTGGTGAACGCCGCGCCGCACTTCGTCCAACGGGTGCGGCTGCACCAACTGGCGGCAGAACAGAAACCAGAGGCGTTTTCGCTGCGGGACGCACTCCAACCACATGGTATCCGGTTCATGCAAGCGAAGGTGACACGAATTGACCCCCAAGTGCAGGCGCTCACCGTGCAAACGGCGGCAGGCAGCCAAACGCTGGCTTACGATTACCTCATTTACGCGCTCGGCAGCTACGTCGATATGAGTGTCATCCCCGGCTTGCGGGAACACGCGCTGTCACTGGCGACCGAGGCGACGGCTGCCCAACTGCGCGACCAACTGCCCACGTTCGCCGGACGCGGTGGACGGTTGGTCATCTGCGGCGGCGGCTTAACGGGGATTGAAGCGGCGACCGAGTTCGCGGAAGCCTACCCCGGCCTGAAGGTGACACTGCTGACCCGTGATACTTTTGGCGCACAACTTTCGCGGAAAGGGCGTGACTATACCCGTCAGGTGTTCAAGCGCCTCGGCATCGAAATCCGCGATCAACTGGCGATACAGGCAATCACAGCCGATGCTATTGAGTATGAGGGTGGCAGCATGGCCTATGATGCGTGCCTGTGGGCGGGTGCTTTCACGGTGCCGCCGCTGGCGCGTGAGTCGGGTCTGAAAGTGAACACACTGGGGCAGATCATCACGGATGACCGTTTGCGCTCGGTAACGGACAGCCACATTTATGCGATTGGTGACTCGGCGGACATCAGCGCGGCGATTGGTACGCCGATACGGATGGCGTGTGCAACCGCGCTGCCGATGGGGGTGCATGTCGCCAACGAACTGGCTGACCGGCTGAAGGGGCGCGAACACCGCCCATACGAGTTCATGTACTACTTCCGCTGCATCAGCCTCGGGCGCAAGGCGGGATTGGTGCAAATGGTCGACCCGAACGATGCGCCGAAGGAATCGATCCTCACGGGGCGCGTGGGTGCGGCGTTCAAGGAGATGATCTGCAAGTATACGACGTGGCAGGTGCGCCACCCGCGCTGGACCTTCCTGCCGCGCCGCCCTGCCAGCGAACGCACCGCGCGTGAGACCGCAGTGGTGGGTGTGCGATAATAGGGGTAAATTGCCGGAGGATAAACCCTCCGGCAAAATGAATAAAGCCGCCTAAAGGCGACTCTGAATAGCCATCCGTTTGTACATCGCTAGTGATGTGTGATGCAACGATGGTGGAGTGTTCAAACATTTTAACCGGGGCGTTTTGATGACCGTTGATCCGCAGCTTTTTGAAGAATATCGCTATCTGCTGTTCTCGATTGCCTACCGCATGTTGGGCAGCGCGATGGAGGCCGAGGATATGGTGCAGGAGGCATTCTTGCGCTACCAGAACGCGGGCGACAAGCACATCCAGTCGCCCAAAGCCTACTTGACGACCATCGTCACGCGCCTGTGCCTCGACCAATTGAAATCGGCCAAGACGCAGCGTGAGGAATACGTCGGCACATGGCTGCCGGAACCGATTTTCACCGCGCAAGCCGCCAGCACAGAAGGGCAGCAAATGGAAAGTGAAAGTATCTCGATGGCGTTCATGGTGCTGCTAGAGAATCTCTCGCCGGTCGAGCGGGCGGTGTTCCTGCTGCGCGAGGTGTTCGACTACGACTACGCCGCCATCGCGCAAATCGTCAACAAGAGTGAGGCCAACTGCCGCCGCTACTATCATCTCGCCAAGGGGTATCTGGTGGAACGCCGCCCGCGCTTCGAACCCGCTTCCGGTGAGCAGTTCAAACTGGTCGAGCGATTCATGCACGCGATTGTCGAGGGCGATATTGATGGGCTGACGCATGTGCTGGCGGAGGATATTGTGGTGTATGGCGATGGTGGTGGCAAAGCACCAGCCGCGCGGGTACCGATTACTGGGCGTGAGATGGTGACGCGCTTCCTCATGGGGTTGAACAAACTCATCCCGCCGGATATTCACGCCGAGCTGCATAACGTCAACGGGGCGCTGTCGTTCGTGTTCTGGTACGGTGGCAAGCTGTCATTGGTGATGAACCTGACAATTGTGGGCGACCGTGTGACGGCGATCCACAATGTGCTTAACCCCGACAAGCTGGTTTTCCTCAACCAGAGTCCACCGCCGGAGGATGGTGTGGAGCTGCCGAGTCAGAATTAATTACCCCTCACCACCTCACCCAATATCCGCACCGCCTTGCCGATGTCCTCTAGCGCCGCGAAGCTGTAAGTCAGCCGCAGATGGTTAGGGTGCGCCTGCGGTTGGGTGAAGAAGCCTTCGCCGGAGGCCACTAGTACGCCCCGTTCTGCTGCTGCTCGCTTAATCGCCGCGCCGTTCAGCCCTTCCGGCAGCGTCAGCCACACGAAGAAACCACCGAGCGGCTGCGTCCATGTGACTTCGGGCGGCATATAGCGGCTGAGGGCATCGAGCAGCGCGTCGCGGCGGGTGCTGTATAAGTGTCGAATGTCCTCAAGGTGCGCGTCCCAAGAACCGGCTTTGCAGTATTCAGCCACGAACTGCGCCGCTAGCGGATTGGCTCCGCCGCCCATTTGCGTTGTCCCGCAGTCCACGAAACGCTGCACATGCTCGGCAGCGGTGGCAATCCAACCAACGCGGAGGCCGGGCGCAATCGTTTTCGACACGCTGCCGATTTGCATGGCGTGTTCGCCACCCGCCAGCGCCAGATAACTCGGCGGTACGGCGGCCTCGAAGGCGAGGTCACGGTAGACATCATCTTCCACGATCAACACGCCGTACTGCCGCGCCAACTCGATAATTGCCTTTCGCCGCTGTTCACTGGTCGTGATACCCGTGGGGTTGTGGAAGTTGGGAATGGTGTAGAGCAGCGGTACGTTGATGCCCTCGCTGGCTAACTGTTTTAAGAGGCTTTCGAGTTCGGTTGATCGGATGCCTTCGCTGTCCATCGGCACGCCGTAAAGCCTTACGCCGTGGTCTCGGAAGACGTGCAGCGAGTCGACGTAAGTGGGCGCTTCCACGATTACGGCATCGCCCGGTTGTGTGTACAGCCGCGCGATCATATCGGTTGCGTTGGTTGAACCGGCGGTGATGGTGACATTTTCCGCACCGAGCGAAAGATGCTGTTCGCGGTTGATGCGCTCGACAAGGTAGGCGATCAAGTCTACACTGCCCTGCTCGTTGCCATAGGCCAGCGCGTGGGCGGCTTGCGGCGAGGCCATCACCCGCCGCACCGCCTCCTGAAAGCTGGGCGTTCCCAGCGTAGCAGGGTCGGGATGACCGAGGCGGAGCGAAATGGTTTGAGCGTTCACGCCCTGCGGGAGGGTTGAGGTCGTCATAATAGTTTCGATTCGCGTACTCGTTGATTGATGGCTGAACTATGCCGAGTTACGCGGGATTTGGCAAGGGGAGTGGTCTAAAGCTGAGGCTCAGTAGACTGCATATCACATTACGCTATACTTGAATGAAAAAGGCGACCCGTAGGCCGCCTTTTGTGCTTCTTAGTCATTCATCCGGTGGATTATTCGCCGTTGGGGGTGATTTCCACTTCAACAGGCGTGTAGTCTGCACCGGTGTAATCAGCTTCCGCGTCATCGGTCGCCAGCAGTTCGAGGGCGGCGGCGGCCAAGTCGGTGCGGTAAGCACCTTCGGTCGGGGCTTCCTTGATGATGCCATAGGTGGTCAGGATTTCAACTGACGAGTCCCAAGCCGCTGTGTCCAGCGCACCAATACCATTTTCCGACGGCCAAATCAGCTTGTTGACTTCGTTCATCATCCACGCCTGATGACCCGCGCCGAGGGTCGAGCCGGAGTTCAGCACGTAGTCCACGCAGGCAGCAGCGTTGTCGCGGCAGAATGCCCAACCCTTGAAGCTGGCAGCGAGGAAGTTAGTGGCGGCTTCTTCGTTTTCCGCCAACCATGCGCCGTTGGCGAAGATCAGGTCTTCGAGCAGCGGCGCACCGTCAACATTCAAGTCAATGATGTTCAGATCATCGAGGGTGTAAACGGGGAATTGACCGTCTTCACCGACGAATTCCAGAACCTGTGCCATTTCGTTGTAGGTCATGGCTGCGGCTGCGTCGATTTCCTTGTTCAAGAAAGCGTTCATGTCGAAAGGTTGGTTGAAGATGGTCACATCATCGGGGTTTTCGGGGTCAATGCCGTTCTTGACGAGCGAAGCCTTGACCGGAATTTCGTTACCGAAGCCCCAAACACCAACGATCTTGCCTTTCAGGTCAGCCCATGTCGTCAGACCGGCTTCCTTGAAGGTGACTTCGCGCATACCAGAGCGCTGGTAAATCTGGGCGATGTGGACGACATCACCACCATTTTCGCGCGAGGAGAGGAGGCTGCCGATCCAGTCGGTACCCATCTCCGCGCCGCCGCTGGCGACCACCTGCTGCGGGCCGATATCCGGGCCGCCGGGCAGGAGTTCGACCGCGAGACCCATATCTTCGTA
>Ga0209460_1000732_pt1 | contig 25479 bp, 21 predicted proteins | sample EBPBio132013_DNA_FD_185868 | JGI IMG/M metagenome (GOLD analysis project Ga0209460, IMG submission 185868) | Wastewater treatment Type I Accumulibacter community from EBPR Bioreactor in Madison, WI, USA - Reactor 2_5/13/2013_ DNA (SPAdes)... | ecosystem: Engineered > Bioreactor > EBPR >... | reverse complement strand
ATTAATCTGTGCATATTCCTGAAACGGATCTGCGAGAAAATCATCAAAAATGGTTTGACGGGATGACTTCCTTGGCCTTGCAGCCTGCATGGTGAGCACCAACGGGTTAATGGTTACCGCACCGGCCTGTTGCGGATAAACAATCAATTCCCTTACAGTCACCACACTAAACTGCTGTCCGTTCACCGTTTCCTGATCAGGTTGCTGATTGGGTCGTCCTGAATTTAAATCTTCTGAAAGAACACCGGTTCCGGCTGCATCGGTAACCAGATTCACATTACTGATACGTGTTCTGAAATAAAGCTTGTACTTAATATAAACCGGCTGACCCACAACCGGATTTGTGATCGATGGGATTGCCCTGAGAAAAACAAAATCTTCAACCGATGAACCACCAGATCCGGCCTTTGCTTTTTCATCTGCGGCAAGAATTTTGAGTGAGAGAACATTTGACTGATATTTTGTTCCGTTCAAAATAACAGATGCAGGCCCAAGTGAGTAGGTACCGGGTTTACTTGCCATCAAAACAAGATTCTCACTTTGGGTAATTTTGTAAGAACCATTGACAATGGAGATACCCTGACTTGTTGAAGACTGTCCGGGCATTTTTTTTATGCCGGCAGGTATTGCAAGTTCAGCCTTTGGCAAAGATAAATTTGACCCTGCCGTAACTTCTACTGATATCTGAAACAGATCGTTAACCCGGTAGGTGGTTTGTTCGGCAGAAATCTGAACTGAAACTGTTTGTGCCCCGGCAGCATGAAAGCCAAAAATGGCAGTAACCACTAAAATATAAACAAAGAAAATTCTGGTTTTGGTCATAGTACTACTTTAATCTGAGGGGACTTCTTAAAAAATGAATTGATTACCAGTCTTTTTCAACTTGTTTTCTTACTTTTCCTGACATTTCTTTTCGCTTCAGTAAGGCTTCTTTTTCATTTTTTTTCAAGGCATCGAGAAGGCGCTGAGCTTGTTCTTTTGGAATCTGGCTTTGCTGAGGCTGCTCTTTCTGCTGATCTTTCTGATCTTTTTTATCCTGATCTTTCTGATCCTGTTGCTTCTGTTTATCGTCTTTTTTCTGTTCTTTATCCTGCTTGTTCTGATCTTTTTGCTGCTGTTGCTGTTGTTGCTGCTGTTTTTTCAGTAATCTGGATATGACTTCAAAATTTGCTTTGGCATCAGCATCTTCCGGATTCTGTCTGATTGCATCTTTCAATCCGCTTAAGGACTTTTCCAATTCTTTCTTTTTAAAATTTGCGAGTGACTGATTATACTGACCCGCAGAAGATTGTGTTGCAGATTTTGTTAGGGTTTTCGCATGATCGAAAAGTTTCTCTGCCTCGTCAAATTTCCCCATTTTATATAGGGCATTCCCGGCATTGAAAGCCAGTTCGAAATCACCCGGATTTTTATCAAGTTCTTCACGGTAGATTTTATAGGCATCTTCATACTTTTCCTGGCGGTACAAACCATCAGCTTTTTTAAGTTTGGTAATATCACCTGAAATGAGAAGAAGAATCATCAGCAACCAGGTCATGCAACCGTCTCCTCTTTTTTAACAACCGGAATAATGAACAAATTCAGAATGAGAAGAAGAAGTGAAACACCCAGCGGATACTGGAATTTATTGTCAAGATCAAGAACTTCAGAAGATTTGAAATCCGTTTTTGTCATGTTATCAATTACATCTTTTAATTTGTAAAAATCTGAGGTGGTAGCTCCGATTCTGTAATATTCGCCACCGGTTTCATCAGCTACACGGGCTAGCCCGTCCTCTTTAAGCTGAGTTGTAACCACATTACCCTGACGGTCACGTTTGAAATCAAGAAACTTGCCTGCTCTGTCTTTCACCGGAATCGGACCACCTGCATTGGTACCTACACCAACAGTAAATACCTTTATTCCATTTTCATTGGCGATTTTAATTGCATTTGCAGTTGAACCTTCATGATCTTCGCCATCAGAAACCAAAATCATTATTTTATTTTTCTTAGAGTCTTCTTCAGATTCACCGATAGTCAGGGTTCTTTTAAAAGCATCTTCTGCATTTTCTAACGGAGCCGCCAGATTTGTACCCGGTGTCGGGAGATAACCGGTTGTGATTGCATCAAGATATAGGCTGATCGCTGAATAATCGGAAGTAAGCGGACATTGAAGGAAGGCATCATTTTCAAATACGATCAGACCAACCCGGTCACCCCTGAGCTGACTGACGAAATTCCGGATTTCAAGTTTGGCTTTCTCCAACCGGGACGGAAGTACATCCTGGCACATCATCGAGTTAGAGATATCAAGTCCGATAATAAGATCAACACCCCTGTGTTTCACTTCACGTGTTCTTTCTCCAAGTAACGGACCCATGAGTGCAAGAATTCCGAAAACCAGAGCAAGCGTCCAGAGTGTGAGCCTGAGTGTATTTAGCCGAAGCCAGGAAGTTTCATTAAGTTTAAGCAGGTTTTCAGGCAGAAAATAAGCCGTTAAATTCTTTTTCTGATTCCGCCGGTAGAATATCACGATAAATAAAACAAGAAAAAGCAGCAGAAAACCGGCAGAGTACCACCAAAATCCAAATTTCATATCAGCTCCTCGCCAAGTTCACTCACAGCCTGCCGGCAACGGGTTTTTGCAAGTAAAAATTCAAAAATCAGCAGAAGAAGCCCCGGCAATAAAAACCAATGATAAATTTCATCGTACTGATAGTAATTCTTCACTTCAATTTTTGTTTTTTCCAACGCACCAATTTCAGCGTAAATTTTACGTAACGATTGATTATCAGTAGCCCTGTAATATTTCCCACCGGTTGTTTCGGCAACTTTCGTTAGCGTTTCGTCATCAACATCAACTGTCTGGTTAACCAAAACGGTGCGGCCAAACTGATCTTTTACCGGAATTTGTGCCTCACCCAATCGTCCCACGCCAATGGTATAAACTTTTACACCCATACTTAAGGCCAGGTCAGCAGCCGTTACAGGATCAATATCACCCTGATTATTCCGACCGTCAGTTAACAGAATGATGACTTTTGATTTTGCATCAGATTCTCTGAGCCGGTTTATTGATGTTGCCAGTGCCATGCCGATAGCAGTACCCGGGTTTGCTTCATCCCAGGTAGTTGATAAGAGAAGATTTTTGATCATGTCATAATCAAGAGTAAGCGGTGCCTGGGTAAATGCCTGTCCCGCAAAAACGACCAACCCAATCCGATCTGCTTCACGCCCGGCAACAAAATCGCGGGCAACTTCTTTTGCAGCTGCCAGCCGGTTCGGTCTCAGATCCATTGCCTTCATTGACGCCGAAATATCAAGAGTAAGAATGATATCTACCCCTTCTGAATTGATAATTCTTTCATTATTCACAAGCTGAGGCCGGGCAAAAGCAAGAATCAATAAACTCAAACCGATTAACCTGAACGGAAGAAGAAAAAAGGACATCCAAACCCAGAATGTTTTTGTTTTCTTCCCGAAAGCAGCAAGCCTTCCGTAGGTTAAAACCGGCTTTGTTGTTTTTCTCCGAAACCAGAACCAGATACCCCAGGCCGGCAAAACCAAAAGTAATAAAAGCAGTTCAGGTGATTCAAACTGAATCATAGACTGCCTCCCTTTGATTCGCTTTTCACATCAGGATTTGTTGCTGTAACCTGAACCGGGGCCTTTTCAGTTTCCAGTTTGTGAACAGAAATCCTGACCGAATTAAAATCAAGATTCATTTGAGACTGGACTGTATTCTGTTTTGCAAATTTGATCAGGTCGGCACGATTTAGAAGTTCATCCATTTCGGGCAAAACCGCCTTTAAACCAGGTTTTCCGTTTAACCACACCAGAAGCTCATCACTTGTCATTTCAAGAACAGGTGAACCCGTGGTTCTTTCCAGATACGATTTGAGAATTTCAATCAGATCAGAATAAAACGCCTTTACATCATCTGGCCAGATTGCCTGACGGGCAAGCAAGTCATCCATGGCAAGTTGAAAAAGTTCCCAGGCTGATTGTTCAACAACGGGTACGATTTCAACACTTACATTCTTCGATTTCCTGTTTTTCAAAACCTTCCGGTAGATTAAATAAATCACGCCGGCAAGTAAGAGTCCTGCCAGAATCCAAAGAAAATAATGCCACCAGGGCCGTCCTGTTTCGAAAATATCTTTTTCAGGCCTGGGCAAAGTATCATTTTCAGTGGTAAACAATTTCGGATTCAGAATCAGACTTGGGGTATTAAACCAAACAGAGTCACCGGTCGTTTTATTTTCAAGTACAAAACTTACCGGGTCCAGAGTATCGTGCTGAAATCCCCAGAAAACAAACGGAAGCCTAAGCTGATACCGGGTTTCATTTCCCGATACAACAATTGAGGTATCACCCGAAAGTGGCTCAAGTACGGTTGCGGTTGTCGAATCCATCCTGAAAATCCATGTGTACCCGCTTGAACCCTTCCACCCAGCTGTAAACGTAAGGGTATCACCTACTTGCAAAGAATCTTTTTTGTCAATTTTAAATTGCCATTCAGCAGGATTCTGAGCAAAAACCTGCACGGTACCACATAAAAAAAGAAAAATGGAAAAAAGTTGCCTTGTCATCAGTTACGTCTTCCTCTCATCCTGAAGAAGGCCATCAGCTTTTCGACAAAATCATGGTGGGTGAAAAGTTCAATTGAGTCAATTTGTAGTTTTTTAATCAGATCTGCTGATTCTTTGTGCTGCCTGAGGTAGTACTGTCTGAATTCTTCTCTTACCCGTTTGCTGCCAAAATCAACAGTTGTGGTTTCGCCGGTTTCAGGATCACGAACATTTGCAAGTCCGATATGTGGCGGAACCAATTCACCCATATCCCGCATGATCACAGCAATCAGATCATGTTTCTGATTCAGAATCTTAATTTCCTTTTCAAAACCCAGATCATCAAAATCTGAGATAAGAAATACAATGGCACGCCGTTTCAAAACCCGTGAAATATATTCTGAGACAAGTCCGAGCCGTGTGGGACGTTGTTCGGGTTGATGTGAAAACAGTTCACGAAGAACACGCAAAACGTGGGTTCTTCCTTTTCTTGGGGCGATGTACCGTTCAATTCGATCAGAGAAAATGCACAAACCTACTTTATCATTGTTCTTGATTGCACTGAATGCCAGAACAGCAGAAAGCTGAATGGCCATTTCATATTTGAGCGGATATTTTGAACCGAACCAGAGTGAACCCGAGGCATCAACCATGAGCATGAGGGTTTGTTCCCGTTCTTCATGATAAATCTTGACGAAAGGTTTTCCCTGTCTGGCAGAAACATTCCAGTCAATCATGCGGATGTCGTCACCGTAGTTGTATTCTCTTACTTCAGAGAATTCAATTCCCTGCCCTTTGAAACTGGACCGGTATTCACCCGAAAACATAGTATTGACAATACCTTTTGTCCGGATTTCAAGCTGACGGATTTTCCGGAAAAGGTCTGCAGGAACCTCAGCCATTAAGGCACCTCAATTTTCGCCAGAAGTTCACCAATGACGAAATCAGTTGTTTTTTCTTCAGCTTCGGCTTCATAGGTCAAAATTACCCGGTGACGCAATACATCATAAGCCATTGCCTTAACATCTTCAGGGGTTACGTAACCCCGGTGTTTAAGAAAAGCATGGGCTTTGGCAGCAAGGTTCAGGAAGATGGAAGCACGGGGTGATGCACCGTATTGAATGAGTGGTTTCAGGTGCGGAAGTCCGACCGTTTGTGGGTCCCGTGTAGCAAAAATAATATCAATTATATACTGCTCAATTTTCTCATCCATGTAGATGTCATTGATCAGCTGACGCGCCTGCAGAATTTGCTTTGGAGTGATAATCTTGTTGATGGGCTTTTTCTCAGCAGTATTAGCCATCCGGCGCATGATTTCCATTTCTTCAACCTTTGTTGGGTATCCAACAATGATTTTCAGCATGAAACGGTCTACCTGTGCCTCAGGTAACGGATAGGTACCTTCCTGTTCAACCGGGTTTTGGGTAGCAAGCACAAGAAACGGTTCTTCAAGTTTATACGTTTCGTCACCAATGGTCACCTGTTTTTCCTGCATGGCTTCAAGCAAAGCAGACTGAACTTTTGCAGGCGAACGGTTAATTTCATCAGCCAGAATCAGATTTGCGAAAACCGGACCTTTTTTCACGAAGAAATTACTTTCCTTCTGATTGTAGATCAACGTACCGGTTAAATCTGCAGGAAGAAGATCAGGAGTAAATTGAATCCGGTGAAATTTACCATCAATAATTCTGGCAAGAGTTGAAATGGTAAGAGTTTTTGCGAGACCGGGAACACCTTCAAGTAAAATATGGCCATTGCACAGAAGCCCGATCAGCAACCGGTCAATCATGTACTTCTGACCCACGATGACCTTACTGAATTCAGTTTGAATCAGGTCAATGAAAGCTGATTCCTGTTTAATCCGATCGTTGAGTTCGGCAATATCTAATGCCATACAGTACTCCGTTTAATAGTCTTGTTAAATTAAAATAAATAAATCGTCGGTTCAGACGGAGATTAAAAGTCAGGGTTCCGTCTGCCAAAAGTTGTTTTTATGCAGTTCCAATGGGTTAACAAATCATGAAAGTCTGGCAAGAGCATTAAAAAGCGGTTCTAGAGTCAGGATTTCTGAAGTTGCAATTACACCAGGTGAAGTCAGATGGTTATTATTCAGGTCACCGGTTTTCACCCAGATTGTTTTTATTCCAGCCCGCCAACCCATTTCAATATCAGTGTACATGCGATCACCAATAATCACCATTTCTTGCCTTTTGACTCCAACCTGCTGAAGAATGGGTTCAAGCATTTCGATGTTGGGTTTCCCGATAATTTTGGGTGTAATTCCCGTTGAAGTTTTGAAAAGAGAAATCAACGAACCGCAGTCAGGCAGTAAGCCCCGTTCGGTTGGAATGTTAACATCAGCATGGGTTGCAATAAACGGGATTCCTGATCTGATCAGAATACTTGCATCCACAATCCGTTTATAAGTGATTTCCTGGTCGAAGGCGAGTACAACAAAATCAATGGGTTCAGCATCTATTTCACCCACGCAGGCAATGCCAAATGCAGAAAAATCTTCTACCAGAGCACGGGTACCCAAAAGGTAAACCGAAGGTTCAGGCTTCACCTGATTGATATACTGAGCCGTTGCCTTACCAGAAGTATGGATTTCAGTTGGTTTTATACGAAATCCTAAAAAGGTAAGAAACCTGAAATAATTATCAATAGACCGGCTTGAATTGTTGGTAACAATTGTAAAAGATTTGCCCTGACTTTTGATGAGGTCAAGGGTTTCTCTCGCGTAGGGCAAAACCTGATTTCCGAGAATCAGGGTTCCGTCAAGGTCAAATACGAAATGTCGTATCTCTGAAATCCAATTCAAGCTTCTGCGCCTTTTGTTTTATCTGGCAAAAGTATAAAGATACAAAAAATTTAAATCTGATTTCTGTGATGGAGACAGTACAAATAGCGGGAATATGAAAAAGAGGAAGGAAAAAGAGTTCAAATCATCCAAAAAAATATATTACACTGACCAAAGCAGTAAAAAATCAGTCATAATCTCCGTAAACTGACAAATGGTACGACTTTGAAAACTCATCCTTATCCACAATAATCAAATTCTGGTGATCACAGATTTCGCAGTTTTCATAAAACTCCTGATGGTACGCATCAAGTTCATCCATATCGAGAGTATTCACTGCTCCGCAATATTGGCATTGGTAGCTCAACGATTCATCAAACATCGTTTGTTCTCCTTCTGAGAGTTATATTTACAGAAGAAATTTATAAGCTTATCAACATCAAACTCAATGGGATGTAGATTAGAATCGGATTAGAATAATTACCCTAAAACTGACCAAGGACTTGATTTTCTCTTTTTATACTGTTTATATTTACAGGTATACTAAAATGAGAATTGGGAATGAGTATAATCAAACTTTCACTTTTCCTCCCTGTTGAACCCGAGGCCCTTTATCTTAGCTGGCTTGATTCTGATGAACATTCATCATTTACCGGATCAGAAGCGTCAATTGATTCATCACAGGGCGGAGGTTTTACAGCATGGGATGGATATATCATGGGCAGGAATCTTGTTCTTGAGCCATTTAAAAGAATTTTGCAGGCCTGGCGGACAACTGATTTCCCGGTTGGGGCTCCTGACTCAAGACTTGAACTTCTGTTTGAGCCATCAGGAAGGGGAACTCAGTTGGTTTTAATTCATTCTGACTTTCCACAGGAACAAAAAGAGGCTTATGCCCAGGGCTGGAAGGATTATTATTTGGACCCGATGAAAGAATACTTCGGGGGGAAATGACGAATGACGAATGGCGGACTTCGAATTAAGAATTTTGAAACGAAGTTCTTCGAAGCAAATTTGAAATTTTGAATTGAAGTTTCTAAACAGAGTGTCAGCCCTTTGGGCTTTAAGACAATTTTGAGTTTTAAGTTTTAAATTTTGAATTGAATTTCCGAGATTTCAAGTCTTTAATTTTCTGACTTCTGACTTCTGACTTCTGACTTCTGACTTCTGACTTCTGACTTCTGACTTCTGACTTCTGACTTCTGACTTCTGACTTCTGACTTCTGACTTCTGACTTCTGACTTCTGACTTCTGACTTCTGACTTCTGACTTCTGACTTCTGACTTCTGACTTTCAGAATATTTTCCCATTATGATACATTGCCGGCAAACCAGAATCTGGTTTTATTCCATGAATAACTCTCCCGACAATCCAAACGTGGGTGCCAAGATCAAGTTCCTGCTCGACTTCACATTCCATCCATGCAGAGGTACCTGAAAGAACCGGGATGCCGGAAGGGGATAATTCAGTCACAAGTCCTTCAAACCTTTCTGCCGGATTTTCTGATGGTGTTCCAAAATGATAAGCAAGCTGCTGCTGACTCTGACTCAGAACGTTTACAACAAACCGTCCGGATTTCCTGATTAAACCGGCGGTAAAACCGGTTGGTTGTATCCCGATCCCGACTCTGACCGGGTCTTTTGAAACCTGCGAAACCCAAACTGCCGTCATTCCTGAAATTAATTCGCCATCGGCAGCCGTGAGAACATAAACGCCATAAGAAAATTGATAGGTAAGCTGCTTAAGAACTTCCGCTGAAAGTTCGGGTATCTGAGACTCTGAATTGTTCATGTGATTTAAATATTGCAGTCAATAAATTGAGAAAAAAGATTATTTCTGTCCTAAACACAAATCTGTGCAGACTGATTCCATCAGGCAAGAAAAAGAAAAATGGCGGGCAAATCTTTTGGGATAAGGATTGGATCCTTTTTCCAGATTCCGACAGAACGTGAAAGAATTCTTTCTGACGATCCGGTGAGGTCAATGGCAAGACAAAGCCGAACAGAATCAGGCAATACCCGCAGGCATTCTTCAATGAGAGCCTGATTCCGGTACGGTGCTTCAATAAAAATCTGAGTCATCCCTCTTGCTTCAGATTCCCTTACCAGGCCCTGCAACACAACCCGGCGTTCCTGTTCATTTCTTGGCAGGTAGCCCTGAAAAGCGAATCGTTGTCCGTTAAAGCCTGAACTGGCAAGTGCCAGAATGATTGAAGAAGAGCCTGGAACCGGTACAACCTTTATTCCCCGCTGATGAGCAAGGGCAATCAGATTAGAACCCGGATCAGCAACAGCCGGATAACCTGCATCAGTTACAAGTCCCCATTCTGAACCATCCTTTATTTCGGAAATAATATCCTTAAAATCATCAGGTTTCATGTTTTCTTTGAGTACAATATGGGGAATTTCACGAATATGGCGGTTTGTGTTCAGATTTTTAAGTAATTTACCTGTACTCTTAACCGATTCAATCACCAAACCATCCAACCGGTCAACTAATCCGGCAAAAGCTGCAGGAAAAAAAGGATCCCACCTTGAATGTTCAGAAAGTAAGTTGGGAATCAGGTAAATTGTTGCCATTTTTTACTGCCTTAACGGAATTTATTAATTTTCATTACCTATTGTGACGGCGGTATCACAATTTTAGCAAAAATATTTGTTAATATTGAATCTAAACTAAAAATTTTATACCATCACGTAATTAAAAGTGAGACGGAGAAACTGCAATGAAGCAGGTTCAAAATGAATTTATTGAAACAGAGACCGAATTAAACAGCCATGACAGGGGTTTCAAGCCCCATCTTCAGGTTTTTGATGGTGTGGGTTTAGATACTGAAACATTTGATTTTGCCTTAAAATCTCTTGAGAACCACCTGATTCTTCACAAGATTCAAAAAATTGACATAAAAAAAATTAATGCCATTAAAGATCCGGCTATCCCGGCCCATCTGATTACAAATGTTTTACTTGTAGATTTAGGTGTTCTTGATACAGTAAGAGCAAAACTAACCCCTGAACAATCAGAAAAAATCACTCTGATTGCGGTTGCAGGTCAGCGTGAACTTGACGAATTCCCCGATGCATGGAAACTGGTTGATACTGAAGTCCTTTTTGATATTATTGACAGACCCATCAGTAAAAATAAACTCGTACTTGTTCTTAAAAAGATTCAAAAACTAGCCGCCGGCCGCCTTAAAATTCATAAGCTTCATGAAGAAATTGACACTCAGGCCGGAGCTCTCAAGAAACTGAATGATATTGGAATTGCACTTTCCTCTGAAACTGATATTCACAAACTGCTCGATCTCATTCTTACCATTTCAATTGAAATCACCAATTGCGATTCAGGTTCACTCTACATTCTGCAAGACAAACCCGACGTAGAGTATGATAAAGCCAACTACCTGAAAAACAAGGTATTATGCTTCAAGCACACTTTTAACTTCACCAAGGCAATTCCGTTCAAGGAATTCACCATGGAGATTTCATCAAAGAGTTTGTCTGGTTACACAGCATTAACCGGAGAAATTCTCAATCTTGAAGACGTGTATTACCTGCCTGAAACCTTACCCTATCATTTCAACAAAAGTTTTGACGATTTCATAAAATACCGAACCAAGTCTATGCTTGTTGTTCCGATGTTGAATCAGGACAAACAAACGATCGGGGTCATTCAGCTTATCAATAAAAAACGTGACCGTGATGTAGCACTTTCTTCTGATGAAATTGTGTCTGAACAGGTCATCCCGTTTACCAAAAAGGACGAAGAGCTTACTCTATCATTTGCTTCACAGGCAGCAGTAGCCTACGAAAACAGAAGTTTGTATGAATCAATTAAAATTCTGTTTGAAGGATTCATCAGGGCTTCTGTTACCGCAATCGAGGCCAGAGACCCAACGACCTCAGGTCACTCTGAGCGTGTTGCCGTTCTGTCAACCGGAGTGGCAGAGGCCGTAAACAAATCAAAATCTTCCCTTTTTGGTGGCATTCAATTTGGTACACGTGACATTCAAGAATTGAAGTATGCCTCTCTTCTCCATGATTTCGGGAAAATCGGAGTAAGAGAACCTGTTCTCGTGAAGGCCAAGAAATTATATGAGCCTGATCTTGAACTTTTAAAATCACGTTACATTATTCTTCGTCAGTCTGTACAGCTTCAGTACTCTAATATGAAGGTTAGATATCTGCTTGAGAAGTCACGGGAAGAAGCCTTGGAAGATTTGCTGTCAATAGATTCTGATTCTAAAGAAAGACTTGAAGAACTTGACCGTTATCTTGAATTTATTACGAAAATAAACGAACCAACTGTACTTGAATCGTCCGGATTTGAACTTTTAAAGGAAATTCAATCTAAGTCAATGATGGTTGAAGGACTCGGGAACATTCCATTTCTGACAGAACAAGAAGCGGTAAGACTTTCAATCGCAAAAGGCTCTTTGGGCGATGATGAACGGCTTGAAATTGAGAGCCATGTGACACACACTTTCAACTTTCTAAAACAAATTCCATGGACAAATGATCTGCGATCAGTTCCCAAAATTGCTTACATGCACCATGAAAAACTCGACGGTTCCGGTTACCCGAATAAAGCAAACAGTGAGGCTATACCGATTCAGTCAAAAATCATGACGATATCTGATATTTTTGATGCATTAACAGCAAACGACCGTCCATACAAACGTGCAGTTCCTGTTGAAAAAGCTTTGGATATTCTTGGATACGAAGTGAAAGCAAAGAAGGTCGATTCTGACCTGTTTAATCTCTTTGTTGAAGCCAGAGTTTTTGATGCAATTAATAAGGGATAAGAGTGATAAGTGATAAGTTATAAGTGGTAAGTTATAAGTGATAAGTTGTCATTGCCTGAAAAATGGTCACTGAGCGGCACTTCGACTCCGCTCAGTGACCAAGTCGAAGTGCTCGTTTTTCATTTTAGTCTTACCACCGATCACTTACCACCTGTCACTTAATTACTTTTTCCCCCAGATTTTCCAGGACCACGGAGCAAGTTTTATTTTCGTACCCGTTTTAAGTTTTAATTTTTCCCCGGAAAGCAAATCCTCTGCATCTCCCTCAAAACCTAAACTTTTCAAAGTAATTGTTTTTTCTGTTGCAGATAAATTAACTACAATCTGAACACCATCTCCATCAATTTCCCTTGAAAATGAGAACACATTCTGGTCATCAGAAGTGGTTTGGAAGGTTAAGGTGCTGCCAAATTCCCCATTCCACAGTGCAGGATGATCACGTTTTAAAGCGGTTAATTTTGTAAATAACTCCCGGTTAGGATGATTTTTCCATTGGATTGGATCTTTCTCAAAAAATTTGAGTTCCTGGGTCATTCCTGCTTCCTGTCCGTTATAAATCAACGGCATTCCCGGCAAGGTAAAAGTAAGCACTGACATGACCTGATAGGCATCGCCCAACCGTTTGTATTCATTCCCATTCCAGGTATTTTCATCATGATTGGTGATAAAAATCATCCGGTAGTTGTTCTTATGATAATGCTTAAACTCTTTATTTTGAAGATACTTGCGCAAACTGTCAGCATTTTGCTTCCCCTGGGCTATTTGGTTAAAATAATCTTTGAACTGCCAGCCATAGGTCATATCAAAAGCATGAGTCTGCAATTCAGGTTCATGAGCTTCAGCGAGCATGAAAACAGGTTTCACTTTATCCAGTTCTTTCCTGGCAGAATTCCAGAATTCAATCGGCACCATGCCGGCAACGTCACATCTGAATCCGTCTATATCGAATTCTTTGACCCAATATTTCATTGATTCAATCATATCACGACGAAGTCCATCATTTGAATAATCAAGATCAACAACGTCTGCCCAATCTTCAACCGGAGCAATCATTTCACCTTTTTCATTTTTGGTATAATACTCTGGGTTTGTAACCACCCATGGATGATCCCAGGCTGTATGATTGGCAACCCAGTCAATAATTACCTTCATACCCATTTCGTGGGCTTTATTTACCATATCATGAAAATGAGCTTCTGTACCGAATTCCGGATTAATTCCCGTATAATTTCTGACGGCGTAATAACTGCCCAATGGTAATTTTCTGTTTTTTTCACCGATTGGGTTAATTGGCATCAACCAGAGAATACCAACCCCAAGAGACTTTAACTCAGGAAGCTTTGCTTCGAGAGCCTTGAAAGTTCCTGACTCAGAAAATTGCCTGACATTCACTTCGTAAATAGTAACGTTTTTACTCCACTCAACCGTTTTAAAAGATGGCTTTGGTTGTGCGAATAAAACCAATGATGAAACCGAAACTGCCAGTAAAATGAAAAGTTTTTTCACGACTTTGTCCTTTATTTAATTAAAGAGTAAAAAGCTAGTTATTCTTTCATCGGGATTCTAACACCCCGTTCTTCTGCAACCTTAATTGCAATTTCATAACCGGCATCTGCATGACGGATAACACCCATACCCGGATCTGATGTAAGCACTCTTTGCAGCCGGTCCTTCATCATTTCAGTACCGTCAGCCACAACAACCATTCCGGCATGGAGTGAATACCCCATTCCAACACCACCACCATGATGGAACGAAACCCAGGAAGCACCAGATGCCGTATTGACCAGAGCATTGAGGATAGCCCAGTCTGCAATTGCATCAGAACCATCAATCATTGATTCTGTTTCACGGTTTGGGGAAGCAACAGAACCACAGTCGAGGTGATCACGGCCGATTACAATGGGTGCGCTTACCTTTCCGGTTCTGACCAATTCATTAAAAACGAGACCCAGTTTGGCTCTTTCACCGTAACCGAGCCAGCAGATCCGTGCCGGAAGGCCTTGAAATTTCACCTTTTCCTGAGCCATTTTAATCCACTTATGAAGGTGCTGGTCATCAGGGAAGGTCTCAAGAACAGCCTGATCAGTTACCCTCAAATCTTCAGGATCGCCGGAAAGAACAGCCCAGCGAAAAGGTCCTTTTCCTTCACAGAAAAGGGGTCTGATGTATTCAGGAACAAAGCCTTTAATATCAAATGCAGCATCCACACCGGCTTTTACTGCCTGTGCCCTGATATTATTTCCGTAATCAAAAGTGATTGCTCCCCTTGATTTCATTTCAAGCATAGCAGAAACATGCTCACCCATTGTTCTGATGGATTCTCTGACATATTTTTCAGGATCTGTAGATCGAAGGTGAAGTGCATTTTCAAAAGAAAAATGATTGGGAATATAACCATTCAGTTCATCATGGGCGCTGGTCTGATCTGTAAGAACATCCGGAATCAGATTTCTGCGAAGAAGTTCAGGAAGCACATCTGCAGCATTGCCTACAAGGCCGACTGATAATCCGGTTTTATTTTTTTTCGAAGTATAAATCCATTCAAGAGCCTCATCGAGATGAGTTGTCATTTTATCCAGATAACCCGTATCAAGCCGTTTCTGAATTCGGGTAACATCAACATCAATTCCAAGAAAAGCAGCCTCGTTTAAGGATGCAGCCAGTGGCTGAGCTCCGCCCATTCCACCAAGACCGGCAGAGACTACCCACTTCCCTGCAAGGGAACCATTAAAATGAATTTTTGCAAGTGAGGCAAAGGTTTCAAACGTTCCCTGAAGAATTCCCTGTGTCCCAATATAAATCCAGGAACCGGCGGTCATCTGCCCGTACATGATCAGACCTTTTTTTTCCAGTTCGTTGAAATGCTCCCAATCTGCCCATTTCCCGACTAGATTTGAATTGGCAATTAAAACACGGGGAGAAAATTCATGGGTTTTAAAAATCCCGACAGGTTTGCCTGACTGAACAAGCAAAGTTTCATCATTTTCGAGCCCTTGCAATGCTTTTACGATTCCGTAATAGCAATCCCAGTTTCGGGCAGCTTTTCCGGTTCCGCCATAAACAACCAGATCTTCAGGACGTTCTGCCACTTCCGGATCTAGATTGTTCATCAGCATTCGCAAAGCAGCTTCCTGCTGCCAGCCTTTACAGGTTAAGGTGTTTCCATGTGGTGATTTGATCGGCATGATTTTGTTGGTCCGGATTTCATTATTGGAATTTGGTCAGGGCAAAATTCGGGAAGAAGACCATTATAAACAAGGGGTTATTTTTATTGGCCATTTTATTTCCGATTCAAAAAGAAAAGGCCGGTTTTCGCCGACCTTTATAAAAGTCTCAATTATTTTAGAACTGTTATCTTATTCACCAGAGAAGTCTCTGAATTTGTCATTCGAAGCAGGTAAATGCCACTGCTCAGACCAATCGCATCAAAAGGAACATCATAATCTCCTTTTGAAACAAAACGATCAACAAGAGTTACCACTTTAGCACCCTGAACATCATAAACTTCAATTTTTAAATTGCCGGAAACCGGAACTGAGTAAGAAATCAGGGTTACAGGGTTAAACGGATTCGGGTAATTACTCAGGAGATAAAGTGAAGAGGGTAATGAACCGGAATGAACACTTTGCGGGGAACTGTAGCAACGGCTTTGCGTTGAATTCACACTTAAATTCTGACCCGAGCCAAACGTAACAGTAAAGGGAATTGTACCAATAAATTCTGGTTCGCCAAAATTCTTAAATTTTCTGGAAACACTGGCAACATAATCGCCGGCAGGCAATCCAACAACTTTAGCACACAAAGTATAGTAGCACCAGCAGGTTGCATGGAATAAGGCAGTATCTACCTCTGTTACAAAAACCGTATCATTTCGGGTTTCAACCTGACTTGTAAATTCGGCAGCACAATTCCAGCCCACATTTCTATCCCAAATTTGGGTAGTATCGCCAGAAAAAGTAACCTGAAGCTGGGCATAAGAAGTGTTCCAAAAAATCATTGCCAGATTGATAAATAAAAAACACGAACAGTTTTTCATAGCTATTTCCCTTCGGGATAAAACCAACTGACTGAATTGCAAACTGACCCTGGATTGCACTTAGAATTCTGTTTGAAACAGGCTAATTACAGATAGAAAGGTACGTTTTTGTTCGTAAATAATCCACCTTTTCATGTTCGAATCAAATGCCATGAAAAAATTAATCAAGATGATTGGATGTAATTTGCCTGCGTCATTCTAATCAAAGAAAAACAAGCAGGTACAAAAAATTCACTGTCTAAAATTATTTTGTAAATAAAATTCATTATTTGCAATATTTTATCAATTTTCCCTCTTGTAGACTGCAATTTATTCAGTTAACTTAGAGCAAAGCAGAGCCAATCAGTAAACAGGTTTCTGCCAACAGTTTAAACCGGGAAAAACGGTTATGAATCCTGCCAAAAGCCTGAAAATCACAAATTTGCTGATTTTCTTTTTATTTCTGATTCCCTTCTCTGCCTACCCGCAGAAATTCAATTTTAACATTTACGATTCAGACAAGGGTCTGGCGAGTAATTTGGCCAAAAAAGTAATCAAAGACCGGCAGGGACTGATCTGGATTGCTACTGATGGCGGATTGGTTTTTTTTGACGGAATCAGGTTCAGAACCATAATTGAAGAGCTTCCCAGTCATTATGTGAAAGATATTTTTCTTTCTGGTGATAACACTCTGTACTGTGTCACCGATATGGGAATTGGAAAGATCAACGAAAATAAAAAATTTGAATTAATCTGGGCGGGATCTGAAGCAGATTCTGATACAACAACGGGGTACCCCAAAAGTATGTTTCAGGATTTTGCCGGTACACAATGGATTTCTGAACGGACAGGTATTTCCAGAGTAGCCGGTTCAAAATTAAAGAAATACAAATTTGACCAACAATTTCACACAGACAGTTATAACCGGTCTTTTCTTTTTGCAGAAGATAAATTTAAACGGCTGATTGTTTCATCGTGGAAGGGTGGTTTATTCTTTCTTGATAAACAATCAGACACCTTTATTCAACTCCCGTTTTTCAGAGAATCGCCCCGGTCAGAAATCAATGCAATCATAACCTTAAATGACTCAACCTTTTTAATTGGTACATCGGTTGGCCTTTATCATTTCATTCCTGCTGCCAATATCATTACATCTAAGCTAATTAAACTAAATTCTCTCTTCCAGATATCGTCACTGGCTTTAAACAGGTATGGAACCCTTTTTCTGGGAACCTTTCAGAATGGTCTCTTTTCAGCAAAACTAAATAACCTCCAAAACCCCGTTAAGGTAAAAGACTACCCTTTCTCAAATATCAACTCCATCACGATTGACAATGAAAACATGGTCTGGACAAGCACAGATGATGGTATTGTTGCCGCCTATGAGACGTTTTTCGATTACAGTGAACTGAATAATAAAAAGCTTTATATAAGAGTTGTGAAAAAGTGGATTGACGGAAAAATCCTGACTTGTGATCAGGAAGGAATTTTTCTGGCCGAGTTTAAAAACGAACAGGTACAGGTTACCCGGGCAGTCAATACCGGCACAAAGGCCATTTTTGACATGGAAACCCATGACGGAATAATCTGGATTTCGTATCGGGATGGCACTCTTGAGCGGGTAAAAGGGAATCAGATCAGCAAAATCCCTTTACCTGGAACGGCCTTCAGACTCAATACTCTAACCCTTGATAACAAACACAATCTGTGGGGATTTGGCGAAGGTGATTACCGCATTTACAGAATTGACACTCTTTCGCAAACCGAATCATTTGGTGCTGGCGAAGGTGTGTTGCCCACCATCAATTTTGTTTTTCAGGATGGTGACGGGGCTATCTATTATTCTGCCGGGAAAAGAAAGTCAACCCTGCACAAATACAGTTATGTTGAAAATAAATTTAACCCCGTTGAACTAAAACCTGCACTTGGAACACCAGATCCTGAATTCATCAGGGTTATCAGAAAAACCAAAACCGATGGCTACTTTATTGGGGCATCAAACGGATTATTTAGTGTTGAAGCTGGCGTACTTACCCAAATCCGTACTGTTAATGAATTTGGAATTCCGGATGTAAAAACATTGGAGTTTGACCGGTTCGGACAACTTTGGATCGGCTGCGAAACCGGGATCATCTGCCTTCAGGGGAATAAGGCCGCCTACTTTTCAAAAACAGATGGGTTGAGCAACACAACAATTACTCATCAGGCAATGGCTTTTGATAACGAGTCGAGGTTGTGGGCCGGAACTGCAAAGGGTCTGGTTTTCTGGCAATCCAGAATTGAACCGTTGGCGACAACTGCTACACCCAGACTGTCAACACTCCGGTTTGGCAATACTGAATTGCTTCCTGACCTGCCAATTGATCCTGAACTGAAAACAGAAACACCATTTACTGCCGGTTTTTATTCAGTAACCTACCCTGCAGAATTTATCCAGTTTCAAAGCCGGCTAATTGGATATCAGTCAGAATGGTCTGCCCCTTCCTCCCAAAAACTGATACAGTTCCCGGGTTTGGGAGAAGGCACCTATTCGTTTCAGATCAGGGCAATTAAATCAGGACATTTCTGGAGTGAACCTGCTGAATTCAGTTTTACGGTTATTCCTCCCTGGTATCGAACACCTGTCATGGTTGTTATTTATTTCCTGTTGGTTACCGGCACCATTTTTTTCCTTGTTACCGGTATTCAAAGACGGCGGTTTTCACTTTTGACTCAAAGACAGGCAAAACTTGAGCAACTCATTGAAGAACGAACACAAAGCCTGGTAACTGAAAAAAACAAAACAGAACTAGCCCTTGAAGACGCTGAGAAAGCAAGACAGGATGCTGAAATTCAAAGGGAAATTGCCCAGTCTGCCATGGAAAGCCTCACCATTCATGAACAAAAACTTGTTGAAATGGATCAGGCAAAAACCCACTTTTTCGCAAATATTTCACATGAATTCCGCACACCGCTAACCCTTACAATTGGCCCGGTTGAAAGTGCTCTCGACGGTAAATTCGGTCCAATAAACTCACAATTAAAACATCAGCTTGAAATTGTTCTTAGAAATTCAAGGCGGCTTCTCAGACTCATTAACCAACTTCTTGAAATTTCGAAAATTGATTCCGGCCAATTCAGGATTTCGGTTCAGGAACAAGATCTGGCGGTCTTTGTAAAAGAAATTTATGAATTGTTTCATCCCTGGTCGGCAGAAAAACATATCCGTTTTGATTTTATTTCTTCCGAAAAAAGGCTGATTGGTTTTTTGGATATGGATAAAGTTGAAAAAATACTGTCCAATTTATTATCAAATGCATTCAAATTTACACCTGAAGGTGGCAGAGTCTCGATAAAGCTAAAAAGAAGTCTCAACAGCGATACCGGTGTTCCTATTGCTGAATTTACTGTTTCTGATACGGGTTCCGGAATAAAAGCTGAAGACCTGCCACATATTTTTGACCGGTTTTTTCATTCTGATCATAATTTGCCCGGCGGACAAAACAGCACGGGTATTGGTCTTTCGCTTGTAAAGGACCTCATTCATTATCATCATGGTGAAATTCAGGTAACCAGTGAAGTTAATCGGGGCAGTGAATTTACTTTCTGGATTCCACTTTCACGGGAATCTTATGCACCCGAAGAAATCAGAGATGAAGAACCTGAGCGGATACAATCATTCATTGAACGGGCTAAATCTGAACTGATGGAATTAAGTGAGAATATTGAGCTTTCTGATTTTAATTTCCTGCCGGCAGGCTCTTCTAAAATCTATACTGTTCTGATTATTGATGACAACCGGGATATAAGAAGTTACGTTCGTGCCATTCTGGAAGAACAATATCAGGTCATTGAAGCTGAAAACGGGCTTGATGGACTTGAAAAGGCAGAAAAGTATTTTCCGGCCCTGGTTATAGCTGATATCATGATGCCCGTGATGGATGGTTATGAATTTATCAGGCAAATACGGGTGCATGAAAAACTGAAACACGTCCCTGTTATTTTGCTTACCGCAAAAGCAAGTGGTGATATGAAGGCTGAAGGTCTTGAGATCGGCGCAGATGATTACATGTTTAAACCCTTTTACACGAAAGAATTACTTGCCCGTGTAAAAAACCTGATTCAACTCAGGCAACAGGAAAATCAACTCAGAAAAATGAATCACGATCTTGAATCAGTTGTAGATGCACTTAAAAAAGCCGATTCGCTTAAATCGAAACTGCTCAGTATTGCTGCACACGATCTCAGAAATCCGCTTCATTCCATTATCGGCTATGTTGAACTGATTGAATCAAAATTACCCGAAAATTCAGAATTGAACCCGAAATTGAATAAAATCAGTAAATCTGCCGACCGGATGCTCACATCGATAAAAGATTTGCTTGACAGTTCTGTAATTGATAATGATACGTTATCGATGAATGTTGTGCCTGTAAACCTGAAGGACCTTATTTCTCAGGTGATTTCACAAAATGAACCGATGGCATCAAGAAAAGAACAGGTGGTTGACTTTAAGTACGATGCAAATTCTGATCTTGTAATTTCTGGTGATGAAGATAAAATCAGAAAAATTGTGGATAATCTGCTCAGTAATGCAATTAAATATTCACCAACCGGAAAAGAAATATCAATCAGACTTGCGGGAAATGACGAAACTATCCGAATCGAAGTGGAAGATGAAGGCCCTGGTCTGACCGAAGAAGACAAACAAAAAATGTTCAGACGGTTTCAGAGACTTTCTGCACAACCTACCGGCGGAGAAATTTCAACCGGACTAGGTCTTTCGATCGTGAAAGAATTCGCAGAACTTCATCAGGGTTCAATTACAGTCGAAAGTTTACCCGGAGCCGGTGCTACATTTATCATTGAGCTTCCAAGAAAACTCTTATAAATTCTCAAGAAAATATCGATTTATTTTCGACCAGAGATGTAGTCGGTCTTTCCCGGAAATTCCATGTAAATGCCCAGGATAAACAAAGTAATCGAGCGGTGTATTTGTTGATGCAGCTTCTTTCACAAACAGCAGGCTGTGCTGCCACATTACCACAGGGTCTGAAGTTCCCTGAATGATGAGCAGCTTTCCCTTCAGGTTTGAAACATAATTAATTACATTTGCTGATGAAAATCCGGCAGGATTTTGTTCAGGGCTATCCATATATCTTTCTGTGTAAACCGTTTCGTAATATTTCCAGTCAATCACAGGTGCCCCGGCAACACCGGCTTTGAAAAATGAAGGCATCCGCGTCATCAGAGACGTTGTCATAAATCCGCCATAACTCCACCCAAAAACCCCAACACGTGACCGGTCAGCATTTGGGAATGTTTTAAAAAGATAGTTCAAACCGGCAATTTGATCTTCCATTTCCAAAGTACCCAATTTTCGATAGGTTTTCTGTTCAAAATCACGTCCCCGGCTTGATGTGCCCCTGTTATCTACAGTTAAAACGATAAACCCCTTTGAAGCCATATAATGTGACCACAAACTATAAGAACCTGTCGGCCAGGAATCAGTGACCTGTTGGGAATGCGGCCCACCATAAACGTATAAAATAACCGGATATTTCTTCTCGGGGATCATGTTTCGGGGGAATATCAACCGGCCGTAAAGCTGTGTACTATCCTGACCTGAAAAAGTAAAAACCTGGGTTTCTCCTGTTTCAATTCCAGCCAGCGGATCTGCAGAGTCCAGAATGGTTTTAAGTCTTTTCTTGCCCGTTTCTTCCAGTCTGATTGAATTCGGTACTGTTAAACTGTTGAAAATATCTAAAAAATACTTGCCCGTTGGTGAAAAAATAACCTGATGAGTACCCTTTCCCTCCGTTAGTTTTTCGATTTTCCCTAATTTCAAATCAGAACGAAAAATCTGTTTTTCCATCGGACTTGTTTTTGTAGCGGTAAAACAGATTCGTTGATCAGAATCAAATCCTTCGATTTTGGTTACTTCCCAGTTTCCTGATGTCACCTGTTTGATCAGATTTCCGTCTCTGTTATAGTAATAAATATGTTTCCAGCCATCCCTGTTGGAAAGCCAGAGAAATTCGCCTGAGTTTCCCGGAACAAAGACAGGTCCGGTGGTAGGTTCAACCCAACAGGAATCCCGTTCTTCAAACAGGATTCTATCCAATTCTCCGGTTTCAGCCTGGTAGCGATTTAATTTCATCTGATTTTGGTCACGGTTTACATGAGCAACATAAATATATTTACTGTCCGGACTCCACGTAATATTGGTGAGATACTGATCTGCGGGATCCCCGGTTTTCAGATATACAGTCTGGCCTGTTTCCGGATTGAAAACTCCAATAGTGACAATCTGGTTTGACATTCCAGCCATCGGATACATCGCCGGAACTGACTGCGCCGGCCGGGTTGTAAAATCAACAAATGGATATTTGGTAACATTGGCATCATCAGAACGGTAAAAAGCCAAAAGCTTTCCGCCGGGAGACCAGAAAAGTCCCTTTTCAATACCAAATTCACGCTGGTGAACATCCTGTCCAAATTTAATATCCGTGCTTTCTGCTTTGGCAATCAAAGTATGTGAAGATTTGGGGGTGACGAAAAACAAAGCATTATTAACCGTATATGCAATTTTCAGGTCCTCAGAAATTTCGATTTTACCTGTTTCGTCCGGAATGTCTGCAACCGAAATTGCTTTTTTTGCCTGAAGATCAGCAATCACCAGTTTTTTATCGGTCAGTGTCCAGAATTCAGTCTTACTGATCCACTTAATTGCCGGAAAACTTTTTAATTCGGGTAAACCGATCGGCTTAAACAAGGAATTCAAATCAGGCAGGGTGATGGTAACTGTCTGATCAGGATTTTTCACGTGGGAAATGACAAGATTGTTTTTGACCGGATCAACGTAACTATAACCTTCAGTTTCGGGTAACCACTGAAGTTGCCTAAGTGTTTCAGGTCTTATTTTACTGTATGCAATTTCGTCTTCAGTGATCAACCTGGTTTGACCGAATAAAAATCCGGGAAGGATAAACAGACAACTTACTATTAATTTAAAACTCATAATTAATCCCATTTAAAACTGGTTTTTGGGTCAGGAAATCAAAACGTCGTTGTTTAACATAAACTATAATGTAAAAAATATAAAATTTCTCTATCTTAATCATTTTTACAATCAAATCCTGCCGGAACTTTATTTCATGAAAACACACGCACCCAGATTTTTAGAACTTGTGAATGACTCCAGAAAAAACATAAAAGAACTAACAATTGCAGACGTTAATGGTAAAATAACCCGGGGACATTCTTTTATTTTTATAGATGTGAGAGAAGATAATGAATGGGCCGTCAGCCATTTACCGAATGCGATTCATCTGGGAAAAGGAATAATTGAGCGTGATATTGAAAATACGATACCTGACCCTGATGCTGAAATCATTTTATATTGCGGAGGCGGATTCCGGTCGGCACTTACCGCAGAAAATCTTCAGAAAATGGGTTATACCAACGTCTGGTCTATGGATGGCGGATTTCGGGGATGGGTTGAGGCCGGACTTCCTGTAATAAAATAAGCTCTGTAGCCTTGTAATATAAAGGAAATCATCATGAAAGTTCTGGTAACCGGTTTAAGCGGAACCATTGGTCGGGTACTCAAAACTTCACTCGAAACCGCCGGACATAAAGTTGCCTATTGGAACCGTCAGGAAGTGCCGATTGATGACTACGCAAAAATGGAATATTATGTCGGATCAGTCAGACCGGATGTACTTATTCATCTTGCGGTTAACTCAAGACCAACAGGCCACCCAAATGAAAACTGGCTGGTAAATTACCAATGGCCCAGTGAACTGGCCTGGATTTGCAAACATTTCAAAATCAGGTTCGTTTATACCAGTACGGTCATGGTGTTTTCTGATTTTTCACCGGGACCTTTTACAGTAACATCTGTTCCGGATAACAACAAAGGATATGGTTTTGAGAAACGGTTGTCTGAAGCCCGTGTGATGTATCAGAATCCGGATGCAGTAATCATACGACTCGGCTGGCAGATCGGGGAAGAAATCGGGACGAATAATATGACCGATTACCTTGAAGTTCAGAACCGGGAAAAAGGGCTGGTAACCTGCAGTACGAAATGGCTTCCGGCTTGCTCTTTTATTGAAGATACTGCAGACCTGCTGATCAGAGCCGGAAAATTCCCTGGCGGACTTTATCAAGCAGATTCAAATCGGGGATGGAATTTCTTTGAAATTGCCACAGAATTAAATAAACAGAGAAAAGCCGGATGGACTATTGAAGCTGATGATCATTTTGTGTTTGATCAGAGAATGCTGGATGACCGCACAGAAATGCCGCCACTTTCTGATCGTTTACAAGGCCTGAAAAAGAAGAAAAAATAAACTTTTTAGGATACTGGTTAATGGTCAAGGGTTAATCGAGCAAAACGAAGATCCCGAACACTTTCGGGATGATTAATTGAATTTGTAACCCAGAAACTGAATTTAATTTTAAAATGGAAATTTGAAGGGGCGACCAGCTGGTTGCCTGTTTTTGCCGGGAGCCTAAGCAAGGTATCCCAACAGTTCACAAACTGCTAAAAACTAAAAAAGTCCGGTAAAACCGGACTTTTTTAGTAATAAATTGGAATTGCGGAAAAATCAGTTTTGCGGAAGAACGTTTACGTACTGCCGTTTGTTGGCTTTTACACGAAATTCAACAGTTCCATCGGTTAAGGCAAAGAGGGTATCATCACTTGCACGTTTCACGTTCAAGCCAGGATGGAATTTGGTTCCACGCTGACGAATGATAATACTTCCGGCAGTAACAACTTCACCACCAAAGGCTTTAACACCCAAACGCTGACTATGACTATCACGACCGTTTCTGGTCGATCCCGCACCTTTTTTATGTGCCATGATTTTACTCTCCTGTCTTAAACTTTAATATCGTTTACAAGGATCTGGGTATAGTTCTGACGATGACCCATGTGTTTACGATATCCTTTTCTTCTTTTATACTTGAAGATCCGAATCTTGTCGGCCTTCACGTGGGCAAGTACAGTAGCTTCAATTGAAGCATTCTTCACAGTAGGGGCGCCTACGGTAACTTTTGATCCGTCATCAACCAAAAGAACCTGATCGAAAGAGACTTCTGCACCAATTTCTTTATCAAGAAGTGGTACATAAACTTTTCTTTTGCCTTCTACCTTAAACTGCTTGCCAGCTATTTCGACGATGGCGTACATCGTGTGTCCTCCTGCTAGCGTTCTAAATAAGGTACTTTTTGAGAACCACAAAGATGGTATTTTCTGGACGTGTTGTCAATATTAAGATGGGAAATATTTCACTTATTTTCATTGAGAAAAGAAC
>Ga0209460_1000731_pt1 | contig 25535 bp, 17 predicted proteins | sample EBPBio132013_DNA_FD_185868 | JGI IMG/M metagenome (GOLD analysis project Ga0209460, IMG submission 185868) | Wastewater treatment Type I Accumulibacter community from EBPR Bioreactor in Madison, WI, USA - Reactor 2_5/13/2013_ DNA (SPAdes)... | ecosystem: Engineered > Bioreactor > EBPR >... | reverse complement strand
CTCGTTCATTTTTCTTACAAAACGTAAATCCCGGTTAGTGACAATCCCGATGAGTTTTCCGTGACTATCTACAATCGGTATCCCGCTGATGTGATACTTGCTCATGACGGCATGAGCATCAGCAACCGTACTGTCCCGATTCAGTGTGTAAGGATTTACGATCATGCCTGATTCGTAGCGTTTTACCTTATCAACTTCTTCTGCCTGGCGTTCTGCAGACATATTTTTATGAATGATGCCAATTCCGCCTTCTCTTGCAAGGGCAATGGCCATATTGCTCTCTGTTACCGTATCCATGGCAGCAGATAAAAGGGGTATATTCAGAGTGATATCAGTTGTCAATCGGGACTGAACCGAAACTTCCCGTGGAAGAATGGTACTATGTGCCGGTATCAACAGAATGTCATCGTACGTCAGGCCTTCGGCCACAATTTTGCTTTGAGCGTATGTATTCGGCATAAATCCTTTAATTATAAGCAGCTATCCCGGTAATATCCTGACCCAGAATCAGAGTGTGGATATCATGGGTTCCTTCGTAGGTTTTTACACTTTCAAGATTATTCATGTGTCTCATAACTGGATATTCACCGGTTATGCCATTTGCTCCCATGATATCACGGGCCAAACGGGCAGTTTCAAGGGCGATATCTACATTGTTTCTTTTTGCCATGCTGATATGCTGGGGTCTTACTTTTCCGGCATCTTTCAACTGACCAACCCGAAGGACAAGCAGTTGTCCTTTTGTAATTTCGTTTAGCATATATACCAGTTTTTGTTGGACAAGCTGAAATCCTGCAATAGGCTTGTCAAATTGAATTCTGGATTTTGCGTATTCAAGTGATGCTTCATAGGTCGCCATTGCAGATCCAAGAGCTCCCCATGCAATACCGTACCTGGCCTGATTGAGGCAACTGAGCGGACCTTTCAGCCCTGAAACTCCGGGGAGTTCATTTTCTGCAGGAATTTTACAATCCTGAAAAACCAGTTCAGAGGTAACTGAAGCTCTGAGAGAATGTTTCTTTTTAATTTCGGGTGCAGTATATCCGGGTGTTCCCTTTTCAACCAGATAACCTTTAATGATACCTTCTTCGTCCTTGGCCCAAACAACGGCAACATCAGCAAGTGTTCCGTTGGTTATCCACATCTTTGCACCGTTGAGTATAATGGAATCACCCTCTTTTCTAGATCGGGTTATCAATCCACCGGGATTTGAACCAAAATCAGGTTCAGTCAGACCAAAACAGCCGATTTTTTCACCTGAGGCTAATTTTGGTAACCAATACTCTTTTTGTTTTTCCGATCCGAAGGCATAAATCGGATACATGACGAGTGAACCCTGTACGGAAACAAAACTTCTTACGCCAGAGTCACCCCGTTCAAGTTCCTGGCAAATTAATCCGTAAGCGATATTGGTAAGCCCGGCACAGCCATATTTTTCTGGCAGATTGGCACCAAAAACGCCTAAATCTCCGAGTTTTTTTACTAAATCAAGGGGAAATGTACCGGCAAGATAATGGTCTTCAATTATGGGCAGGATTTCATCATCAACAAACTTTCTCACAGTTTCCTGAACCATTTTTTCATCTTCAGACAAGAATTCATTAAGGTGAAGGTAGTCTAAACCGGAAAATTTGCTCATAAATTGCTCCAAAATATAAAGTTAGTTAAAATTCCATTTGCATTCAAATTTAAGAGTTCAATTTGAGGCTAAGTAAGATTTGAAAACAAAGAAATAATTTGATTGCGATACTTGCAAATTTACCGGTTTATCTCCAATTTTAGGGTAATCAAATTCAACTCCAATGAAAATCTAACCTCACAATATCCTCATTTCTATTCGTTCTGCCGGATAATCCTCACTTTTTTAAGGATTAATCAATTTATTATTCAGGATAAGTTGATCTATTTCGATAAGTGTGCACCATCTGGTTTTTGCAGCTTCCTTCCAGCTTTATAGTTTATGTTCTTGAGAACGCCATTTTCTCAAAATCACTGATTAGCCTCTTTGATGCTCTATGAGTAAAATACAAATCCAAAAATTATCGTTTTCATTTCCTGATGGAAACCAACTTTTTTCCGCTCTCACAACCCAATTCCCTGTTAGTGTAACAGCATTGATTGGCAAAAATGGTACTGGAAAATCAACATTATTTAAATTGATTTCAGGTGAATTACTTCCAATCTCAGGAAAAGTTTCTGTAAATGGTTCTTTAAGAATGTTCACTCAGGACGATTCCAATTTTAAAACAATTGCAGAAGCAATGGGTGTTTCTCATTACATTGAAGCAATTGATCGGTTATCTAAAGGCCAAATTCTTCATAATGATTTAGATGTCCTGGATGGAAAATGGGATATTGAAACTCACGTCAGGCGTTTACTTGCAGAAAACGGACTTGATTATCTACAAGTGGATACACCTTATTCATATCTAAGCGGAGGTGAAAGAATCATGACCAGGTTTCTGGGGTGTTTGGCAACTGATCCCGATATCCTTTTATTGGATGAACCCACAAATCATCTTGATTCCAAATTCAGAAAACAAATCTACTCCTGTTTATTAAATTGGAAGAAAACTTGTGTGGTCATAAGTCATGATCGTGACCTTCTGAATATTGTGTCTTCAATTGCGGAACTTCGGGATGGCACAATAAACTGGTATGGGGGTAATTATTCTTTTTATAAAGAAATTGAAATCAGACAAAGGGAAGCAATAATTGCTGATCACAACAGATCAAAACGCGAATTAAAGGAACTGGAGGAACAATCAAATGCAAAATTCGAGAATCAGTCCAAAAAAATTGCTCGTGCTTCAAAGTCTCTACCCAAATCCGGAATTCCGAAAATCCTGCTCGGGAAAATGAAACAGAATGCAGAGGCAACACTTGCTAAAACAAGTAAAGTAGCAGAAAATAAAATCGAAACAGCAATGGCATTTGTAATTGAAACCAAAAGTAAATTAGAAACAAAAAGACCCATCATAATCGATCTTCCCGATGTTAAAATTCCAAAAGGTCAAATGTTATTTGATGCAACTGAAATCAATCACCGCTTTGAACCCTTCCCTGAATTTTGGGAGAAACCCATTTCTTTAAATCTTTCAGGTCCGTTTAGACTTGCAATTACAGGAAATAACGGATCAGGCAAAACTGTACTCATAAAAATTATGACTGGTCAGATTGTTCCGTCAAATGGTGAGGTTAATAAACCGATTTGCAATTATGGATGGCTCGATCAGCATTATTCATTCAAATCAAAAGTGAAAACAGTTTATGAATTGGCTTATGAAATAGCAGGTGCCCCAAAAACTGAAGGTGAAATCAGAATAAAATTGGGACGATTTGGGTTTTACAAGGATTCAGTCTTTCTGCGGCTTGATTCATTGAGTGGTGGTGAAAAACTAAGAGTTCAATTGGCTTCTTTATTCATAAAAGACCCTTTACCTCAGGTCTTGATATTAGATGAACCAACCAATAACTCAGATCTTGAAAGTCTTGAAATCCTGACATCAGCAATAAAAACCTGGAAAGGAGCATTAATTGTCATTTCTCATGATTCGCAATTCCTCTCAGAGATTGGAATTGAACAGGAAATCAATCTTAAAAGGGCAAAAACAAAAAAGTCCGCTTTTTGAGCGGACTTTTTTGAAAAACATGAAAGGCTGATATTAATACATATCACCCATTCCGCCGCCCGGCATTTTGGGCATTGGAGCTTCATCTTTTGGTTCTTCAACAATAGTTGCTTCAGTAATGAGCACCATTGATGCCACAGATGCAGCATTTTCAAGAGCAATACGGGTTACTTTGGTCGGATCAATAACACCGGTTGAGAAAAGATTTTCATACACTTCAGTACGTGCATTGAATCCATAATCACCAGTTCCTGATTTTACCTTTTCAACGATAACAGATGCTTCAAGACCAGCATTGTTAACGATGGTGCGCAATGGTTCTTCAAGAATACGGGTAATAATCTTGATACCGGTAGCTTCATCAGCATTGAGACCCTTGAGATTAGCAAGAGCCGGAATGGTTCTGATCAGAGCAACACCACCACCAGGGACGATGCCTTCTTCAATTGCAGCACGGGTTGCATGAAGTGCATCTTCAACACGGGCTTTCTTTTCTTTCATTTCGACTTCTGTTGAAGCACCAATGTGAAGAACAGCAACACCGCCACTTAATTTGGCAAGACGTTCCTGAAGTTTTTCTTTGTCATAGTCTGAAGTGGTTTTCTCAGCCTGAGCTTTGATTTCACCGATACGTGATTTGATTTTAGCCTCATCACCGGCACCATCAACAATGATTGTATTGTCCTTGTCGATAACAACACGTTTTGCACGGCCAAGATAGGTCAAATCAGCGCTTTCAAGTTTGTAACCTTGTTCTTCGCTGATTGCAAGACCGTTTGTCAGAATTGCAATATCTTCGAGCATAGCTTTACGGCGATCACCAAAACCAGGTGCCTTAACAGCAGCAACTTTAAGTGTTCCACGGAGTTTGTTAACAACGAGGGTTGCTAATGCTTCACCTTCAAGATCTTCAGCAATAATCAGAAGTCCACGGCCGGTTTGAGCAACTTTTTCAAGGATAGGAAGAAGATCTTTCATTGCAGAAATCTTCTTGTCGTAGATCAGAATGAACGGATCTTCGAGAATAGCTTCCATGGAGTCGGAATTGGTGATGAAATAAGGAGAAAGATAACCGCGGTCAAACTGCATACCTTCTACGGTCTTCAGTTCAGTTTCGGTTCCTTTTGCTTCTTCAACAGTGATAACGCCATCTTTTCCAACTTTTTCAAATGCTTCTGCAATCAGATTTCCGATTTCAGCATCATTGTTGGCAGAAATGGAAGCAACATCTGCATATCCTTTTTTACCATCAACATTTTTAGAAATCTTCTTCAGTTCAGCAACAACTGCAGCAACAGCCTTGTCGATACCACGTTTCAAATCCATTGGATTTGCACCGGCAGTAACGTTTTTATATCCTTCACGAACAATCGCCTGAGCAAGAACGGTAGCAGTTGTGGTACCATCGCCCGCAACGTCAGAAGTTTTGGAAGCAACTTCCTTAACCATCTGAGCACCCATGTTCTCAACAGGATCTTTCAATTCAATTTCTTTTGCAACAGAAACACCATCCTTGGTAACAAGAGGTGAACCGAATTTTTTGTCGATAACCACGTTACGGCCTTTGGGTCCGAGGGTTACTTTTACTGCATCTGCAAGCTGATCAATTCCAGATTTCAGTTTTGATCTGGATTCAGTATTGAAATAAATAAGTTTTGCCATTTTAAAATTCCTTGGTTGTTATTTTTATATGTTTTAATTACAGAATTGCGAAAACGTCTGATTCTCTCATAATGAGTAAATCGGAACCATCAACGCTGATTTCAGTTCCTGAATATTTACCATAGAGAACTTTATCGCCAACTTTAAGTTGCATTGGAATTGTGGTACCACTATCAGCAACTTTTCCGGGTCCGACAGCTACGATTTCGCCTTGTTGTGGTTTTTCTTTGGCAGTGTCAGGGATAAACAATCCACTTTTTGTTTTTTCTTCAGCAGCTGCTGGCTTTACAACGATACGGTCTGCTAAGGGTCTGATGCTCATAGTTTCCTCTTATGTTTTTGATTTAATAAAATGGGACTGACAAGTCTGTCAGTTTATTTGCCGTTTGCCCTATTATCAAAGGGCGTGCCAAACCTTTTCTGGAATTTGCCAATACTATTTTTCAGCTGATTCTTATAGGATATCTGATTAAAAAGGTATAGTAAGGGAAGTAAAAATCTGGAAAGGGTGAGCTTGGATGAAGTTAGAAACTATTGTTTGTTTCTATTTGATATTTTTTAGCCAAAATGACAGGACGAAATGAAAGGATGGCAGAAGATCTTACCTTGTTAATACCCAATTTTGATTATTTTCTTTTTGAAGCTGGCACGCTCCTGAAAATAAAAAGTCTGCAGGACCAGTTAGAATGACTTCCTTAAAATCATCGTTGAAATCAACCGTTAAAAGCTGTCCTGATTGAACCTTAACACTTACTGGTCGGGTTTTAACAATTCCCTGCCGGTATGCAATTATTGCACCTGCAACTGTTCCGGTACCACACGCTAGAGTTTCGTTTTCAACTCCTTTTTCATAGGTTCTGATTCTTATCGAATTACAATCAACGCCCTCGATAAAATTTACATTGGCACCGTTTTTTGATTTTGCAAAATCAGAATACCGAAGTTTCTTCCCCTCCGAAAAAACATCAAAATTCTCAAGATCCTTCTTTAAAATCACGAGATGCTGTGTTCCTGTGTTCAGGTAATAGGTATCTTGAATTCCTGTTTCAGAAAAATCAAACGGATCAATCATTGAGAGAGCAACCTGATTTCTGGTAACCTGAGCAGAGTAAGTTCCAGACAAGGTTTCAAATCTGACAATTTCTTTTCCGGTCAAAACTGAAAAAAATGCACTGATGCATCGGCCGCCATTTCCACACATACCGGCAAGTGAGCCGTCAGAATTCAAGTACAACATTCTAAAATCATGGGTTAAGCTTGATTTAATTACCATAAGCCCATCCCCGCCAATTCCAAAATTCCTGTCACATAAAACCGGAGCCATTTCAGAAAAAGTTTGATCGGATACTTTATCATCCCGATCATCGATCAGAACAAAATCATTCCCGGCACCCGTATATTTTTCGAATTTAAGGGTGATGTTCATCTTTATTACCACAATTATTGCAATCGTTAAAATCAACAGGCTCAATTTGGAAGGTTGAGTGATGAATTTTGAAAGTCCCTTCAGCGATCTGGTGGGCTGATTTCAACACTGAACCGGTTTGTGAAAAGTCTGAAACTGTGAGGTGACAGGAAAGATTGTGTAAACCTGAAGAAAGTGTCCAGATGTGGATATCATGAACACCTAACACACCAGAAATGCCGGAAAGAGAGCTTTGCAATTCGTTTACTTTGATTCCGGAAGGGACACCTTCCATTAGAATATTCACCGTTTCTTTCACCAGATTTATGGCACTGTAAACAATAATTAGTGAAATGAAAATAGAAACTATAGGGTCTGCAATAAGCCATCCAGTAAAAATGATAAATAAACCTGCAACTATTGCTCCTACCGAACCCAAAGCATCACCAACTACATGAAGAAATGCGCCTTTAATATTCAAATTGTCTTTACTATGCTTAAAAAGGAGGGCCGCAGACAAAAGATTAGCAATGAGACCAATGACCGCAACGCCCAACATAATTTCAGCCTGAACAGGTTCTGGGTTGAAAATCCGGGTGACAGCTTCAACTGCAATGTAAATCGCTAAAACCAGAAGTAATACCCCGTTTGTAAACCCAACAACAATTTCAGATCGTTTATAACCAAAAGTTTTACGGTTATTGGCTTTTTTCTCTCCCAAACGAAAACCAATCCAGGAAAAAATCAAAGCTGCCAGATCTGTAAGCATATGACCGGAGTCTGCAAGCAAAGCCAACGAATTCGAAATCAAGGCACCGGCAAATTCTGCAATTAGAATAACCGCCGTAATCAGAATTGCAAGTGCAAGCCTGTTTTTAGGAAGTTCATGCGAATGACTATGACTATGGCTATGACCATGCTCGTGGTCGTGCGGGTTATGACTACCCATTTACTCTATTTTCCAAATTTAGATTTCAGGGCAGAAAGTTTGTCTTCGAAAGTTTCTTTAACTGGTTCTGGTCGGCTAACTGGTTGTTTTTGATAACTTTGTTGTTGACGTTGCACAGGTTTAACTTGTGCCTGATTTCCTTGAGGATGAGGTTGTGATGGTTTCTGATTCTGAACCGGGCCTTCTGGTGATTTCATGGTCAGCCCTATTCTCTGGCGATCAGTATCAATAGATTTTACCCATACATCTACTACATTTCCAACACCCATAACTTCATGCGGGTTTTTAACGAATGCCTGCCCCATTTCAGAAACGTGAACAAGCCCATCGTGCTTTACTCCAATGTCAACAAAAGCACCAAAATCAACAACATTCCGAACAGTACCTTTAAGTTTCATTCCGATTTTTAGATCTTCAAACTTAAGTACATCAGTTCTGAGAATAGGAGCTTGCATATCTTCACGCGGATCACGACCCGGCTTTTGAAGGTTTTCCAAAATCAGTTCGAGTGTTGGTTTCCCAACACCCAATTCAGTTGCGAGCTGGTCTAACTTAAACTTTTTAACCGCTTCAGAAATTCGTTTGTTTTCATTTTGAATGGATTTAACATCAAGTTCAAATTTTTCAAGCAATTTTTGGGTTGCTTCGTAAGACTCGGGGTGAATTGAAGTATTATCCAATGGGTTTGAACCATCCGGGATCCGTAGGAATCCGGCTGCCTGAACAAATGCATGCTCACCTAACCCTTTTACCTTGAGTAATTCTTGCCGGGTTGTAAATTTCCCAATTGAATCTCTAAATTGAATAACATTTTGGGCCGTGCGCTTGTTAAGTCCTGAGATGTGTGTCAAAAGAGATGCAGAACATGTATTCAGATTTACCCCTACGTGATTTACGCAGGACTCAACAACCTGACCTAATTTGCTTTCCAGCATTTTCTGGTCAACATCATGTTGATAAAGACCAACACCAATTGATTTTGGGTCAATTTTAACCAATTCGGCCAACGGATCGATAACTCTTCTGGCTATTGAAATATTTCCACGCTGGGCTGCTTCAAGTTCCGGGAATTCTTCAGCTGCAATCTTGGAAGCTGAATAAACAGAAGCACCTGCTTCACTTACTATAAGATAATAACAGCCAAGTTCGTTGTTTTTGATAGTATCTGAAACAAACTGTTCTACCTCCCGGGAAGCCGTACCATTACCGATCGCAATAATATCAACATGGTATTTTTTAACCAGTTCTGTGACTTTTCTTTCGGAAATATCTGTCCATTTTCTGGGTTCAGTTGGATAAATGGTATCACCATCCAAATATTTTCCGGTTGGATCCACTACAGCAATTTTACATCCGGAAACAAAACCAGGGTCAATTCCCAAAATTGTTTTGCCAAATACCGGTGGCTGAAGTAAAAGATTATGAAGATTTTTGGCAAAAACTTCTATTGCGTGCAAATCTGAATATTCAGTTAGTTCATTCCGGATTTCACGTTCAATACTTGGTTCAATCAAACGGCCATAAGTATCTTCCACAATGATCGGAATCTGATCAAAAAAGGTGCCGGCAGGATTCTTGGTTACTTTTGATAAAATAGTTTGGGTGCAGAGTTCTTCAGAGACAGAGATTTTAACCTTTAAGATGTCTTCTCGTTCACCCCGGTTTACTGCAAGAATCTGATGGGGTTTTAACCGTGAAATCGACTCTTCAAACTGATAATAGGTTTCAAAATCTGTTCTTGCTGTTTTTTCAACCTGTTTCTTTTCAGCTTTTAATGACCCGGCAGAACGGGTTAATTCCCTGATAAGTTTTCTTACATCTGCATCCTCACCAATCCACTCACAAACGATATCCCGTGCTCCTGAAAGTGCCTCATCCTTACTCGTTACTTCAAGTTCCAGGTTAACAAAGGGTTCTAAAATATCATCAATTGCACCCGGTAGATTGCCCTGATCATAAATAAGTTTGGCGAGAGGTTCAAGTCCTTTAGCTTTGGCAATCGTTGCCCGGGTTTTCCGTTTCGGTTTATAAGGCAGGTAAAGATCTTCGAGTTCCTGCATCTGCATGCAATTCAGAATTCTGTTTTTCAGTTCGTCAGAAAGCTTGCCCTGCTCTTCGATACTTGAAAGTATGGTGCTCTTTCTATCTTCCAGTAACCGTAAATAATTAATTTTCTCTTCAATCGCTCTGATTTGCTCTTCATCAAGTCCACCTGTCACTTCCCGGCGATATCGGGTTATAAACGGAACTGTTGCCCCTTCATCCAGCAGTTTAACAGTTGCTGTGACTGAATGCTGTGCTAAATTTAGGACTGAACCAATGTATGATAAAATCTGTGTTTCTGTCATAAAGGGCTATTTAGTTTTAGATCCATACTTATTTTTATATTCCTGAGTGAGACTAAAAGGTGCCCATTGTTCATCATTAAAAACTGAAACAGAATATTGAATTTTACCTGGACCTTTTTTCCAAAGGACCTGTTTACCGCCTCCATAAGAATTTACTTCCCCATTGGCAGCATTCAATTCAGAGTCTTTGTCAACATCAATGTAGATATAGCTGTCATTGATGTAAAATCCTTCTATCTCGCCAACATGCTTTACAGTAAATTCAATCTCAGCAACAAGTAGGTCGTCTTTTAAATATAATTTTCTTCCAGTAACCGTTTTACCTTCAGCTTTTCTGTCTTTGACAAAGTCCTGAGATTTCAATCCATAATCATAAAGGCCCTCAAGATCAAGTTTTCGCTGATCAGAATCTACAACATCTGACCCTATACCTCGAAATATGACTTTACCCTTTGCAGAGAGGTCTTTATTGATTGTAAGATCATATTCCACTGTTTTAAATGTAAGACAACCTGTAAAAAGAAAAGGCAATAATAAAAGGAACCATTTAACCTTCATAGGGAATCTCCAGGTTTTCAATCCATTCATTAATATTCTGGCGGCGCCTGATTTCAATTAACTCACCATTTTTTTCAAGATACTCCGGCGAAAGCGGTCTCATATTATAATTTGAGGCCATTGCAGCAGTGTAAGCCCCTGAATCAAGTATTGCGATTACATCACCACGATTTAGTTCCGGAAGCAAAATATTTTCTCCGAGAAAATCTCCCGATTCACAAACCGGCCCAACAACATCATATAAACTCTTTTGGGCATATTGTTCATCAACAATCTTCACAATTGTATGAACTGAACCGTAAAGTGAAGGACGAATGTTTTCAGTCATAGCCGCATCGCAAATTGCAAAATTCTTTTCTCCGTTTCTTTTTGTGTAAAGAACAGTTGAAAAAATTGCACAGGAATTTGCAACAATAGCCCGGCCCGGTTCAATACTAATGTTGAATTTTTTATCATTTAGGATGGCGATTTGACTGAACAGGTCTTCAAGAAGCGGTAAAGTTGAGTTCCCGCTTCCATCATAATCAACCGCAAAGCCGCCGCCAAGGTCTATATCTGAAATTTTAAAGCCAAGCTTATAAAATTCATCGGACTGTGCACTTAAAAACCTGAAAACATCAACGAAAAGGTTTAAGTCAGTTATTTGGGAACCTATGTGAGCATCCAAAGTAGTCAGGTTTAAAAACTTGTTACTTCTAAGAATATCAATACTTGCAGGAATATCTCGTTTATCAATCCCAAATTTTGATGTGGCTATTCCAGTTGCAATATAGGGATGGGTTTTTGCATCAATTTCAGGATTTAAACGCAATCCTATTCTAACCGGGATACCCAGATTTTCTGCAATTTTGCCGATAACAACCAATTCCTGAATCGATTCGGCTTTAATTGTTTTCAATCCTAATTGGATTGCAGTTTCCAATTCAGCATCTGTTTTCCCAACACCGGCAAAAATAAGATCACCAGGAAGAAATCCGGCGCTCATAGCCTTTTTCAGTTCACCCAATGAATTTACATCAACTTTCAGTCCTGCTTTTAAGATCAGTTTTAAAATAGTAGAATTACTATTAGCCTTCATTGCATAGTGTGTTGTAACCCCAAACTTGTCAAATAGATTTTTAAAAACAGAAATGTTCTCAACTAGTTTAGTATTACTGTATATATAGGCAGGAGTTTGGACTGGGTTTTTTAAATATGCAGCAAATAGAGAATTATAAGATGGGTCTAAAAACATTGGAAGCCTGTAATCGGGAAGATAAAAATGAAAGGGATAGAATGGGGTGGCAGGCTAAATAGCATCTTCTCCGGATTCACCTGTCCGGATTCTGATGACATCTTCAACAGGAAAAATAAAGATTTTACCATCGCCAACAGTATTGGTTTTTGATTTTTCAATAATCAGGTTGACAACATCGTCAACCTGATTATCTAAAATAACAACTTCAATCTTGATTTTGGGTAGAAATTCAATTTGGTATTCATTCCCCCTGTACATTTCAGAATGACCTTTTTGTCTTCCAAAACCTTTAATCTCGGAGACGGTCATTCCAACAATTCCGAAATCAACAAGAGCTTTTCGCACATCATCCAGCTTAAACGGCCGAATGATTGCTTCAACTTTTTTCATTCTCAGTTATTATCCTGATTTGTGTCTAGTTGCTTCAGAAGATCACGAAGTTGTTTCAGGTTAGTTTCAACATCTTTACGTTTAGCCTTCAAAGTTTCAACTTTATCACGGGTAACCGCTTCATCTTCTTCAATTATTCTGACGCGTGATCTGATTTCGGTTGCTTCTCTTTCAGAAATTTCATATCGGCGGGAAGGATCAATTGCATAGGTGGTTTTGAAAGGTAGAATATTAACTTTGAACCCAATATTAATTTTCCATGGTGCATAATTAATATCTTTAAGTCCTCCACCTAAATCATCTCCTTTATTTGGAAAGTAGGAATTGTTTTTAGAACCATTTGCCAAAATATCTGCAGAAATATCTAACCTTAAAAGATCAACTGGTTTAGCTCCAATACCAATGGTTAAATAGGTATAATTCTCACGGGCCTGAATAAAATAATCAGGTTCCTTAATAAACACATTTCCCCAAACCTCACCGTAAAGATCAATAAATGAAAAGGGATATTTAGCTCCAAAGCCATATCTGAATTCCATTGGTCCAGTTGTTGTTTTAGGAGCATTTTCAACTATTTTAGTCCCTGGTTTGAAAATACCGGCCTGTTTAGTATTAATTGCTTCTTTATTTTTATCAAAATAAAGTCCAATGCCAAGATTAGAATGCAGGCTGTAAGATTCATCAGGGAATAAATTATCTCCATAATAACTTAAAAATCCCTCTAGATGAAGAGCAGGTCCTAAACCTCTGTAAACTTCAAAAGCAGTATTATGTTTTGGTGAGTCCCCAACGGGAAAACTTAGGTTTATTAAACCACCAAACTGAAAATAATCTGCACTGAATCCGAACGACCCAGCCTTGAAAGTCAGGCTAAAATCGTGAACTGGTGTATTTGCATCACCTGAGCCATCATTTAAATCCTGATAAAGAGTTGCATTTGCAGCAATCATCAAATTATCTGTAAATGAATAGTCTAGATTTATTGCATTTCTTACATCCCATGCTGTTCCTTGTGAACCAGCAGATTTACCAAACGCAGACATATTATTGTAAAAGGTAAGAGTACCTTCCTTGGGAGTTCTTGCTTCCTGAACATGTATTATTTTTGATCCAGAAGTCAGACTTTGTCCAAATGAACTGCCCGCCATTAAAACCAGAAAAGTAAAGTGGGGAATGAATTTAACAATTTGTCTCATTTGAGATTCTCCGTGTTTGGGTAAAACTTTTTAAATTTAATATATTTTTAAGAATAAAGTAAATGGTTTGCTTGATATTGAAAGATTTTCTTAGTTATTACTTACTTATTTTTGCTAAGCTGATAAACAAGTAATACAGTATTTAAAACCAAAGCAACATCTCTTACAACAGACATGAAGTTTACAAAAACAGTATAAGCACTTCCTGTCATTACAACAACATCACCTGGTTTTAAAATTGGAATAACAGACCGGTCACCCTTTTCAATAAATTCTTCGAGGTTTACTCTGATAATCCGTTCTTCCATTTTATTGTTTTCTGAATTATTGACTAACCTAATGATCCTCACATCATCAAGTCTGGCATTTTCCCTTGGACCACCAGCAAGTGATATCAACGAAACTAAATCAGTTGTGTGGGGAATTTTATATAACCCTGGTTTGGAAACATACCCCCATAAACTTACTTCTATATTTACGCCTTCAGCACTCCCGAAGACAAATGCAGTTGCATTTGAAAAACCAGAAAGACCAGATTGGCCACTTGCAGGTAAATCAAATACTTGAGCAAATGTTCTTTGGTGACTAAGAACCACAGTGAATGCAAAAATAAAAAAAATCAGCTTTTTGTTTTGAAAACAACCCATGGAGTTGATGATCCTTTAGTTACAATTGAATAACCAGATAGTCTGCTATAATATTGATATTGTCCATCTGCCCCAGTAGTTAATTGTGTGGAAATCACTTTCCATTCATAAATTTTATCGCGTTCCAGTGGCAGAGATGTAAGGGTTGCCATATGGTATAAAGGATTTTCTGCTTGTGTGGAACCATAAAGCAGTGTTTGTGTTTGCTCAGCATAACCACTTGGTGGATGGGTAATGTACCCCCAAACCAATTTTTTTGATACCTTCTCTCTTACAAAAATAAGGAACTCTGAGGCATTAACAAGCGACCATTCCATAATTGGGGATAACGAAACGTCTGAACTACCAGAAAAGGGGTAGGAAATAGCTGGCTTGGAAATTAAATTATAAGAAACCACGTTTGAAATTTCTGATTCTGTTGACCCAGAAACGGCAGTCATTCTGTAGTAATAATCTGTATTTAATTTCAAAGCAACTGTATCTCTGAATGAATTTTGATTCTGTGCACTGAAAATCGGGAACCGTGAAATTTTCTTGAAATTCAGTGGTTTTTCATTGAATACTTCAGACGTCCGGTAAACAATAAATTCTGTTGCATCAACCCGAGTATAATTTTTCCATCGTAATACTATTTCGTTTCCAGATTCGGAAGGTCCAATACCCTGATCAATGCTTAAACCGTTGGTTTCAGAATAGGAAATAAGAGAATCAGCAGGAACCAACTCAGGTGGCACGGGTTTCGGATCATCTTGCTCTGTTGGTGTGCAATTAAAAAGAAAGGAAAAAGAAAAGAACAACAACGCAGTTAAAAGGAAAAATTGTTTTACCATTTCAGCGATTCCAAATTAAAACTGACACCAACCCGGTGTGGGTTTCCAAGGTCATGGGTTTCAAATGCATAGTCAATAGAAAGCCCTTCAAAAAGGAATAACCCTGCACCGAAAGTAAGTTCACTATTTCTTGAACCTGCCCGGATACTGTAGGTATGATCATAGGTGTACTCTACTCCGATTGCTTTTTCAGTTTCATATCTAACAGAACTTTGGTAGCTCAGCAAAAATTCTGAGTTTATAAATGTAAGGGGTTGTTTATAAGCTGTTCCCCAAATCAATGAACGTGGGATTGAAAACTGCGTATTATTTTGCCATGTAATAATAGTGTTTGTCAAGTCATTAACGGTAAGACCAAATGAGAGAACACCCCAGATTTTTTTTGAAGAGTAGTCATTAACATCAGTTATAATCATGATCCCTGCATCAACGCCAAGCCCCGTTGATGTGGCATTAACTGGTGCACCGAAAGATTGTCTGAGATATTTGACATTTACACCTACGGGAATTTGATAAGGTACCTTGAAAAACTGCCAGCCGAAGTCAATAACCTGCGTAAAATTCCTCGAAAAAGTTAAATAAAAGGCATCCTGACTATTGGTGAAATAAGACCGATTATTCAGTGATAATGCTGACCCGGTTTTTCTGGTATCAGGATCATTTCCTACTTCAAGAAGAAAAGGAATATCATCAACAGAAAGCCTCACCCAATTTAATGAAACTGCACCAAGTTTATCAAATTCCATCTGAAACCCGGTATGAATAAAGGTACTCAGAGGATCTGAAAGAGTACCATAAAGAGATGAATACTCTGTTGAGATTAACTTACCCTTTGTGAGAGCTGCGCCGGCCGGATTCCAGTGGAATGCAGAACCATCATCTGCAACTGCAACAAAGGCAGTTCCTAATCCTGCTGCGCGAATACCAACTGGAATTTCAAGATACGAACCCGCATGACGTGCTTTATTTAACCCAATCTGACCATTTACTTGTGATACCAAAGAAAGTAAAAAGATAAATTGAAACAGTATTTTTCTATTCATCAGTTTAACCTTACCGATTTAAATACTTTTTCAACAGTTTTTCCGTCTTCAAAAGTAATAATGACTTTTATAAAATAAACTCCGTTTGCAATCGGATAACCATCAGAATCGGTCCCATTCCAAAAGATTTCCCGATACCCGATTACCGATTCACTTGATTCAACATTTATTATACCCAACCCGGTATAGTTTTGATCTGGGAAAAATGAAACTGGATTTACCGAAGCTTTGCTGTCGAATTTATTTATTAACTGACCTGAAACCGTATAGACTTTCAATTGTACCCTGGTTGCTTCATTATTAAGTGTAAAAGTAAATATCTGATACCCCTTAAACGGGTTGGGGAAACCACCATAAAAAATGAAATCACTCTTATTAGAAGCGGTAAACTCCAAATCTTCAACTTTTATACTATTGCCAGAGGCATCCTGAAAAGTATACGAAATAAAATGTTTACCTGGTGAAAATGTCTTTTTAAAATTAAGGACTAATTGATTACCGTCTGATAAAGTATCTGGAATTGAAAGCTCTGAAGTGCTTAAGGCAACACCATCAAGTGAAACAGAAATGGTCTCTATGCGTCGAGATACACCGTTATCATCCTGTACAACCAATGTAAAATTTCCGTTTAGCGGAACAATGCCGTTTTCATTCAGATCATTTCCATTAACAGAAACTAAAACATTTGGGGGATCAGAGTCTTCAAACCGGAACAAACGGTAGGTTCCAAACCTACGGATTGATGATGTAAGGGTTTTGGTTACAGTATCTGCTGAAGTTGTGATTCTGAGCCATTTACTTGATTTGACATCAAACTCAAAAAGAGAAACAGAAGAAATCGATCCTGTTTCAGAACTATAACTGAAGGAAACCTCAACATCTGATGGGAAAACATCTTTTGCAGATGGATCAAAAGAAACCAGTTCAAAGGCATTTTCACCAAGATTATTAACCGAAACAGGTGTAATTTTGGGCTGGTTATTGATCTTTGTGTTCTCAATACTCCTTAAAAATAGTGCCAGACTTTCGTTTGAAATTTTACTGAAATCAAGCGTAACCCCAGAAAATTTTATAATATCGTTTTTCCCTTTTCCAACTTCATACAAATCAAATGGAATTGTAACAGGCTTTGAAAGGTTATTTGTGTAAGATTTTTCTCGTTGTCCGTTAGCGGAATCTGCCATGACCTGAACAGATAACTGGTAGACAGATCCGGGAGTCATGATTGCTTCTGGGGGGATTGGAATAAATACCATTTTACCTGAGTTCCTGCTTAAGGAAATTGTTGTTTCACCGAGACGAAGCACATTACCTGAAAAAAATGGTGGATCAGAACTGACTACACCACCACCAAAAAACCTAACTCTTACTTTTTCAACATCAATATTTGAAGGATTATAAACCATTGCTCCAATTTTAGGTCCATCATTGAAGTAAAAGCCAATGGTCTTATTTGTATAATATTCTGAACCAATTCCGGCTATCTGAGGAGCAGCACTTACATCTGGCAGTTCATTCATTTCATAATATCCAGAAAACTGGTACTCTTTTAAAGAAGCATCCTTAAACTGGATCTGATATTGAAACTGAAATCCATTTTTTACAACTATGCGTGGAATTGTATCTATCATTGCCCAAATATTCTGACCTTTATTAACAAGATCAAATTCCTGAGTATAAACAATTCCTGAAGTCCCATTTTCCAAGTTTACTATGTTTGCTTTACCCAGAGTTCCAATATCGTCAACCTGATCAACAACTGTAAGCAACAATTTACCGGTAGAAATATTAACTTTTGACTGAATTGAAACAACAAGAGTAAGTGGTGTATTCTCTGCCTGGAGGCTATCAGCAGCAAAAACAGAATTCAAAAGTACATTTGAAAAAGAAAACTTAATTGCACCAGCACCATCTGTCCCCGAACCAGAAAGATAATATTTCAGATATCCTTCTTTACCATCCAATTCTGAAGGAACAGGAATCTCATCAAGAAACTTACCATTTGAGAACGAATAAGATACTGGTGCTTTAGCAAAAAGATCCTGATTCAGTTTATCAGCAAATTTAACCAGAATTTTTCCATTTTGGATTTTATCAGTTTCAAAATTTAATTTGACAGAATCAGGTGATGCCAATAACTGCGCAGGAAGGGATGAGGCAATGTCATTTTCAGGGAATCTGAGCTGAATCGATGGGTCGCCAAAATAATTATATTGATAAATCTGGGAATTCGGAATTTGAAAAGGATAGGTAATATAATCACTGTACCGGATTCTGTAAAAAAACTTTGAAAGGTCAATTAACTGACCGGCGGTTAGATTTCTATATTTCAGATTCAGTAAATACCTGAAAGTTGATTCACCCAGATACCGGTTATTTTTTTTCCAACCAACTCCTGTTGCACCAATTCCGGCAATCGCACCCTTTGAGCTGGTAAGAATCAATTTTTCCATTAAACTGGTTCTTCCAGACTCTGTAAAATCACCTGTATAACAAGTTAAGCTTGAAACAAAACTTAATTTTGAGGTGCTTGCCAACCGGTCAACATCCGGGATATCAAATAATCCCCTATCTGCCCAAATTCCCCCGCCACCATGTCCCATAAAATTTACAACTACCTGCCCCTTATTCAAATAGTTGATAAGTTGGCTTTTCCCGCCGAAGAACGGATCAGCGCCAGGAACAAGTTCTTTTATATGTAAAACATCAGTAAAGAAATTTTTGGAAGCAAGATTTCTGAGGGTATCGTTATCTGAAATAAAACTCTCTTCAAAACCTGAAATAAAAAGGCTGTTATTGCGCCAGCCATCAAAATTCTGATCGTTTTCGTAGGCTTTCAACTTGTTCAGATACGCAAATATTTCGTCAGTTGTTTTGGCAGGGATTCGTCCCAGGGCAATATCAGGGATGATATCATCACCATCAACCATTGCAAACCAAGGGTCAGATGCTGCACTTCCAAATTCTACTGTTTGAATCTGCATCGACGGGATGAGATCTTCAGAACTGTAATAATCAGAACTTGCATCACCAATTAGCAGAACATGAAGGGGTGGGCGTTTCCAGTTTTGAACTGCATACCTTATAAAATCTCTGATAGCATATGGTGATTTAATGCCACTTGAAAACTCATCGAAAATGTCAGAAACAGAGGTTGTTAAAACCTGTTTTGAACGACCTGAAAGATTGTTGTCGGAAAGGGCACGAGTATTGAGAGTCAGTTCTCTGTAATCAGAGTACTGCTTAACCGGTGAAAAATTACTTTGTGAAATTTGCTTTGACCAAAACTTATCAGCTGCAATGATAATCATTGATTCATCACGATCAACACTTCTGAGTGATGGTTTATCTGGCGTTAAGAGAACAGAGGGATTAACAAATTGAATGACATCCGGTCGTATTTTAGCATTTTCAGTAAGTGCAATGTATTCGGCAGATACAGGGTTAACCACATAATCCTGAAAAATTGCACGGTAATATCTGCCAGACCGATCTTCTGGTCCGGGGTAAGACTCAATACTGAAATTTGATACTTTACCAACACCTTTTTTATAGATTTCGATTTTTGATCCGGTAAATTCCTGAATCACAAACTGATAAAGATCAGCAGTTTTTCCCTCAGGAAGCCGGAATTCAAGGTAATTATCTTTAGCAGTGTAAAGCCTGTTATACTCTATTTCAATCCAGTTGAGAGCAAATTTTCTTGATGTTGCAACATTTGGGGAAAACGGATCATAGTTCTGAATAAAAATTGAAGCATCCTGGCCAGACATATATGCAACAAATGCAGAAGGTGAAACGGTGTAATCTACTATGTTCAACTCCTGACCGTTCCATTTTTCAAGTCCCTTATTTGGAAATCCAAGTGAAACAGCTTTCTGTCGTGTACCTATATCAACTTTCAGATTGTGTTCATTGGTAAATCCGGATGGCCTCGTGTAAGTTATTCCATGAAGTGCCAGGGTAATTTTTACATCACGGAAACTTAGCCCATCAGGGAATGGTATTGGCGTCGGATAAGATGTTTGCTCATTCAAAGCAATCTGATTCCAAAACCAATGATCCCTGAAATCAACTGTTTTGGTAGTATCCTTTTTGGCAAGTCTTTCAAAACTCGAGTTTTTTTCAAAATGAAGTTTTGTCGGGAAGGATTCTCCAAGCAGGTTCCGGGGATCACCCAAAGCTATAGGTTCCTTTAACTCACCGGATATCACACCCAATCTGTTTCCGCTAAACTCAGTTGCATTAAACACTAAAAAATAGACATTGTGCTTTGTAAACGGATCATAATAGGCATCCTTCATTGGATTAGTCTTGTTAATTTTCCGTTCATCACAGAAAAACTCCAAATAATCACCGTCTGAAAACAAACCGTCACCACCGTCGGCAATTAATACCGGAATCTCTTCCCCATTGTTATAAAGTTTGATCCGCCTTGTATCTAAGTTACTAAGGCTGACTGACTCTCCTGTGACATTAAGGTCTTTATAAAATATTTTCGCAACCCCGGTTTTTGATATTAAAAGTCTGAAAACAATACCATTACTTTTGTCAAATAAAGTTGATTGTTGTGATTTTAACAATGAAGGTGTGCTTTTACTCGTACTCTGGAAAATGGAAATCGGGGAGATTACAGATATTTTCCGTGACGCAGAAACAGGTAAGTCAAACTGTAAAAGTCTTAAAAGTTTTAATTTATTTTGTTCAATTAGCCAGGGTCTGATAACCAGGTGGTAGTAAATACTTCCCCTGAATTCTATTTTTTTTACTGACCAAACAGGAAACTTGGCCATTTTTGGGTTGGATTCAGAGGTAACATTATCGTTTACAGGTAATTCATCTGACCCATCAAGCAATTGATCAAAAGAAGATTCTGATGAATGATCAACGGTCAACCAACCTTCTGAAAACTTACGCTGAACAAGTAAACCAGGATCCTGGCTAATAAAAAAACCAAAAGCAGGAACCTGATATTCTCCGTCGAAAAAATATGTTTCAGAATTAAATATGTCTGACTGATTTGTTCCGGCATCAAAAATCAGCGAAGAAACATTCTGGTGATTCTCAAAAATGAGGGAAGGCTGGGAATACCCTAACAGAGAGAAAGTAGCAATAAAAAGAGAAAACAAAGTGATCTTTTTCAATATAAATCCTGCTTGATGTTCATCTGCAAGTTCTTGAAAACTTTACAGATGAACAAGGCAAAAATAAGGGTATGAATTCATTTTTGAGGTGAGTCAAAACACAAAACCAGAGTTACTATTTACCGTGGCAAAGTTTGTATTTCTTACCGGAACCACAGGTACACGGATCGTTTCTGCCAATAGTTTTATCTACCTGAACGGGAGCAACTTTTGCTTTTGGTGGCCCACCGCTTTCAGGATTACGGTTTTCACTCTGAGGAAGTGAACCACTACCACCAATTGTCTGAACTGATTCATGATTGGTTACCAACTGACGCCGTATACGCTGAAGTTGGGCACGTTCCTGGGTCATTTCGAGCATTTGCTGATTTGGAAATGCTTTAAAAACAAGCTGAACGGTTTGTTCCGCAATCTGATCCATTAGCTGTGTAAACATGTTGTAGGCTTCATGCTTATATTCAATCAAAGGATCACGCTGACCATAAGCCCGAAGGCCAATACCTTCCTTCAAATCATCAAGCTCACGAAGATGATCACGCCATTTTTCATCAATGACCTGCAGAACAACTGCTTTTTCAAGGAGTTTCATTACATCAGTGGTCAGCATTTTCTCTTTTTCATTATAAAACTGGTGGATTGCATCAAAAACACGATCTTTGATACCATCTTCACCAACATCTGCAAGCTCCTGTGCTGAAAATTTAATATGAATCAGCATATTTCTCATCAGAGATTCACTGAGTTCATCAAGATGTCCTTCCTGAACATATTCAGCTACCAGTTTTTCCCCGTAAACCTCTGCCATTTCTAGAATATCAGCTTTTAACCGTTGATCTTTAAGTGCCTCCCGGCGGCGGGAATAAATGATTTCACGTTGCTGATTCATGACATCATCATACTCAAGCAAACGTTTCCGGATTGAAAAGTTATTTTCTTCAACCTTTTTCTGTGCACGTTCAATTGATTTGGTCACCATTGAATGCTGAATGACTTCGCCTTCTTCAATTCCCATGCGATCCATGATACTGGCAATACGGTCACTTCCAAACATTCTCATCAGGTCATCTTCAAGACTAACAAAGAACTGAGTTGCACCCGGGTCTCCCTGACGACCGGAACGACCTCTGAGCTGACGGTCAATACGACGGGATTCGTGGCGTTCAGTACCAATGATCATCAAACCGCCGGTATCAACTACCCCTTCACCTAGCTTAATATCTGTACCCCGACCTGCCATGTTGGTGGCAATTGTGACAGCACCTTTCTGACCTGCACCAGCAACAATTTCAGCTTCCCGGGCATGTTGTTTGGCGTTCAGAACATTGTGGGGAACATTCAGTCTTTTCATTGCCCGGCTCAGCATTTCAGAAATCTCGACTGAGGTAGTCCCAACCAAAACCGGTCGGCCCTGTTCTCTCAGTTGCTGAATTTCGGTAATGAGTGCATTAAATTTTTCTTTCCGGGTTTTATAGATCAGGTCTTCCCTGTCTTCACGTGTAATTGGTTTATTTGTCGGGATGACAACAACGTCAAGCTTATAAATATCAAAAAATTCAGACGCCTCAGTTTCTGCAGTTCCTGTCATACCCGACAGTTTTTTATACAATCTGAAATAGTTCTGAATGGTAACCGTTGCAAAAGTTTGGGTATCACGCTCAACGGTAACTCCTTCCTTTGCCTCAATTGCCTGATGCAGACCATCTGAATAACGGCGACCTGGCAAAATACGACCGGTAAATTCATCAACAATCAGAATCTTTCCGTCCTGAATCACATATTCATTGTCGATTTCGTAAAGAGTATAAGCCTTAAGAAGCTGGCTGACAGTGTGAATACGGTCACTGCGGTCAGCATATTTCGACTGAAGTTCTTCCTTTGTTGAAAGACGCTGTTCGGCAGTCAGAGAGTCATCATTTTCAATATTTGCTATTTCTGTTCCGATATCGGGAAGCAAAAACAAATCAGCATCGCCGGATTGTTTGGATAGAAATTCACGTCCTTTGTCTGTAAGGTTAATACTGTGGTTTTTTTCTTCTATTGAAAAATATAATTCATCATCAACGATGTGCATGTGGCGTGAATTTTCACGCATATATTCATTTTCAGTTGCCTGCATGATTTTTTTATTGCCCATTTCACTCAGCATCTTAATCAGGCGTGTGTTTTTAGGCATTCCTCTGAAAGCCCTGAAAAGTGCAAGTCCGCCTTCGGTCTGATCACCATCCTGAAGGGCTTTTTCGGCCTCAGTCAGTAATTTGGCTACTAAAGCACTTTGTGCCCGGTAAAGTAACTCAACCTGAGGTTTGAATTCTTCAAATTTTTGATCTGATTGGGGAACTGGACCGGAAATGATGAGAGGGGTACGGGCTTCATCAATTAAAACGGAGTCAACTTCATCTATGATTGCAAAATTAAACGCACGGTGAACCATATCACCAGCATCAATTGCCATATTGTCACGCAGGTAATCAAAACCAAATTCGTTATTGGTTCCGTATGTCACATCTTTTGCATATTCTTTTACACGTTGTTCAGACGTCATCGTGTTTAGAATACAACCCACTTCTATTCCGTGAAAAGCAAAAACAGGACCCATCCACTGACTGTCACGCTGGGCGAGATAATCATTGACCGTAACGACGTGTACGCCTTTTCCGGAAAGAGCATTAAGATAAATAGGAAGGGTGGATACCAAGGTTTTTCCTTCCCCGGTGGCCATTTCTGCAATTTTCCCCTGATGAATTACAGCTCCACCAATAAGCTGAACGTCATAAGGCACCATATCCCATTTCATTTTGTTGCCATTAACAAAATACTCAAAACCAACAAGACGCCTGCAAGTCTCTTTTACCACGGCAAATGCCTTTGGCAGAAGTTTGTGAAGTTCATCTTCAATTACGTCATGAATATCCTTATCGACCTGATTTAATTCATCCATGATTTCAAGACGTTCATCAATTGTGATGTCTTCTTTCAGCCTGGCAATCAGTTCCTCATGGTGAGTTTCGAGCAACTGTTTGGCTTCAGAAATTTGTTGAAGGAAAGACTGGGTCAGACCACGAAGTTCGTCATCGGAAAGTAAATGAAGTGATTCAAATTCTGCGTTGATTTCTGCAATCAGGGGATATAATTTCTGCAGATCTTTTTCATTTTTGCTGCCAAAAAGTTTGGCTATTAATTTAAACATGATATTCCTGTAATTTCAAAATGACCTTAAAGATAGAAAGAAATGAGCTTTTATTCAATTTAAAGGCGGTTTAACTGCAATCCGTTTTGTCATACATCTGCCATTTAAAGTAAAATATACATAAAGGTTCTTCCCCGTACCAAATTGTATGCCGTTCTCAGGTAAACCCTTTTCCCTTGTTATACCAGAACATTTCTGCTAATTTTGCAGAAACAGTTTCCACAGGAATTTCAATGACCCGTTTAACACTTTTTTTCTTTCTGGTTTATTCGCCTGTAACCCTTCTTGCCCAGGAAACCTGGCAGTTTCTGCAGTTGCCGATAAATGCAAAACAGGCTGCCGTTTCAGGAAGTACAGCCATTTATTCAAAAGAAAGTGATGCCTTTATCGGAAATCCGTCTTTTATCGGGAATGCCAAATCTAATGAACTCATACTGAGCTATTCTTCTTATCTGGCAGGAATAAAAACAGGATCAAGCATTTTTTCTACAGATATTCCCTATGTTGGAAAAACTGGCTTTTCTGTGCTTTACACCAATTATGGTGCTTTTACTAAGACCGATGTTCTCGCAAATAAACTGGGTGATTTTACAGCAAATGACCTGGTAATCGGTGCATCTTTCGCCTATGATGTGACAGATTCAATTCCCGTTGGTGCTACTGTCAAGTGGGTTTCAAGTTATATTGAATCTTATTCAAGTTATGGAATGGCAGTTGATATTGGTTCCAGGTATTACCTGGATGACACCGGATGGTTATTCACTGCTGTTTTGAAAAATGCAGGGAAGCAATTTAAAGGTTACCGAATTTCTGAGTCCTTACCAACAGTATTTAACATTGGTGCTTTTAAAACATTAAAATATATTCCTTTATCCTTTGGAATCGAAGCTGAGGGGCTTAATAAGTTTTCTGATCAAAAAGGAAGTGTGGTTGATTATCTGATTATTTCTGCCATGATGAGAGCCAATCAGTCATTAACTTTGTTTGCATCAAGCCATCTGGGGCATAGAAATGAATTGAAATCAACTGGCGGTATTGATCTTTCAGGAATAAATTTTGGCGCAAATCTGAATTTAAAGTCATTTTCCATTACTTACGCATATTCAAATATGGGAATTATTGAAGGAATTCATAGAATTGATTTCGGGATTAATCTAGGAAAATACCTGTCAAACTGAGACCAATCAGTTTACCCTTCACATTGAATAATACCAGACTCTGTTATAATCTGAGTCATTTTTACATCCCACGGTTCAACAGGAATCTCTTCCAGAACCTGAAAATCAAAACATAATCCTGAAAAACCA
>Ga0209460_1000726_pt1 | contig 25658 bp, 26 predicted proteins | sample EBPBio132013_DNA_FD_185868 | JGI IMG/M metagenome (GOLD analysis project Ga0209460, IMG submission 185868) | Wastewater treatment Type I Accumulibacter community from EBPR Bioreactor in Madison, WI, USA - Reactor 2_5/13/2013_ DNA (SPAdes)... | ecosystem: Engineered > Bioreactor > EBPR >... | reverse complement strand
GGTTGGGCGAGTTCAGGGCAAATGTGGTCGCGCCTCGTGCGTGACCTTGCCCACACCGCGCGTTTCTGGGCGGTCGATTTGCACGGTTTCGGCCAGTCGCCGCGCCCCGCTGCTGAACACACCCTCAGTATCCAGCACCACGCCGAGATGCTGCTCGACTTTTGCGCCCACTATCACATTCAGCCTGCCGCGCTCGTCGGGCACTCGATGGGTGGCATGTTGGCGCTCAAGCTCGCCGTCATGCAGCCGGACATCGCCGAAAAACTGGTGCTGATGTCGCCTGTCATCACCGGGCGCTTTGGTCATCCGGTCGAAATAAGCGGCTTGTTCGCCAACGAACGGGTCAACACGACGCTTTCGAAAGCCGCGCCGCTGTGGACGCTGGCGCAAACCGTCGTCAGCCCGCTTTTCACGCGCCCCAGCCACTGGTACTTGAACAGCGATGATGCCGCACGCATTCAGCAGGACTTCCAACGCGCCTCATGGCAAGCTAGCACCCACGCCTTGCACAGCATCGCCCGCGAGAATATGCAGCCGCATCTACCCACCATTCAGCATCCCGCGTTGGTCATCCTCGGCAGCCACGACACCACGGTTCCGCCGAACGAAGGCCGCCTTGCAGCCCGGACGCTGCCCAACGCCCAACTGCTCGAACTCGCGCGTGTGCATCACCAGCCGCTGGATGAACAACCGGAGCGCGTCGTGACAGGCGTAGAGAATTTCTTATACTAAGTGACCTATTGCTCACCCTTCATGTTATGCTACAATGCCAATTGAACATGGGTTTTGAACCTGTGTTCGCCGTATCGTTTGCAAGTGCTAGGAGCATTTACTCTGGAATCAATAGAACTCGCCCGTTTTATCGTCAATTCGGTGGAAGATAAAAAAGCCGAAGATATCCTGCTGCTCGACCTCCGCCCGGATGCGATCATCGCGGATTACTTTGTCATTTGCACCGGTAACAGTGACCGCCAACTGCGTGCGCTGGCAGACGGTGTGCGCGAACAGGTCAAAGAAAAGTATGGCAAACTGCCGTTCTCGGTCGAGGGTACCCCCGATAGTGGTTGGATGCTGATGGACTACGGTGATACCGTCGTGCATCTCTTCCAGGAAGAAAAGCGCAGCTACTATGACCTCGAAGGCATGTGGCGCAGCGCTCACGTCCTGCTGCAAATTCAGTAACAACCACCACGCGATACGACTTAAAACATTTTAAATTCGGTTATCGCGTGCTTCATGTAGGGAGGAGGCGTGCCTCCTCCGAAACCCCTCTCAACACCAATTTACCCGCTGCCACACTAACTCGTCGCCACCGCGAACGCCGAGGCATATTCCGCCGTGTGAGTCAGGCTGATGTCCCACTGCCGCAGTTCAAGCTCATCCGCCAGTCTTGCCGCCGCGCCGTGCAGGTGCAGCCACGGGCGACCGCGCTCGTCGCAGCGAATCTCGATTTCCTTCCACGCCACATCACCGATGCCCGTACCCAGCGCCTTACTGACGGCTTCTTTCCCCGCCAGCCGCGCCGCCAACCGGTTCGGCTTATCACCCGTATCCTCACGTTCACCGGGGGTAAAGAAGCGGTTGAGAAAGCGTTCGCCGAGGCGTTCAATCCCTTCCTCCACACGCTTAATTTCGATCATGTCAATTCCACAACGCAGCATTAGCTGTTATCCTGTTTGAGTTGTACGAGAGGCAAGTAGAGGCGTTGAAGTTCGTTGAGCCGCCCTGCCACATCCGTCCACGGTTTGAGGTCGAATTCGGTTCGTAGTAGGTTGAGTTGATACTGAAATTCGGGGTCAGTCATAAAATATTCACAACTTTCTTGCACCACCCACTCATTAGGCTGCGAGAACCTGAAACCATCATCATATCGCTTAAATGACGGCAAATTTTCAAGGTGAAAGAAACCAAATTCTGAACCCAAGCATAAGAATTCATGTAAATTACTGCCAACAATTATGTTGTCTTGTGATTCGCTAGCGCTCATTGGGCTTGTCATGCAAACGGGCGATTCGTCTCTCACTTCACCGTCGATGTCTAATAAGCCGAAGTGGACACCATCGCCGCCCGTAGAAGCAAATGTGGACGAATTAATCGGTGTACAACTATACTTCCAAGTCGTGAGTGGGCGATCCAAATGCAAATAAATCCTATCAAATAGGCGGTAAACAGGTATTCCACTTTCCGCCGCTTCTCGGTCTGCCAGTGCCCACAATTGGTTGAGCAGTTTCATGTGCAGGTACTCTCCCCCTCAAATCCCGCCGGAGTCCATACAGGCGGTGTGTTTGCCAAAGGCACATCGTTCAGCAGCGACCACTGCCCCGTCGCCACATCAGCCAGCGCCAACCCGTACTCACTCCGCAGTGCCAACCAGCGCCCATCAGCGCTGAAACGGGGATAATCCACGAACGACAGTGCGGGGTCGTCGATGAAGCGTGTCGCGTCTGTATCCGCGTTGCCTACCAGCGGGATGCGCCACAGCACATTGTCCTGCACCCCTTGGAAGTCCCGCACCGCCGCGAGGATCGACGCGCTGTCGGGGAACCATGTCGTGTCCATCACCGCGCTCCATAGATAACTTAACTGCGTCGGTATCGCTCCCTCCGCATTCCCGATCATCCAGAACGTTTCGTTATTCGGGCTGGGCGAATAAATGAAGCTGATCAAGAACCCATCCGGCGACCAGCGCGGCGCACGAATGCCGCCGGTCGGAAAGTCTGTCAAGCGGTACTTGGTCTTGCCGTCCGCACTCACTACCCACAAATCGGCCTCACGCAGCAGCGTTCCGGGCGCGGATTCCTGTCCTTCCGGTGTAGGCACCGCCGTCGAAGCCATGTCCGCACCGGGGACACGCTCCGTGAACGAGATATACGCCAACCACGCACCGTCCGGCGACCAATGCGGCTCGAACTCATTTCCACTGACGCTGTAAATCGCTGGTATTCCACCTGCCGCGTCCACAACTGCGAGGTGACTGGTGATCTTGTTCGCCTGTGCATCCTTCCGCAGCAGCGTGAAAGCGATCAGCGACCCATCTGGTGAGGGTGTCGGTTCCCATACCCCCCACGCATCGGCGGGCAGTTCATCAAACTGCACCAATTCGCGCATGTCGCTGCCGTCGAGTTTGGCGCTGTACGCCCGCCCCCATGCCAACCCCTCGCTCATGGTAAAGATCACGCGGCAGCCGTCTGCCGAAAATGCCCACGGCATGTGCCACCCATCGCCGAAACTCAGCGACCGCTGCGCCCCGTTGGACACGTCATACAGGATGATACGGTCTTGCTCCGCCGTATTCACCGCCAGCAGCGGCCCACTCAACGGCGCGTCAGACTCTTGGGCATAAGCCGTCGTCGCGATCACGAGTAAAAGCACAGCAATTAAAAATGGTTTTCGCATTCTCGACCTGCAAACACAAATATCCATATCACCTAAGCGTAGCGGAACAGGCGGTCAGTCGTCAAACACCGAATATCAATCTGGCATGTTTACACCCAAAAGTTTGAAAATTCGAACCATCAAAGCAGAATTTTTGTGCTATAATGTCTCTGTTAGTGGTCATATGGTAAGTGATAAATCATTGCTTTAACACAAACAGAATCCATCGTGTAGGGACGAGATACATCTCGTCCGCGCCACCGTTTCACACATACCACTTACTTTGTAACCACCACAATATCTCTTATATATCTCTGTGTTCTCGGTGTCTCAGTGGTTAATCTGTCTTTGTATTTCCTTGGCGTTCTGTGCGAAGCCTCCTGTGGATGGCGACTTGGCGGTTTAAATGAATGACTTTGCTTCCTTGCGACTTTGCGTTTTGTTATTCTTTCTTTGTGCCTTTGTGGTGAAAACGTATTGCATTCGCCTTTGCATTTTCGGCGGTTCACTCCCTCGTATCCGCCGAACCCGTGTCGGCGGCGGATACACGGGAGCAATCCGCTGCACTTACGCCATTTCAGCGCCGCGCTCCCTCACTGCCGCCGGCACAAAATGTCACTTCAGCGGATGCAGCCGAGCCTCCCGCCAGACAATTCGGCGGAAGTTTTGCGAAATTTGCGAATAATGTGAATCAAAAGAGCGAACCCATCGGCTCGCCCTTTTAACGTCATCAATGATCGAAGTTACGGTGTGGTCACATCCAGAACCGTACCCGCGTTCCCACGGAATGCACCCAGTTCAGCCGCGATCCAACCCTTCACCACCGCGTTATCGCAGGTCGCCTGAATTTCGTACCAGTCCGTCGCCCGCGTCCGTCCCACGGCGATGTACTCGGTGTCGCCAGCAATCGTGCAAAGTGGGATAGCGCCCGCTGCCGGTGCGGAAAGCAGCGCTTGGCGGCTAAACACGTAAATCGTCGCAGGGGTAATCTCGCCTTCCGAAGGCACAACCGTCACGCTCGTCAAATCACCACGCGCCACAAGGAACTCGGCCTTCGCCCAGCCCACAACATCACCGGCCTTCACAAACCACCACGTAAAGTTGAGGTTGCGCCCCAGCGGGATCAACTTCGTGCCACCATCAACGATGCCCACCAGCGTGTATTCCGGGCCGTCACCACTGCGGAGCGACAGGTTATCGGTGTTGACGATCAAGAAACCCGGCAGCAGTTGGGTGATTTCCTCAGGGTTGGTCGGGCGCGGCGGCACGGCGTTAATATCGACCGACTCGGAGGCAACAGCGTCCTCAATCGTCGGCAGTGCGCCGAAGGTTTTCAGGTCGCCGCAGCTTCCAGTCGCGATGGCAATCGTCTTTTCTTCCAGCTTATTGCCCGCGAGGCTGACCACACGCAGCGTCAGCGGGTTATATTCAGGGGCTTCCGTCCACTCGATCACGTTGCCCGCCGTCCACGATACACGACCACCAACGAAGAAACTGTCCACGACTGGCTGGTAAATAATGTTGCCCACGCCATCGGTCACGACGACTTGGAACGCCTCGCGCGACGAGCCGGTGTTGTCGCGGTCGAGCAAGATTTGACCGCTGCCCGAAAAACCCGTGCAGCCCAGCGAGAATGACGCATCGACGGTGCTTCCGGCGCTAGCTGGCAAAACCGCCGCGCCCAGTACGAATAGCATCACGACCATAATGAAGGTTGAACGCCGCAGCATAAGTTTGCCCCCAATTTATTTTGATAATGGTTCTTTCTGTGATTAATCATAACCAGATTGCGTTTTTTCGCAATTCATCAATCTCTAAGCGAGGCGTAGGTTTTCCGTAGGGGTCGCGTAGTTTCACTCTCACTTTTCCCTGTTATAGTCATCCTTGTTCGGCGGCAGTTACCCCCACTTGCCGCCGAACAGGCTGCCCCGAATACCAAACGCCTCTACCCCCTAGAGGCGTTTGGCTTTCTTAGGGCTGGTGTTAAAATCAGCGCGACTTTCCCAAAATCAAATCGTATTAATCATCATCCGGTTACGCTCATTCCCGTACGATCACGAGCGAAAGGTCAGTTATGACAACCGCTAACCAACCCGTTGCGCTTCCCAAAACCCACACCCGCAAACGCATCGAAGGCCACCCCGCCGACAGCAGTTGGCTCGATAGGCTATCGGTATTCACCTCTGCCGCCTTCATCATCGGTCTATTCGTGGATGGTTGGGCGCATAATACCATCCCCGAACTCGAAACCTTTTTTACCCCGTGGCACGCCGTTTTATATGGCGGCTTCTTCTCAGTCGCGATCTTGATGGCCGTTACGCAGTATCGTAGCGTCGGCAAAGGTTACGCTTGGGCGAAAGCCATGCCGCGCGGCTACACCCTCTCGCTCGTCGGCGTGGTGTTATTCTTCATCGGCGCGGGTGGTGATATGCTCTGGCACGAAACGTTTGGTATCGAGCAGGACTTGGAAGCCCTGTTCAGCCCCACCCACCTCCTGCTGGCGACCGGCGCATTTCTGTTCATCACTGGCCCTCTCCGTGCCGCGTGGCAGCGGGTCGGCCTGCGTGGCTGGCGTGATCTGTTCCCCGCGATTTTATCCACAACGCTGGTGTTCACATTGTTCACCTTCTTCACCCAATATGCCAATGTGTTTGCCAACGCGAGCATCTTGACTATGCCAGAACCGTATGGCAACTCTCGCTACTTCACCGAAGTCACCAGTGTCGCCTACATCTTTATTCCTGCCGCCTTGATGATGGCCGCGCTGCTGCTGCTCATCCGGCGCTGGCAGCTCCCATTCGGTACGGCAACCGTCATGTTCGGCATCAACGCCTTTCTCATGTACCTGCTGCGTATTGAGTTTAACGACGATTATTTACTGGTCGTGATTGGAGCACTGGTCGGTGGTCTGTTCACCGATGTACTAATCGCACGGTTGCGACCGTCGGTCACGCGGCATAACGCGCTGCGCCTGTTCACGTTCCTTGCACCATTCGTCTATTTCTTAGTGGTGTTAGCCGCCATCGCCCTCAGCAACGAACGAGGTCTGTGGTGGGAAATTCATACATGGCTGGGTGTACCATTCATTGCCGGTGCAATCGGCCTCGGCCTCAGCTTTTTGGTTGTGCCACCGCCCATTCCGGCAGAAACCTAACCTTGCCACAGCAAACTTCTAACAGGATACTGATGTAAAGGCGTATACATCGAACAGGGTTTCTGTTATAGTAGTCTCAACACGGGGGTGTACTAGATTCGACAGGGGAGGCTGTGTCCGTGTTGCAAGCCGTGGAGCACGACCACGTAAAAACAGGCAAGGCATTAACTGCCAACAATAACACTTTCGCTCTGCCCGCAGCCGCCTAAGGTTTGCGCCAGAGTGTTAGCCCTGCGGGGTTAACCGTTCGCCCCATCCGTCGCTGTACGGGTGGATTGGTGAGCGTCATTAAATACAGCGTGCGGCACTGCTCACACCGATAAAGCAGGTCAAAGAAATCATCGGTTAGTCGTCGGCATACCTCGCCACTTAGGGCTACCGGCGATGAAACCAAAGAAGTGGATACGCTTGTAGACGCACGTCCACGAATCTTTTGGACACCGGTGCAATTCCGGTCACCTCCACACGTAAAAACAGCCTGAGAGATCTGCTCAGGCTGTTTTTATTTTCAGCTTTAGGGGCTACCCGTTCGCGAAGGGATCAGCGGGCTTTTCCTCGTCCGTGAACGTGCCTTCCGGCGGGTCTTCGGGCAAATCGACATGCAGCGCCCCCGGTGACAGCGCGCTAAACGCTTCCGGTGGCGGCGGTTGGTCATCCCACGGATTATCATCAACGGGCTGCACCGCTTGTACCGCCTGAAGCTCGCCTTCGGGTACGGCATCTTCTGTCACAGGGAACTCGGATTCGTTGGGTGCAGCCACTTCATCCGTCGTGGGGAACTCGGTTTCCACCTCTGGCACGTAATCGACTGCGGGGGGTACCGTTTCGGCAGGCGAGAATGTTTCTTGCAGCGGAACGGCATCCTCCATGACCGGATAGCTCGTTTCGATAGGCGCGGCATAGGTGTCCGATGGGAAAGACTCGGACGGCACCACATCTTCAATCGCGTCATCCAGTCCTTCTGGCGGTATGGTGTGTTCAACCACCTTCGCCTCGCTAACCGGATCACTCACGGTTGTGGTCAAGACAACGGGTACAGGCTCATCCAGAACCGGTACAGCACCCCCGCCACTGCCAGCCGGTAGCACACTGGTTTCTTCAGGGTGTACGGTGATCGTTTGCTGGCTAAACGCCGCTTTGGGCGTACCCGCTGCCACGATCTTGCGGATGGTATCAATCTGGGCATCTGTCAGTTGCAGGCTGCCCATCATCGTGTTCATCGTGCGTTCGTCAGTGGTTTCGCCCTGTTCCTTACCCGAACTCTGGACGAACTGCCCCCACTGGTTGACCTCACCCGTAAAGATTTCCTCACCGCTGCTCACCAGCTTGGGGTAAATACCGGGTAAGTCGGCTAGTGCTTGCCGGTCTTTATCCGGCGTAATCAGCTTCACCCGTTCCAGCCCCAACAGCGCGTCGCGGTAAATGCTGATCTGCCGTTCCCAACCATAAAGCTGCCGGAATGCCGCTAACAAGGCTGCGAACGCTGGAAGGATCGCCGACATCAACGAAAGGACAGGCGAATTACCAAACGCGCCGATGGTCGCCACAAAGGCCGACAGCGCCATAATGACCGTGCTCAGGACGAACGTAAAGTCCGCGTTGGCTTGGTTTTCGCGCACGCGGCTTTCGTAGAACGATGCCTGTGAGGCGAGCCGCTTTTCCATATAGATGCGGTACAACACCTCGATGTCACGCCGTTCATGTATTTGTTGATCTAAATCGAAAGCATGATTGGCGGTAGCAGTTTGGGCTGCGATATGTTCAGCTTCAGACATTTTCCTGCTCCTTCACGCGAATATTGATAACGTTCTCCCGCAGGCGTTGTAAACGATCCGCCGTATTGTACGGTTCCATATGAGAAAGATACGTAAAGTAGTGCATACGCAGCTCCTCAGTCAGGCGGCGTGTTTTGCCCCATCGCTTCTGCGGCTCGTGCCGGTTGCTCAAGGCCGTATAAATCGTGGTGATCGTACCGATAATTGCCGTGATGATACTAAACACCTGCTGCCAGTTTATCACGTTCAGGTTCTGCGATTGTTCAGCAACGGCCGTCGCGGCAACCGATAGGTTCGGCGGTATGTAGAGCAGCGTGGCGATTGCCCCGGCCACCGTCGTCAAAAACGCGCCAATGACAAACACCCATTGGTAGAAATAAAAACGGTCTTGGTAATGCTTCGACTTTTGGCTGTACTCGAAATAACTGGGGAGTAAATATTCAGCGAGGTCATAGGCATCATGAACAATCACGGGGTATTGGCTCAAATCGTCATCCGACCAATACTTGGGCGACACAAAGCCGTCATCATGAATTTGCTTCTGGTAAGCATCGTCGCTGTCCGGCATTTGCCAGTCCTTCGGCAAAGCACGAAGATGCGGGCGACGACGGTTAAAAAATAATTCTTGGTACCAGCTTTTATTGGACTTTTTTGCAGATTGGGAAGCAGTCTTGGCTGTCATAATCCACTCCACAGCAGAAAGATGAATGGCATACGGCGTAAATGTTTACTCGGTTGGCAAATGGTTTTTATGTAGTATAGTGCGCTTTTTTAAGGAGGGCGAACGCAACCCGCAATATCCACCGCTTGCACTACGCTAACCTTGAACATCTGGCCTTCACTGCTAGACTTAACCTTGTTCGTAAGGTTAGGAGGCGTTCACTAATGCCACATAAGTTGATACAGATTACCATATTTATCGGGATGCTGCTCATTACAGCTTGTTCAGATAATTCCGCCCAAGAAACGCTGGTTGCCGACAACGCCTTGCTTGGCACACAAATCGTCGAACTGCGTGTAACCGCAACCTTTCTGGTCGATGAAATCCGGCGTACCGAAGAATATGTCATGACCGAGATCCCCAGAGCGCAGCAGCGTACGAGTGAATTAAGAGGCACCCTTCAAGCAGCCGGTCTAGATCCAACATCCGTCCTTCAAGTACAACCCAATACGGATTTCGCTGTCGCCACCGCGCCCGCTTCTGGACAATCCAATATTCCGTCCGGCCCACCACCCACCAACTCGACCCCCGGTTCGCTTGAACAACTCAGTTTCGCCACGCCAACCGGGGGTGCGCCGTCCCTGTTCAACCTCGTCTCCGCGGAAGGAGTCGGCTCGAATGACTGTGCCTTGTCCACGGTTACAACCTTTAGTCCCGAGTCAAGCCAGATTTATGTCGTCGCGACTGCCGTCAATATCAAGGCAGGCAGCACCATCGCCGCCCAATGGTACATGGATGGCACACTGGTGACCGAACAGTCCTTTGCGCCGGATATGGACATTAACGACAACTGCATCTGGTTCTATGCCGAACAGGTTGATTTCGCCTTCACCCCCGGCAATTACCGCATTGATCTCACGGTTGATGGTGGCTCACTGGTGAGCGCCAACTTTAGCATCGCTGCCCCGCAGTAACGCTGTATGACAAATCGGTGAGATTGCGACCGCCACCCGCAACAATCGCTCTAACACTGCGTATTACAGAGTGGAGTTCGCAATTATGCCAATTCAAGTCAGTTGGGACTCAAACGCCCATCACATCGTCCGCATCACGTTTCAACGCGGCTGGACATGGAGCGATTTACATCAAGCGGTTAAACAAGCTGACGCACTCATTATCAGCCAACCGCAAACGGTAAACCTGCTTATTGATATTCATGAGGCGGGCGGCATCCCCGGCGATTTCATCACCCGTGCGGGCGAGCTTTTCGCTCAAGGGGAAGCGCGTACAAATGAGGGGCAAAAAGTGGTCGTTGGCGCGGGAACGCTCATCCGCATGGCCTACAAAGGTTTCCTGCGCGTTTATGGCAGCCGCATGGAAGGCCGCCCGTTCATCTTTGCCGACTCGGTGGAAGCCGCCCGCGAATTACTGACGCATCCCTCAACTGCGTGACGGCAGCCCTAAACGAATAATCTCGATTTCCCACGCTTTGTCTTCATCGGGTTCAATCGTCATGAAGTAGCGTCCGGTAGCAGCGACCGAAAATCCGAGTTCGCCTTCCCCGCTCTTGATACCGAGGATTTCCGAGTCGCTGCCAACTTTGCTCAAGAGTTCAACTTTGACCATTACCCCTTCAGGAAACCAGTACATCAGCTTGTAATTCCCGGCGGCGAGATCAAACGCATCTGTCGTAAAGTCGGCCTCGCCCTCAAACGCAAGGCTGCCATTAACGCCGAACTCCGTATCCTCATTCAGCAGCCGTTCGTCCGGTGGCCTGTACAGGTTGTCGAACGTCCGCCGGTCGCGCTGCGCTTTGGCATACGCCATGTAACCAACCAGCGCGATTAAGAGAAGTGCCACCAATACCCCGCTGCTATCCACCTTAACCCTCTTTCACGCACTTCAACTGAATAACACGTACTGCGTCAGGAAGCGGATAGTGGCATTCAAGTAGTGTTCAATCGTCTCCGGCTTCCGCCACCCATGTCCCTCGCCCGCGTACACATGATATTCGTGTGGGATGCCCCGCCGCTTCAATGACTCGACAATCGCGTCCGATTGGTTACGCGGCACGACCACATCATCCTCACCTTGGAACACGATCACCGGATCGACGATCTTGTCGGCATGAAATAGGGGTGAACGATCATGGTAGTGGTCAGCCGCTTGTGGCAGCGGCCCAATCAGCGAGTCCGAATAATGCGCTTCAAACTTGTGCGTATCCATCGCCAGCCCGAACTGGTTGCTGACCCCGTACAAGCAGATACCCGCCTTATAAAATCCCGGTTTATCCACCAGCGATTGCAGTACCGTATACCCGCCCGCGCTGCCGCCCCAGATCACAACCTTGCTGGGGTCAATCAATCCGCGCTCTGCCAGATATGCCGCGCCGGAAGCCGAGTCCTCAACATCATAGACACCCCAGTTGCCGCGCAGCATGTTCATATAATCGCGACCGTACCCTGTACCGCCGCGATGGTTCACCGCCAGCACCGCGTAACCCCGTGTGGCGAAGAACTGCGCCTCACCGTGATACCGCGCCGTCACCTGTGAAGTCGGCCCACCGTGGACGTAAACAATCAGCGGCGGTTTGCCAATGCCCTCAAAAGTCTCGCTCGTCGGGGGGTAATAAAGCCCGTAAGCCGTACCACCATCGTGTCCTGTCCATGCAATCGACTCCAATTGAGCCAGCGCATTGGTCGGCACATTCTCGGTATTCGAACGGCGGTGAATAACTGGCGTACGTTCATCGTCCTCGTTAATAATCTGCAATGTCGTCGGCGCGGTTGACGGCAATCCCACCAGTGTTGAGGCATTGGGTGTAATCTCCGGCATATAGGTCACCACGCGCGGCGGAATCTTGGACGATGAAGCAATTACCGCTACCCGATTATCCAGCGGCGAAACCGCCACATGCGACATATCAGTATACTGTCCCAGCCCTTCCCACAGACTTACTTTAGATGGTTTATCGATGTCCAATACCGTTAGGTAGCGCCATCCCTGCAAATTGTAGGTGTAGATGATATGCTGGCTGTCGATGCACCAACCGTATACCCGAAGACCCTGCACCCACGCCGGTTGCCCATGATCGGCTTCAGCGGTTGTCAACTGCGTATACGTCCGCGCCCCAATGTCATAGATATAGAGTTGGTTCCATCCGGTCGCATCACTTACATAAGCCAAATACCGACCATCCGGCGAAAACTCCGGTTGAAAAGTCGAAACATCCGTATGCCCGGCAATCGTCACCGTTTCCGCCGCGAATGGAACGCCGTCACGGTCGTATTCCAACCGCGCCAGCCGTAGTTCAGTTCCATCCCACGGCATTTGCGGATGATTCCACGTCACGTAAGCCGCATACTTGCCAAATGGATGCCATACCGGCTGCATGACGAAATCCGTTCCTTCTGCGAATTTGCGCGGCCAATGTTGCCCTTCGGTATCCACCAGCGCCAGTGTATCCTCATCTTCGTAACTATGGACATAAAGCAGCCACTTGCCGTCTGCCGATACTTTCGGCGAAGCAGCCGCACCAAATGAAGGGGTAATCGGTCGTGCCTTCCCACCCGCCAGCGCCTGCTTATACAAACGTCCGCCATCCCCTGCGAAGTACACCTGCCCGTTCGCGACGGTAAAATCGCCGCCACCGTATCCCACCCGCGCCCGCACCGCGTTGTCGTCCGTCAGGTCACGCGGCGCTTGGCTGCCCGCCTGTGCCACCAGAACGCCTTTCCCACCGCGCCGTTCGTGCCACACTAATGTGCCGGAGGTGGTATCCCACTGAACGTCATTCAACACCATCGACTCGGCGAGGGAACGGGATGAAATTGGGCTAGACCATAATCCATACCCTTTTGCGACGCGCGACATAAAATTAACCTCCACTTAAGCAAGCTGTATCTGCATAGGGGTATTGTAGCGGAGGGCAAGAGAAATAAAAAACGCCCCGTTTTCACGAGGCGTTGGGTTTGCTGACGCAGAGGGAAAGAAATTTATTAAAGAAGAATTTTATTTCTCTGCGTCTGTTTCATTTTTCTGATTGTTAGTATACGGAGCTTAAATGCCAGAGTCAACCGGCGTTACACGGCACTTTTTATGTGCCTTTTGGAATTATCGTTAATTCCATTTTGCACAATTAAGCGTTTTTGATGAGCCGAAAGTTAAAAATCGTTTAAGCTCTTTTAATAATGATGGAATAATTGACCCTTAATTGACATCCATCGCACCTTAAAATCGAAAACTATTTTAAGCCGTTTCTTAGTGACAAAAAAGGAATCAGAAGTTCGTACAAGCTGCACAAAAAATTGACCTGTGTGGCTCTTGATTCCCAAATTGATCTATCTTTTGTGACCTGATGACAGTGTAAGGCAAGACGCATGACCCGCGCCTCAGCCTTAAGACGGATTACGCACCGTGACAACCTTTGTAACATTGAATTCATGCTTGTCTAACGTAGGAGTCCATTTATCATGTCTCGCTTCCCATTATGGAAGAAACTAATGTTCGGCATCATCGTGCTGCTGCCGGTTGCCTGTAATCTCACCACTGTCGATCCAACACTCACCCCGGTGCCGCCGACAGCAACCGTCTTTAGCACGGCGACCAAAACACCGACCGTCACCCCGTCGCCCACCGGCACGGTTCGCCCGACCGCGACTCGCCCTGCGCCCAGCGGCCCGACTGCCACGCCCATCTTCCGCGTATCGCAGCCCTTACCTGCTGCCATCTGCGGTGTGTATCCCAACGTCGATGCCGCCAACATCCGCAGCGGCGCAGGAACCAACTTCCCGATTATCGGTGTGCTGCCCGCCGGACATTGGGCGCTCGCCAGCCGCATCGGTGCAACCGGTTGGTATCAAGTGAATGTTCCCGGCACAGTCGTCAATGGCGGTTGGATATCGAACACCGTTGTTGATTTACAGCAGCCCTGCCGCTGTACCGCCGATGGTTGTACCCAAAGCGGCATTGTCCCACCAACTACGGCTCCATCCCAAACGCCGTTGATCGGTGTGGTCGGTCTCAAGCCATCTGGCTTGGGTGAGTGTGTCATCACGGCGGGTGGGACCAATGTGGAAGTCTACAGCGCACCGCAGGGCTTACCGCCCGTAATCGCCATCTTAGGTGCGAACAGCGGCTTACCAACCTTCCAGTACAATTCGGGGCGCTATGCGGTCAACTTCTCCACCGAAACCCAGCAGCTCGTCGGTTGGATATCCGAACAATTGGTGATACTCGAAGGTGACTGTACGCCGCTCAAACCGCCGACCGTATGCAGTGTACAGCCATCTGTGGGTCGTATCATCGACATCTACGCCGAGCCACGCCGCGACTCAAAGATCGTCAATGCACTCAACGAACGCTACACCCTGCCGTTCATTAGCTTCAACGATCAGGGATGGTTCTTGGTGAACATGGGTATCACCGGCTCTGGCTGGATTGCACCGGACGAAGGTGTCCTCGTCGGCCCCTGTGACAACGGTCGGTAGACTATAACAAACCGTTCACTGCTTATACGCATTGGGCAGGCTTTTGTCTGCCCTTTATATTCTCACAACCCCTCCGCCAACCGGTGGAAGTCGCCCTTCAAGCGCGGGTACAGTTCGCGGAAGTGCGCGTACAACACGTCATATCGCGCATGGTTCGCCACGTTCGGCTCGGTCACGTCGCGGTAGCGCACCGTCCGTTCACACGCAGCTTCAAAGTCGCTGTATACGCCCGACCCCACACCTGCGATCAACGCCGCGCCCACACTCGCCTGTTCCTTCAGCAGCGTCCGTTGCAGTGGCAAGCCAAACACATCCGCCTGTATGCCGCGCCACAGGTCGCTTTCCATCGCCCCGCCGGAAGCAATCAGCGTATCCGCCGTCGCCCCCAGTTCGCGGCTGATCTCCAGCGCCTCCCGCAGCGCGAAGGTCACGCCCTCCATCACCGCCCGCGCCAGATGCCCGCGTGTGTGGTGTGCGCTCAACCCGATGAAGCAGCCCCGCGCTTGTGCATCCATATGTGGCGTGCGCTCGCCGGAAAGATACGGCAGGAAAATCAACCCATCCGCCCCCGCTGGCACACCCGCCGCCTCCGCGCTCAATATCGGGTATGCATCCGCCGCACCCTTCAACCCCACCAGATCGCGCAGCCACCGCAGCGAAAGCCCCGCCGACAGAATCGCCCCCAGCACATACCACGTATCCGGCACAGCATGGTTCAGCACATGCACGCGCGGGTCCGTCCGCAGCGCCTCGCCGGGCTGCCGCATAAAGGGGATACTCACCTGCCCACCGCTGCCGGTCGTCACCGAACCGCGCCCCGGTTTAATCAGCCCGTTACCCACCGCCTGTGCCGGTTGGTCAGCGCATCCGGTCATCACCGCCACGCCCGCCTTCAGCCCCAGCTCTGCCGCTGCCTCCGCTCGTAAGTAACCCGCCACCGCCACCGATGCGCGTACATCCGGCAGCACATTTACGGGCAGTCCAGCTTTGTTAATGATGTTCGCCGCCCACTCGCGCGTCGTCACGTTAAAGAGCGCCGTCGCCGCCGCGTCGCTGGGGTCAGTCGCGATCTCGCCGGTCATCCGCAGCCGCACATAATCCTTCGGCAGCATCACCTTATGAATACGTCCCAGCAGCGCCGGATCATGCTGTTTCAGCCACAACAGTGTCACCGCCATAAACCCCGCCGCAGGCAGTGTCCCCGCCGTCGCCGCGTAGGCTTCTGCACCCATCAGGTCGACCAACTCGCTCACCGTGCTGCCTGTGCGCTGGTCAGCCCAAATAATCGCGGGGGCAACCGGCTTGTGGTCAGCCCCAACCATCACCGTCCCGTGCATCTGCCCGCTGAAGCTGATCCCCGCAATCCGCTCAACCGCCGCGCCAGCCGTCACCTGCCGCACGATGGCGACCGTTGCCCGCCACCAATCGTCAGGGTCTTGCTCGGCGCGGTCAGGTGCGGGGTGATGAATCGGGTATTCCTGCCCCGCCACCGCCACAATCTGGCTGCTCTCCACGTCGAACAGCACAGCCTTTGCGCTCGACGTGCCAATATCAATCCCAAGTAAAAAGGTCATAAATAATCACTGTTTTGGGGTAAATTCATTAGACAAAAATCATACAAAGTGGATGAGCTAAACGTTATTAGCTACTTCGGTTTCACCTTGGTAAGCCAATATCATTTGTTCCCGTGGAACCCCTGCAGCCTCTAAAGCCTTCCAAAGCTGCTTATCCCACACGTTATCGACATCAACAACGATCATATCGCCTTTGATATGTGCCTGAACGATTATCCAATTGCTATTGGGGCCGGGTTCATTTTCAACGCCGGTTACAAGATAAATCTGCTGTACTTCATCCGCTATGAAATAAGCTTTTGCATGAGGTGATACACCCGCATACTTTTCGACTTCTCGGCGTGTAATCTCAATGAGTTGTTGTCCATTTAACCGATCCATTGAACAATCTCCTCACGTTCTATATCAATGACAATCAGTTTAATTCCGTTACCCGTAATCATATTTTGAACAATAGCTTTGCGGAACAAACGCTCATAAACCAAATTTGGCACGGCGAGATACAAAGGTAGATGTGGTGCTTTTAACTGTAAAATGCTGCGATAGAGCATGTACTGACCAACTGCCCGATACAACTCATCTTGGTCAGAGCGCTCATCTGCAAAGCATTTTACCTCCACAATAATGATTTGTTGGATATTCCCATTAACCAGTTGAGCTTGAATATCTGCAAAGATAGTTAAACCATCTGCTCGCAAAAACACGGGTTTATCCGTTACATTCCAAGATGCCTTCCGAAGCGCATTAACAACTTGCTGGTGACAGCTATCTAAAACAGGCATTTTTGCATTTTCCAGCAACAAAGTGGTGCAACATGAGTTACACCACCTGACAAAATTCGGTTACTTACTCAGCAGGTCGCGGGCAGCCTTCAACACCGCTTCCGGGGTCAGGCCGAACTCGCGGTACAGTGTCTCGTAAGGGGCGCTGCCACCGAAGCGGTCAAGCCCGATGGTCACACCTTCGGAGCCGACGTAACGATCCCAACCGAGCGTCACACCAGCCTCGATGCTCACACGGCGCTTAACACTGCGCGGCAGGATACTTTCCTTATAAGCGGCACCCTGCTTCTCGAACAAGTCCCACGACGGCATCGACACCAACCGCACTTTAACCCCTTCGTTTGCCAGCGCGGTATACGCCTCGTGGGCGATATGCACTTCACTGCCACGACCGATCAGGATAATGTCTGGCGAGTCGCTGGTTTCCGCCAGCACATACGCGCCTTTTGCCACACCTTCACGGATGTTGCTGCCGGTCAGCACGGGCAAATCCTGCCGCGTGAAGATCAGCGCAGCCGGGTTCTTGAGCGTCATCGTGGTGTGCCAAGCGGCTGCCGTTTCATTGGCATCTGCGGGACGGATAACCGTCAACTGCGGGATAGCCGACAGTGCCACGACATGCTCAACCGGTTGGTGCGTCGGGCCGTCTTCGCCGAGACCAATGCTGTCGTGCGTGAATACATAAACGGCTGGAACACTCATCAATGCGCCGAGGCGGATAGCATTCCGCATATAATCGCTGAACGTCAGGAAGGTGGCGCTGTACGGCTTGATAATGCCGCCGTGCAAAGCCAAGCCGTTGACGATAGCACCCATTGCAAATTCACGAACGCCGAAGCGAACGTTGCGGCCTTTGACATCACCTTTACCCGTGTTGGGCGAACCTTTAATCAGCGTCTTGGTGCTGCCAGCGAGGTCAGCGTCACCACCGATCATCGTCGGGAAGTGCTTGGCGATGGCGTTCAGCACATCACCGGAAGCGTTGCGGGTAGCGATTTTCTTGCTTGCATCGAACGTCGGGATGTCAGCATCCCAGCCTTCGGGCAGTTTACCACTTTGCGCCAAATCCCATTGGGCGGCGAGTTCAGGGTTCTGGTTGCGGTAATCGGTGAACAGCTTATTCCATTCATCCTCGTAAGTGAGACCCTTTTCAACCGCTTCACGGAAGTGTTCGAGGGCTTCACCGGGGATGTAAAAATCTTCCTGCGGCCAGCCGAAACCTTCCTTAACCAGCTTGATTTCGTCTTTGCCCAGCGGTGAACCATGTGCCTTGCTAGTACCCTGCTTATTCGGGCTGCCATAACCAATGACGGTGTGAACAAGAATAATCGTCGGTGCGTCGGTGTGCGACTTAGCCGTAGCGATGGCTTCGTGGATCGAGGCGACATCGTTACCGTCAGCGACATCCAACGTGTGCCAGCCATAAGCACGGAAGCGGGCAGCGACATCTTCGGTGAAGGTCATGCTGGCTTCACCATCGAGGGTGATCTTGTTGTCGTCGTACAGGAAGATCAGCTTATTTAAGCCCCATGTGCCAGCCAGTGAACAGGCTTCGGCACTAACACCTTCCATCAAGTCACCATCACCAACGAGGCAGTAGGTGTAATGATCGACAATCGGGAAGCCGAGTCGGTTGAAGTGGTTGGCGAGGAAGGCTTCGGCGAGGGCGAAACCAACGGCGTTGGCAGCACCTTGACCGAGTGGGCCGGTCGTCGTTTCGACACCGACGGTTTCATGCACTTCGGGATGGCCGGGGGTGTGATAACCCCATTGGCGGAAGTTCTTCAGTTGGTCAAGCGGCAGGTCGTAGCCGGTGAGGTGCAGCAGCGAGTACAGCAGCATCGAACCATGACCGGCTGAGAGTACAAAACGGTCACGGTTTGCCCATTTGGGGTTGTGCGGGTTGTGGCGGAGGAAGTCTGTCCACAGGGTATAAGCCATCGGTGCAGCACCCATCGGCAGGCCGGGGTGACCACTGTCAGCCTTCTGCACGGCATCAATCGACAGAGTGCGGATGGTGTTGATTGCCAAATTTTGCAGGTCAGAATTCACGAGTTTTACTCCTTCGTGGCATGAAAGCGTCGGATAATGACGTTTCAATTAGACGGTGTTCCATAACACCGATATTACGACAAGTGGATATATTGTTGTTTTCCAGTGAGGATTATAGCACGTTGGGCGAGGTTCGGATGAGAAGAAGGGCTTAAAAACACATAAAGGTGTTCATTTGCCTGTTAAACAGGTGATAACAGGCAAGATTAAGGGAATTATTACGAGAGTTGAGGGAGGCGTTAGGAAGAAGTGCTGCGTTCTGAGTGCCAAGTGCTGAGTAAAGAGCTATTGCGGCAGAATAATTCTCGGCTGTGAGATGGCGGAGAACTGGCAAAGGTTTGAAAAAACAAATCAAACCCGAACCGAAAATTAATTGATTTACACAGAACTTTTGTGCTAAATTGTTAAACTCCTTGATTGCTGGTCGGGCAAGAAACTTTTATATAACCGCCAAGTCGCCAAGTTTAATACAGAGCAATTGTTAGTCGAAAATCTTGGAGCGCAATTACAAACCCCCTCCGTCGCTGGCGCGACACCTCCCCCGTAAACGAGGGAGGATAAATACAACATTTTGTTACCCTTTTGTCAGTACGTTCACTCAGTTTATCCAGAAGTATCACATAGCAGCAGGTGAAGCATGAGCAAAGACATCACAAACAGCGGGCAATTTAAGGCTGGTCAAAGTGGGAATCCGAAGGGGCGACCGAAGCGCAACCGGATTTTGACCGAGCTACTGCAACAGCAGGGTTCGGCGCGGTTCATGGTGGGACACGACAGCGTGACGGCGCAGGAGGCGTTGGCACGGGCTGTTTGGCAGTTCGTGGTGACGGGTGAGGTGTGGTTGATGGGCAAGAAGCTGGAAGCGAACAGCGCGGGCGAGTGGGCAAGCGTGGTGAAGTGGCTTTACGCGCATGTTGAGCCGACCCAAACGGCGACCGTCGAGGAGAGTGACGGTGAGATGGTGATTCGGGTGGTACGGGAAGAATAAGGGGAAAGAGAAGTGCTGAGTGCTGAGTGAAATGCAAACGCGATTAAACCGCAGAGGCGCAGAGAACACAGAGAAAGCAATTAACCGCCAAGTCGCCAAGAACGCCAAGTTCAATGCAGAGAGCTATACAAGAATTCACCACAGAGGCACAGAGAGCACAGAGAAATGCGTTTAACCGCAGAGACGCAGAGAAAAGCGAGAGAAGAAATCAATGGAAGTTGAAATCCGGTTGGCGAGGCTGCATGAGGCACAGGCGAAGATACGCGAGTCAGGCGCGCGGTTTAAGGTGCTGGCGTGTGGGCGGCGGTTTGGTAAGACGACTATCGCTGTGGACAGCCTGTGTGATGCGCTGATTGCGGGCAAGAGCGCGGCGTATTTTGCACCCACCTACCGGATGGGGTCGGAGGTTTGGCGCGAGGTGAAGCGGTTGATGATGCCGCTGCTACGGGATTGGAATGAACATGAGTGGCGGATGGAATTGGTGACGGGCGGGGTGTTTGAGTGCTGGTCACTGGCGAACGGGGCGGCGGAGACAGTGCGCGGGCGGAAGTATCATTTCGTGGTGGTGGATGAGGCGGCGCTGTTTGAGTCGGGGGATGTGTGGCACAGCGCGATCCGCCCGCTGCTGACGGATTATGCGGGTGGGGCGCTGTTCGCGAGTACACCGAGGGGGCGCAATTGGTTCTGGCAGTTGTATCTGCAAGGGATGAGCGCGGCGTTCCCCGAGTGGGAAAGCTGGTGTTTGCCGACGGGGAGCAATCCGTATATTCAAGCGGCGGAGATTGAGGCGGCGCGGACGGGGATGCCGGAGCGATTCTTCCGGCAGGAATATGAGGCAGTGTTTCTGGATGACGGCGGGGTGGTGTTTCGGAATGTGGACAAGGTGTGCAGAGGGGAGCAGGAAGATGCAAATGCAATTGAACCGCCAAGTCGCCAAGTACGCCAAGAAGAGCAAGAGGAAGATTTTTCACCACAGAGTCACAGAGAAGAGGAAGCCCTCACCCCTAGCCCCTCTCCCTCAGGGCGAGGGGAACAAGGCGAAATCGCGGAGAGTAGGGAGACGTGTTTCTTTGGGGTGGATTGGGGGAAGGACAATGATTTTACGTGTGTTTCGGTGATGACGCGGGATGGGCAGCAAATCCATCTGGAACGGTTTAACCAGATTGGTTGGGCGGTGCAGCGGGGTCGGCTGGCGGCGTTGTATGAACGGTTCAAGCCGAGGGTGATTTTAGCCGAGGAGAACAGCATCGGGAGTGTGAATATTGAGGCGCTGCAAGCGGAGGGTTTGCCGGTGCGGGGGTTCATGACGACGAGCAAGAGCAAAGGACCGTTAATTGATGAGCTGGCGCTGGCGATGGAGCAAGAGACGATTGTCTTGCTGAATAATCCGGTGCTGAAGCACGAGTTGATGGCTTACGAGTTGAAACGAAACCGCAGCGGTTGGTCATATGGTGCGCCATCGAGCGGGCATGATGATACGGTGATGGCGACGGCGTTGAGTTTATGGGCGAGTAAGCGGTACGGCGGGGTGAGTATCTCGTTTGTGTGAGTACTCAGCGTAAAGCTTATAAACCCCACAAATTGCGGGGTACAAAACAAAATTTCTTACACTAAAATTATTTAATACTTGTAAATGAGGTGTATATTCATGAGCGAATTTTTAACTGACTTACGTCGTATGGAACTCCAAAAAATACTGCCAACGTTACGTAATCATTTTATCTTGTTCACCGTATTAGGTGTCGTCGTTCATTTTGTACATCCTGAAATATTGGGAATGTATGTGTTATTTGTATTCATGTATTTCGTTGGTCTAATGTTGCTAGGGTTCGGCTTCATTACATTAGCTTGGACAGCAAATAAACGCTCTGAAGCATTTCGAGTGCTGTTTAATCTATCCCATTTTTTACTAGCAATGAAGCTCTTCTTTGTCATATGGGAATGGAAAAATAACCCTACTGTCTCTACTTACGAACCAGAAATAGCATTTTATGCATTTCTCGTCGCCACAATGGAATATCTACGTCATCGTCTAGGTATTAAAGAGGCTCCTAACCAGATAGTTGATATTTTCAGTTCGCCGAGCAAAAAGCAAGAAATAGATTAAAATGGTAGAAACACAACCTTATTGTCCCAGTCGTGGGGTTCACTTGCGCCTAAAATTGCGAGGAGGTCATCAATCACTTGACCGAAAGGTGCGTCATCATGCACGGCCAATAAGCCTGCCATCGGTTGCCCTGCTTTAAGCCGAGCATTTGCGAACCCGATCATCGTATCAATATCATGCGTTAAGAGGATGCGTCCTTCTCTTGCCGCCCATTCCAGCACATCAGGATCGCTCGCGCCGTAAACGGGCGACTCTTGGACGCGGAGAATATCAGCGTCAGGATTGACCCGACGGACACCCCTTAGAATACGCCCATTGAAATTTTCATCCGCAAGGAAGCGAACCATACCGATCAGTTCCCGCTGTTCCGTGAGGCGCGAAGGCGGGCGCGGAGTGCGAGAATATCGGGAGAATAGTTGGCTTCCGTTTCATGACGGATTTCCTCGGCGCGTTGGTCAGCTTCACGCACGTAAGTATCCACCTCATCGCGGTGGGTAAGATAGTATGCGAGAACCGCATAAACATCTGCCAGTTTGAGCGTGGGATAGCCATCGACGATTTCTTCGACCGTTTCGCCGCGACGGTAGGCATGAATAACCACTTCAAGCAGAATGCGCGTTCCTTCGATACGAATTTTCCCATTGGGATCACGATATAGGGGAACGGGAAACACATTTGGAATAGCAATCATGTTCAATTCCTCATCCACCAACACATTCAGTTTAGCATAAAACGGTGGCTGATACGGCTAAGGGCAAGGTTGTCCTGTTTTATGCAGCAAGACTTTGGAACCAATTATGCAGAAAGTAATAATTGACCCTATACAGGGGGCAGGAAGTGTGGGACACTAGTCCACGCTAGAGTATACGACGTTTGGTTTCCACTGCACATCGAGTTTCATCCTCATTTCTGCACTGTTGCCACATCAAGTGATCTGCTCTAACAAATTAAATCCGGTTTTAAGTTCTAGGAGAAACCCAAATGGGAACCAAGCTGTACGTCGGCAATTTGTCATATTCAACCACCGAAGATACCATCCGTAACCTGTTCGCGCAGGCTGGTGAAATCGCGGAAGTCGCTTTCATTATGGACCGTGACACGGGCCGCCCGAAGGGGTTCGGTTTCGTGACCATGGCGACCGAAGAAGGCGCGCAAGAAGCCATTCGCCGTTTCAACGGTCAAACCGTTGACAACCGCGCCCTGACCGTCAACGAAGCCCGCCCGCGTGAAGAACGCTCCGGTGGTTTCGGTGGTGGCAGCCGTGGCTTCGGCGGCGGCAACAACCGTGGTGGTGGTAATGGTGGCCGCGGCCGCTTCTAATAAGCGACCCGAATAACCGTACACAACACAAACCGCGCCGGTCACAAGCTGGCGCGGTTTTTTATTTGCCTAGGAATCCCTACCCTAACCTGCCCCGCAAGCGAGGGAGGGACAAATCAACATACCATTTTGTGTTATGTTAAATCGTCGCTGTCGAGGGTGCGCTTGCTGATACGTTCGAGCTTCATGATGAGGCGTTCATCGGGGTCGGGGCAAGCGACGAGCGAGTCGCGTTCGAGCCAGTCCCCGGCTTCAAGCTGGCGCTGCTTGGCGGCGAGGAGCGGCAGGACGCTGCTGAGGGCGTAGATGCAGAAGTGCTTGCCTGCGGGGATGCGGAGCTTGTTACTCTCGGTGAGTTCGAAGTAGTCGCCGACCTGCATACTGCACACGGAGCGCCCTTCGATGGCGGTGACAGTAATCCGCAGGTCGTAGAGTTCAAAGTTGTGGGGCATCCGCACTATCCTTTCGCGAAGATGGGGCAGATTGCTGCCCAGCGTTAAGCCGAAATGTGCGCCTGCGCCAGTTCGCGGCGGGCGCAGCCGAATAACAGATTATAACCCCTTAATTTCATATCAGGAAACGGCTTCCAGAGTTAAGAATCAGGAAAAATTCAGGCGCTCATGTAAAGCGGATTACACACCGGAACTCACGTTTTTAGACGAGTTCGTGGCAAGCGCTGCACGGGCATAAGCCAATGCCTCATCCAGCGTTTGAAAGGTGGGGAAGCGCATGGCGGAGTACTGCGGCTGCTCGACGATGGTACGGGCGAGGTTCACCCACTGGTTCATGCCGACGAGAATGGCCTTGATGCGCGGGTCGCTGGTGGTGCCTTCGTCGCCACGACTGGCGATCTGCGCCATGCGGATGAGCTCCATGAAGGAACTGCTGGCCTCGCGGAAGTCCGAGATGCGGTAGATGGGCGCGGGCATTCCGGCGAGCAGCTTGCGCGATTCGGCGAACATCCCCGCAAAGTCCTCAACAACCAGATGACCTTTGGCAACGGTGATGAGAATTGGTTCGTCGGGCAGAAGCTGAAGGGTAAAGCCCATACCATTACTTTCTGAACAGCGATTCGCAATCGTATGGGCTTATTGTAGGCAAGGCACCCTATCACCAGCATAAAGAAGCGTAAATTCTGCCCATGCTTCATTAACGCTTTAGGCGGCGTTCGCACCGGGTTTGGGGTGCGCTTTGAAGAAGGCGACCGTTTCGCGAATGGCTTGGTCGATGGGGGTGGCGGTGATGCCAAAAGTGCGTTCAAACTTGGACGAGTCGAGGATGAAGGGCTTGTCGAACTCGTAGATCATCTCGACGATTTCGCGCACATTCGGATTGAACAAACCCATCAGGCTGAGGATGAGGCGACCACCTGCACGGATTTTGAGGTTGTTACCCGCTTCTTTGTAAACGAGGGCGACAAGCTGGCGCTGGGTGAGCGGGGCGAAGCTGGGAATATGCCAGACTTCACCGAAGGCTTCATCGTGTGTGCCGAGGGTGGCGAGGGCGCGACCAACATCTGGCACGTAGGTGAAGCTGTGCGGTTCGTCGGGGCTGCCAATGACGTTGGAGGTTTTGCCCTCGATGGCGGGATACACCAACTGCTCTGCCCCCATATAGTATTCCGGCCCGACGAAATCCGAGGCGCGACCACGAGCAACCTTGAGCTTGCCGCTGTTATGGGCAGTAGTCAACGCTTCGGTCATGGCGGCACGAATTTTGCCCTTTTTGGTGTGAGCCGCGTGGGGGAAATTCTCGGTCATCGGGCGACCGTTGGGATCACCGTACATATAAACATTTTCCATGACGACCAAACGCCCCCCACTGGCGGCCACACCCTCAACCACGGCGGCTTGCAGCGGTGGGAACTTCTCCGCCCATTCGTAGTACAGGGGTTGGGCGGCTTGATAGACGCTGGTCGCGCCTTTGGTCAATTGGGCGACGTTGGCGGCGTTGTAGACATCGCCTTTGACGACCTCCACACCGGAGGGCAGTTCAGCCGCTTTGCCGCTGCGGTTGACCATGCGGACATGCTTGCCCATGTTGGCGAGGGCGCGGGCAGTGGCTTTGCCGACCGCACCTGTCCCCAGAATGACGTGTAATTCGGTGCTGCTCATGATTGTTTCTCCTTTTTAGACCCCCACCCTAGCCCTCCCCCGTAGTAACAGGGAAGGAATTCAATTCAACGGGTGCGGGTTGCTAAACATTTTTGATAGATGGGTTGTTGAAAGAATACGAGATGGATTAGGCGACGGCTTTACGCGGTGCAGATAAGGTATTGACGGCTGGCTGCGGGATACGGCGAAGGACATAGATGCCGACACCGACTAACCAGACTGCCCACGCCATATATGCGATGGCGCTGACCATGCCAACCGCCTCGA
>Ga0209460_1000724_pt1 | contig 25702 bp, 20 predicted proteins | sample EBPBio132013_DNA_FD_185868 | JGI IMG/M metagenome (GOLD analysis project Ga0209460, IMG submission 185868) | Wastewater treatment Type I Accumulibacter community from EBPR Bioreactor in Madison, WI, USA - Reactor 2_5/13/2013_ DNA (SPAdes)... | ecosystem: Engineered > Bioreactor > EBPR >... | reverse complement strand
CGTTCCATGGCGACGATTCGCTCCGGTGCCCAGTTCGTCAGGTTGGCAATGGTCCGCGTGCAGACTTTGCCGCCCTCACGATAGGACTCGCGGAGCAGGATGGCGGGCCTGGATTTTCGGTTGGGGATGCGGGCGATGTACATGCCGACAATAAAGCCAAATAGCGCATTGTTTGTCAAGCACTATTATTGCATATACATGCCTACATGTTTTGCCGACTTTCTGATTTATTGCAATTAATCAGAGACTTACCTTGAGGACTCCGGGAAGGTCCGTCCGACACGGGTCTGGGCTCGCCATGCACCAGAATCTCGCCTTCGGCCAAAAGCCATTCCGTGGCGTTGTGTTGAATGCTGTTCCACGTCTCCGGGTCATTCGCGCCCAGAGCTTCTTCTTCCTCGGGGCTCAATTCATCGAAGAGTCTTTCTGTAATGGCGACGCTGACCGCCTTGCGATGTTTGTTCATCAGCCAGTCGATGGCGCGCTCCGTGGCTCCTGCATGGCCTTTCCGTTCTGGTTCAACGAAGTCTGCGGGGCTGTTTGCACAGCACTGCTTGTATTTCTTGCCGCTGCCGCAGGGGCAGGGATCATTCCGGCCGATCTTGTAGGTCATCTGCTGGGCTCCACCCTCTCTCGTAGTTCCTTACCCGGCGTGAAGTGAGGCACCCTCTTGGTGGGAACCGGCACTGTCTCACCTGTCATTGGATTGCGCCCGTTTCGCGGTGCGCTGTCGTTCAGCGCGAAGCTCCCGAAACCATGAATTTCGATACGACCTCCGCTGACCAGCGCTTCGCTCATCCCTTCCAGAATGGCCTTGACCGTGAGTTCATCGTCTTTGGCGGTGAGTTGCGCGAAATGTGAGTGTGCGGCGAGACGAGTGATGAGTTCGGAACGGGTCATGCCGACATTTTACTTGGTCTGCCGGTGTCGGATGGCACGCGATCTCTCGTTGAACGGTTCGTTGCGCAGTTGCACGGTGGGTGGTGTTGGGGTGGAGGGAGAGAACTTCCAGCTACCCGATACGGTCTCGCTGCGCAATCCTGCGGATAGCGGCGAGCGTGCTCTTCATAGAAAAATCCTGTGGGGGAATTTCATACGTACCTGATGGCCGGCCTGCCTCTGGTGTTGGGTGTCGAAGTGCATGCGGGCAACGCGCATTCGTCGAAGCACGGCCAGCCGGGGCTGCTGAAAATTCTGGATGCGCTGCCCTGGGCGAAGAAGCCGAAGCTGGTACGCGGCGACAACGGCTACGGAACGGACGGCCTGATGAGTGCGCTGGAAGAGCTGTGAGCAGCCTTACCTGTTCAAGCCCAAGCTATCCAAGACCGTCAAGCGGCACATCAGCTGCCTCTGTGACGAAAGCGATTGCACGGATGCGGGCCAAGGCTGGGAGGGGAAGGCGGGGCAATGGGCGCTCCAGGGTTGGAACGGAAAACGATGTGTGGTCGTCCTTCGTCGTCCGCTCACCAGCGAGAAGGTGGCACAGGACGATAGCGGACAGCTGATGCTGTCCTCATCGACGCCAAGCGAAGAAGGGCAAAGGAGATCAGCGGCTACGAGTACGCCGGTGTCGTCACCAACACCAGCTACGCGATTCTCAGCCTCGGTCAGCTCTACCCGGATCGGGCCGATGCCGAGAGCGCCTTCGATGAACTCAAGAACCAGTGGGGCTGGGGCGGCTATACCACGCACGACCCGCATCGATGTCAGTTGGCTGCTCGTGCAGTGGCACTGATCCACAACTGGTGGAGTCTGTTCGTCCGACTGGCACATCCGGAAGCGCGGCGCGAGGCCATCACCAGCCGTCCCTGGCTGATGACCTGCGTCGGGAGAAAAACTGAACATGCCGGGCACACCACCGTTGCCCTAACCGGATTGCATGCTCACTTCGCGCCAGCGCGGGCGGCACTGACGCGAGTCTCTGCCTTGCTTCAAGGCTGGGTGGCTGAAACTACGAAGCAGTTGACCCAGCCCTCTGTCTGGCATCGGGTCTGTGATCACCTCAAGCGGTTTCTCGCCGGCATCGGTGCGCTGCCAAGCCAGCCGTTGCCCAAAAAAAGCTATGCGAATGGGGTCGGCTGACTGCGGTTCTAGGTTGATCAGCAGGCCGGCCATGAGCGTCTTGCCGACGCCGGGATCGTCCGCCAGGGGGAAGCGCAGCGGTTGGCGAGGCAGCATGGTTTCGTAGCGGCGGTGATCTGATACGGCAGCGGCTCGACGATCGAGGCATGCACCCGACAGCACCGGGTCGAACAGATGTGCGAGGCGAATGCGCTGGGCCTCGGAAACCACGCGGAAGAGGGCGCCTTCGAGGCTCCAGGGCCTACCCTGTTCGACCAGTTCCGGGCGGGGGTCGTCGTGGCGGTAGGGCAGCTCGTTGGCTACCTTGCCGGAGGCGGTCTTGTCGGTCAGCTCTAGTGCTTCCGAGCCAAACCATCGGACGCTGACCACGGTCACCAGGGCGTCAGGGACGATGCCGCGGATCGCCGTGTTGGTTTGAAGTTGTTCGAGTTTCATGCCGATCGACGTTTGGAGTTGTTGTTATCTGCCGGGCTCGTCAGACCTTACCCATCAGCGTCGGGGGCTGGCGCCACAGTTTGCCGGAGTCACCCTTGCGCGCAGATGATTTTGCGCTTGCTGGTTTGCCCTCGCTGACAGGGTGTCCAGGCTACCGACTGATGGCGCCCCCGATAGCGGTCGAGATCGGCAGAGCAAGGTGCACAGTCGAGATTGACGCTCCTTGATGGAGGCTCCTATACTCTTCATGGTGCCGTTGGATTTCCCATCCTTGTGCCGATCGGGCCGTGATGGAAAACCCGTTCTTCGAAGACCACTTCAATATGCGCGACCATTTTCGTGCCGTAGATTCCTGAAGGGGCGTGGTCATGCTCTTCACGGCACTCTCGTGTCCTCAGTGCGGCGCACCGCTTCCCCGGCAGGCCAGTTGGCGGACGGTGAGTTGTGCCCACTGCGGAGCAACGGTAACCCGCAGCAAGTCGGTGGTTGAAGCAGCCCGGTTTCGCGAAGCGCGTGCACGGGTCTATGCGCAGGCGTGCTCCGCCTGCGCGCCTGCGTCACGAGTGGTAAACTGGCGCGCACAGCGTTTTCGGATCCTGGCCCCCCTGGGCAGGGGAGAACACGCCGAGGTGTATCTCGCAGAACGCATGGGTCCGCTGCCGCAGCGACTGACCTTGAAGCTGGGCTACCCGGAAACCAAGCCGGGAGTGCTGGCGGCAGAGGCGGATGTCCTGGCCAGCTTGCAGCAGAGCAGCGTTCAGGGCGCCGCCTATTACACCCAGCACCTGCCTCGACCCATGGCCGCAGGCGTGACGGACGATGGCAACGGGCCGGAGCGCGAAGTCCTGCTGCTGTGCCATCCCTCCGGGTACTGGGGCAGCCTCGCCGACGTCATGCACTACGCGCCGACCGGCATCGACCCACGGCATGCCGTCTGGATCTGGCGTCGTATTCTGGAAGTGCTGGCCTTTGTGCATGCAAGTGCCTGGACGCACGGTGATCTCGCTCCCGAGCATCTGCTGGCGCATCCGCGTGATCACGGCGTCCTCATCATCGGATGGTCGAGAGCGCAGCCGATCGCGAATTCATCGGCCGTTGCCCGCGACCTCATGCAATCGGCGTGGGCAGTTCGCGCACTGCTCTGCGGCGGCGACGATCTGCCGACCTTGTCGGAGCGGATTCCCGCCCCCCTGGCAGAACTGCTGCGCCGGAGCAGCGAGGAGGCCGCCTGGTGCGCTCGCGCGGGCGCGCGTGGGCTCGACGAGGCGTTGGTCGTCGCAGCGCGCGAGGCTTTCGGGCCAGCCCGGTTCATTCCCTTCAACCCTACCGCCGCTTATTGCGTCTAGGAGATCATCATGGGCTACGGAAATTACTCGCAAACCGCTCACGAGGCGTTGACTGCCGATCGTGCTTCGTTGCCGCGTACGGAGGTTTTCCGGCAACGCGGCTGCCATGCCTTGATGGACCCGCGCGGGCTTGCTGTGCGCGAATCACGCGACAGCGACGAACACCCGGTTTCGCTGGCCATCACCTTTGCCCTGGACGTGACCGGATCCATGGGCAATATTCCAGAGCTGCTGGCGCGTCAGGAGTTGCCGACGTTCATGAAACTGCTGGCCGATTGCCGAATTGCCGATCCGCAAGTGCTTTTCATGGCCATTGGTGATGCGTATTCGGACGGTGCGCCATTGCAGGTAGGCCAGTTCGAAACCACTGCCGAGCTGATCGATCAATGGCTGACCTGGAGCTATCTCGAGGGTGGGGGAGGTGGCACGGGCTCCGAGAGTTACGAGCTGGCGTTCTATGTGCTCGCTCAGCACACGGATATCGATTGCTGGGTCAAGCGCAAGAAGCGGGGATATCTCTTCATGACCGGCGATGAACTGCCTTATCCCATCGTTTCCCGCCGCCAGGTCGAAGGCCTGCTCGGCGATCAGCTTGACGAGGACCTTCCGATCGAAGACGTGATCGCTGCTGCGGCGGAGACCTACCACCTGTTCTTCCTGATCCCGGATCTGCAGCGACGCAGGCAGTGCGAGCAGCGGTGGCGCGAACTGCTGGGTGATCATGTGATTTGCATGGAGTCGCACGAAGACACCTGCGCCGTTGCGGCAGCGATCGTCGGGCTCACCGAAGGCGCGTTGGCCAATATCGACGCGGTGGCCCAGGTACTCCAGGCGAATGGCAGATCGCGCCAGCGCGTGGCAGCGACAGTCCGCGCGCTGCAACCCTACGCCGACCTGCTTGATCCGACGGCGATCAGGCGGGTCCACGCGCAGCCCTCGTCAGTCAGGCAGGCCAGGCCGAATTGGTGGCGACGGCTGTTTTCCTGAGCGGGGCCAGCGATCAGCGCGCCGCGTTTCGTCTCATTGCTGGGTCTTGGCTTCGGCGATTGCGGCAAGGGCCTGTTTACGGATGCGCTGTGCCGCCGCTGGTCGGCGCACACGGTGGTACGCTTCAACGGCGGAGCACAGGCGGGGCATAACGTGGTGCTGCCGGACGGCCGGCACCATACGTTTGCGCAGTTTGCCGCCGGAACACTGGTGCCGGGCGTGGCGACGGTGCTTGCCTACCCGGTGGTCGTGCATCCCGCGGCGTTGTTGGTCGAGTACGCCCGTCTGCGGACGCTCGGAGTCGAGGATGCGCTCGAGCGCCTGAAGATCGACCATCGGTGCCGCATCAATACCCCTTTTCATCAGGCTGCCGGCCGCCTGCGCGAATTGCAGCGAGGAACCCAGGCGCATGGTACTTGCGGTGTCGGGGTTGGCGAGACGGTGCGGCACGCCCTGTGCTTCCCGGATCATGTCTTGCGCTATGGCGATCTGGCACGTCCGGCCCTGGCAATGAAGAGGCTGGACCTCATCCGGCGCGATCTGCTGGCAGAATTCTCCGCGATGGCCGAGAAGCCGGCGAAGCAGGGCCTGGCCAGGCTTGAATACCAGATACTCAGCGATGAAGGGGCTGCCGAGCGCTGGCTGAGTGCCGTTGTGGCGCTGCTGCGCCAGGTTCCGCCCGCCTCGCCCGCGCACATCGCGGAATACCTGAATCGGCCGGGCTGCGTGCTCTTCGAGGGCGCGCAAGGCGTATTGCTGGACGAATGGCGTGGCTTTCACCCACATACGACGTGGAGCAGCATCCATCCCGAAGCGGTCGAGGCGGTTGCTGCGGAGTATGGCTTCACGGCACGGGTCGAGCATCTGGGCGTGCTTCGTTCCTTCCTGACTCGCCACGGCGAGGGGCCGTTCCCTACTTGCGATAGCGCATTGGGCTTGTTGTCGGAACCGCATAACACCAACGACGCTTGGCAGGGGCAATTCCGACGAGGCCATCCGGATGCCTTGCTTCTGCGCTATGCGTTGTCCGTTCTTGGGCCGCTGGATGGATTGCTGCTAAGTCATCTCGATGTGTTCGACCGGGTCAGCGCCCTGCAGTGGTGCGACGCGTATCAGGCCGCACCGATTGGCGATGAGGAAAACCTTTTGCACCGAGACGCCGCGCGGCCAGACTTGGTCACCGAGTTGTTACCCGGTGCGCTGGGGAATCTTGCCCATCAGGCGGCGCTGACCCGCTTGCTGTCGTTAGCCGCCCCAAAATACGGCGTCGAGCTGATTACGTCGTCACCGTCTCTGCTCGAGCGTGTTGTCGCGCTGGCAAAGTGTCCGGTCTGGTTTGGCGCTTACGGGCCAACCTATGAAACCGTCAGGAGCGTCGCCGCGTCGCCTTAGCGGGGGGCTCGGGTAAGCGAAAAGGGGTCGGCTTTCGGGAGCGTCGAGACGATCGTCTCGTGCAGGTGTGTTCTCGATATGGCAACATGATCGATGCTGCTGCTGGTGAGACGACAACGGGCGAGCCGCGCCGTTGGCGCGGGTCCTGAGAGCTAGCGACAGACCGGCGGCCTGCCGGAGTGGTAATGGGCAGTTCTCGAACAGCGGGGAGTTTGGCAATGAAGATACTGGTTCTGGCGCTTTCTCTGGCGATGCAGGCTGCGCTGCTTGCCCATGCCGAGTCGTGGGTACCCACGCCCACGGGCATCGGGATCAAGGACTACCCGTGGCAGGCGCTGGCCGGCGAGAAGAACGAAGCGCTGGAGCGCAAGGGTGACAGGAAGCGCGGTGAGCGACTCTTCGCGCTCTGCCGCAGTTGCCACCTGCCGTCGACTGGCGGACGTCCCGACGGCAGCATCCCGCAACTCGCGGGCCAGCACAGCAGCGTTCTGATCAAGCAGATGGCCGACATCCGCGTCGGTGTCCGGCACAACCCGACGATGTACCCGTTTGCCGCGGTGCTGAACGATCCGCAGGATCTGGCGGATCTCGCCGCCTATCTCGAAGGGCTGTGCATCCCCCGCGAGCATGGCCAGTACGAAGCTCACGACGCTGTTCAGCAAGTAGCGACCGGCAGAGAGCTTTACGAAAGGGCGTGCAGGGTATGCCACGGGCCGCGCGGTGAAGGCTCCCGGCATAAGCTCTATCCGGCGATCGCAGGACAGCACTACGACTACCTGCTGCGCCAGATGACCGCGATCCGCGACGGCAAGCGCCCCACCGCCGATCCCGAGATGGTCAGGGTCATCAGCAGGTACAACGACGATCAACTGCTCGCGATTTCGGCGTACCAGGCGAGTCTGGTGATGCCGGGAAAGATGTGCAGGGCCAGGACGCCAGTCACGAAGGAGTGAGCAAGCGGTTCAAGCGCGACTACGGCAAGCGCTAACACAGGTGCGGCATGGATGAGTTTTTCTTGGTCATCGCATGAGAATCGATCGTTTGCCGCGCGCTATGCTGCCTTGTATCGTGGCGACATTCCCTCACGAAGGGCAATCTCAAGCGCCAGGAGCCGACACCATGAACCATCCCAGTACACTCTCCGTAGCCCAGTCTCAGGGTGGCCAGGACCCGCGTGGAGCTGGCGGTCCGGTTGGTTCTTCGGCATGGCAGGCCCTGCAGAAGCTGTTCGCCGGCCTTTGCGAACCGACCCAGACCACGCTCAAGAACTCGGCCGCCTATCCGGCCACCTTCATCAACCTTCCCTGATCCAGACGCCCCTACTGGCCGGTCCTTGCCTCTTCCCGCCGGGCCAGTTCCGACCACGTGAAGTCGATGTGCGCGAGCATCGCCTGCCTGGCCTCGTCCGGCTGCTGCGCGCGGATCCGCTCCCAGATGCCAAGGTGCTGCCGACGAAGGTGTTCGGTGACGTCCCCCGTCGGATCTTCCATGGCCATCAGATTGAGGCAGATGTGCTCGCGCAGCATGCGTACGATGCCTGAGTGCAGGTAGAGAAACATGCTGTTGTGCGAGGCTTCGGCGATGGCCTCGTGAAAGTCGGCGTCGGCCCGGTACTCCGCCTCCTTTTCCCCCGTGTCGTAGGCTTTGGTCAGGCGCCTGACGATGCCTTCGATCTTCTCCAGATCGCTGGCGTTGGCGCGCAGCGCGGCGTAGTAGGCGGTCGCACCCTCCAGTTCGCGGCGAAACTCCAATGTATCCCAACGCAAGTCCGGATGCGCGGCCACCAGTTGCCGCCACGGTGACGAGATTGCCGCCTGCAGGCGATCGCTGACGAAAACGCCACTGCCGTGCCTGCTCAACAGCAGACCACGCTCCTTCAGGCAAAAGATCGCCTCACGTACCGAGTTTCGCGAAACGCCCAGCGATTCCGCGAGAACCCGCTCGGCCGGCAAACGCATGCCGACCGGCCACGAACCATCCAGAAGGTGCACTTCGAGTGCCCGCCGGGTCTGTTCTGCAACGCTGTGCGATGCCATGGCCATCCTCCCTGAGCTTCCTCGACGCCCTGCCTGGCGCCAAAAAAAGAATTGGTACTACCAATTTCCGGTCGATTCTATCCCTGATTAATCTTTGCGCCATCGGTTTTCGTTAAGTGCAACGTATTACCATGGAGTGAATGCCCCGCTGGCGTTGCCAGGGAACGGGCGTAATCACCCGTCGGGTCTCTGGAGGAGGAAGCCAAGAATGAACTCACTCATTTCTGCACTGCGTGCGCATTTCCCCGCAGCAAGCGTCATTACCGACGAACTGCGATTGCTGGCCTGGGGCACCGATGCCAGCTTCTACCGGCTGATCCCGCAGGTCGTGGTCGTCGTGGAGAGCGAAGATGATGTGGCGCACGTCCTGGCGGTGGCCGCGCAGCAGCGTGTTCATCTGACCTTCCGTGCTGCCGGCACCAGCTTGTCGGGGCAGGCGGTGACCGACGGTATCCTGGTCCTCATCGGCGAGGCCTTCGCCACTTGTGAAATCGCGCCGGACGCCGCCACCGTGCGCGTCGGGCCCGGCATCATCGGCGGCGAGGTCAACTACCGTCTGGCACCGCATGGCCGCAAGATCGGTCCCGACCCGGCCTCGATCAGCGCCTGCAAGATAGGTGGCATCGCCGCCAACAACGCCTCCGGTATGTGCTGCGGTACGGCGCAGAACAGTTACCGCACCCTCGCCGGCTTGCGCGTGGTGTTTGCCGACGGGGCGGTACTCGATACCGAGGACCCGCTCAGCGTCGCCCGTTTCCGCGCCAGCCATGCGGCCCTGATCGGCGAACTGGCACGCCTGGGTGCCACCACGCGTGCCGACGAAACGTTGGCGGCGCGCATCCGCCACAAGTACAAGATCAAGAACACCACCGGCTACAGCCTCAACGCGCTGATCGACTACGAAGACCCGATCGACATTCTCTCTCACCTGATGATCGGTTCGGAGGGGACGCTCGGCTTCATGTCACGCATCACCTACCGCACCGTCGTCGAGGACCCTTGCAAGGCGAGCACGCTGGTGTTCTTCCCGACCATCGAGACCGCCTGCCAAGCCGTCATCCGCCTCAAGCAGGAGCCGGTCTCCGCCGTCGAGATGCTCGATCGCCCGGCGCTGCGCTCGGTGGAGGACAAGCCCGGCTTGCCGCCCATCATCCGGACGCTGGGCAACGATGCCGCTGCTCTGCTGATCGAGGTGCGCGCGGAAAACGCCTCGCTCCTGCAGCAACGCATTGACGCAGCACTCGGCGCCTTGACCGGCATTGCCACCGTCGAAGCGCCGGTGTTCTCCACTGACCCGGCGACCTGCGAAATGTACTGGAAAGTGCGCAAGGGCACCTTCCCCTCGGTCGGCGCGATGCGTCGCGCCGGCACCACGGTCATCATCGAGGACGTGGCCTTCCCGATCGAATCCCTGGCCGCCGCCACGCTCGACCTGCAGGCGCTGTTACGCCAGCACGGCTACAGCGAAGGAATCATCTTCGGGCATGCGCTCGAAGGCAATCTGCATTTCGTGTTTACCCAGGATTTCTCGGATGCCGCGGAGGTGGAACGTTACGCCCGCTTCATGGACGACGTCTGCAAACTGGTCATCGACAAGTACGACGGTTCGCTCAAGGCCGAGCACGGGACAGGCCGCAACATGGCTCCCTTTGTCGAGATGGAATGGGGCCGGCAGGCCACTGACCTGATGCGCCGGATCAAGACGCTCTTCGACCCCAATAACCTGCTGAATCCCGGCGTGATCATCAACGACGACCCGCAGGCGCACCTGAAAAACCTCAAGCCGATGCCGGCCGCCGAAGACATCATCGACCGCTGCATCGAATGCGGCTTCTGCGAGCCGCTGTGCCCCTCGCACCGCCTGACCCTTTCGCCGCGCCAGCGCATCGTCAGCTGGCGGGAACTCTCACGCCGGGCCGCCGCCGGCGAAGAGGCCGCCGACGTCGGCAAGGATTTTGCCTACTTCGGCCTCGACACCTGCGCCGGCTGCGGTCTTTGCTCCACCGCCTGTCCGGTCGGCATCGACACCGGCGAGCTGACGCGCCGCCTGCGCGGCCGCGGGCTGGGCAACAAAGCGCCTTCGCATCAGGTCGCGCACTGGACGGCGGAAAATTTCGGCAAGGTGGCCACCGTCTCCCGCGTCGGCCTGTCCATCGGCCATGCCGTCTCCAGCGTGGTCGGCGAAAGCCTCGTCGCGCGCCTCTCGCGTGGCGCCTGGAAACGGGGAATGCCACAGGCGGGCAGGGCGCCCAAACCCCACAGCGGTACCGGTGCGGGCGATCCGGTGGTGTATTTCCCCGCTTGCGGCGGCCGCATCTTCGGCGCCAACACCCCCGACGAGGCAACCCTGCCGGAAGTCATTATCGAGTTGCTGGTGCGCGCCGGCTACGATCCGCGCTTGCCGGAAGGCTTCGACAAGCTCTGCTGCGGGCAGATGCTGGCCAGCAAGGGCATGGCCGAGGAGGCCGAGCAGATGGCCGACAGCGTGACCGCTGCGCTGCTCAAGGCTGCCGACGATGGCAATGGCGGCCACTATCCGGTGATCATGGATGCCAGCACCTGTTCGGTGCGCATGCAGAAGCTCCTCGCCGGTCGCCTGACGGTGCTTGACTTCCATGAATTCGCTCACGATGCGCTGTTGCCCCGCTTGATGGTCACGCGCAAGCGCGGCCCCATCGCCCTGCATATTAATTGCAGCGTCCGCCGCGTCGCTTCCGACAGCAAGCTGCGCCGCCTGATCGCGGCCTGCGCCGAAGAAATCGTCGAACCCGCCGGCGTCACCTGCTGCGGCTTCGCCGGCGACCGCGGTTTCGTTGTCCCAGAACTCAACGTGCACGCCCTGCGCAAGGTCCACGAGGCACTGCCCGCCAACTGTTGCGAGGGGGTCTCGACCAACCGCACCTGCGAAATCGGCCTCACCGCCGAAACCGGCCGCCCCTATCGCTCCATTGCCTACCTGCTGGAAGAGTGCAGTCGTACGGAAACCATGGGAGCCTGCTGAGCCCTGGCAACCGCCGCCACAACAGCCACACAAGTGGCTTATTACAAAGGAGACTCCCATGACGTGGCAAATGAATGTTGATCCCCTCGGCAACATCGGATTGTCCGCGCTTGTCGCGGCAATTCCGATCTTCTTCCTGTTCTGGGCCTTGGCAATCAAGCGCATGAAAGGCCAGTTTGCGGCAATGGGAGGCACCGGACTGGCCATCCTGATCGCGGTGTTCGTCTACAAGATGCCCGTGGATCTGGCCGCGTTGGCGACACTGTACGGTGGCGCATTCGGGCTGTTCCCGGTCTGCTGGATCGTCATTACCGCGCTCTTCATCTACAACATGTCCGTGAAGACAGGGCAGTTCGAGGTCATCAAGAACTCGCTGGCCTCGATTTCGGACGACCGGCGCCTGCAAGCGCTGCTGATCGCGTTTTCCTTCGGTGCCTTCATCGAAGGTGCCGCCGGCTTCGGTACCCCAGTGGCGATTACGGCAGCGATGCTGGCCGGCCTCGGCTTCAACCCGCTGTATGCGGCGTCAATCTGTCTGTTGGCCAACACGGCGCCCGTCGCCTGGGGTGCCATCGGCATTCCGATCGTGGTCGGCGGGCAGGTCGCGGGAATTCCCGACTTCGCGCTGAGCCAGATGGTCGGCCGGACACTGCCGATCGTCAGCGTCTTCATCCCCCTCTATCTGGTCGTCGTCATGTCGGGGTGGAAGAAGGGCCTGGAAGTCTGGCCCGCTTGCCTCGTCAGCGGTGGCTCCTTCGCCATTGCGCAATTCTTCTCGGCCAACTCGCCGGTCACCGCACCGCTGCTTCCCGACATCATTGCGTCGCTGGCGTCGATCGTCTGCACGGTCGCCTTCCTCAAGGTCTGGCATCCGAAAGAGAGCTGGCACTTCGCCGATGAACCCAAGAGCCTCGGCAAACAAGCGCTCAAGTTCACCGGCGGGCAGATCTTCCGCGCCTGGGCACCCTTCATCATCCTGTCGCTCTTCGTCTGCGCCTGGGGTATCAAGCCGGTCAATCAGGCGCTCAACCAGACGACCAAGATGATCTTCGACTACGCCATACCGATTTCCGGTCTCGACAAGATGGTGATCGATCAGGCCGGCAAGCCCAAGCCCGCCGTCTATAACTTCAATTTCCTGAGCGCCGCCGGCACGGCCATTCTCTTCGCCTGGTTCTTCTCGATCATGGTCATGGGCGCGTCGCTCAAGACGGCCGCAGGCGTCGCGGGCGATACGCTGAAGACCCTCAAATGGCCCATCGTGACCATTGCGACGATCCTCGGCTTCGCCTACATCATGAACTTTTCCGGCATGGCGATCACGCTCGGTTATGCGTTCGCCACGACCGGCGCGGCCTTCCCCTTCTTCGCCAGTCTTCTCGGTTGGCTGGGAGTGTTCATGACGGGTTCCGATACATCGACCAACGCCTTGTTTGGCAAGCTCCAGGCGGTCACTGCCGAGAAGCTCGGTATCGACCCGGTGATCACGATGTCGGCCAACACCTGCGGCGGCGTGTGCGGGAAGATGATCTCGCCGCAATCGATTGCCGTTGCCACAGGCGCCACAGGACTGGTCGGTCGCGAATCCGAGATCTTCCGGTTCACGTTCAAGCACTCGGTCTTCCTGGTGGTGATCATCGGTATCCTGCACATGCTCTGGACGTACGTATTCCCCGGTATCGTTCCGGCTTACGTCAAGCCGGTGGCCGCCGCCGCCGCTGCTGTGGCCGCCGCCACATTGAATATGGATGGCCTGATGTGGCTGGGGATATTCGTCGGCATCGTCGCTTTCGTCACCGTGTTCTCGCGAGTCGTCGGCGCCAATCTGGTTGGCGCGGTCAGAGGCGCCGATCAGGTCCATTTCCACTGAGAGGGCTTGCCGGACTACATTCAGCCGGGCCCTGGGGTGCTCCTCAGGGGACGGGCTGGAGGTGGACTCCGAGGTCAGTTCAGGATTGACGCCGTTTGCAGGCGGTGCCTATACTCTCGACGGGACCGGCCGACTGGTTTTTCCTGGCGAAATTCCGGGGACGCGGAAGACGGCCAGTGCGGCAGCCACCAAGGCGGGATTCATCTTCCGCGCTCGGTCCCGTCCACCAGATGATGACGGGCTCTACACAGGAAGGAGGGCGGAACATGCAACGCGCACTTCCCGATCTCACGATCACGCCGCCGGTAGCTGGCGAAAAAGTGACCCTTGTCTTGCACGCCGACGGGAAGCAGTACGACCTTCCGGTGCTCGGAGGTACGCACGGTCCCAAGGTCATCGATGTCCGGCGGCTCTACGCCGAGACGGGCTATTTCACCTACGACCCGGGATTCCTGTCCACTGCCAACTGCGACTCGGCGATCACCTACATCGACGGTGACCGCGGCATCCTCCTGCACCGGGGGTACCCGATCGAGGAGCTTGCAGCGCATGCCGACTTCCTGGAGGTTTGTTATCTGCTGCTCTACGGGAAACTGCCCACGCCGTCGGAACTCGCGGACTTCGGCTACGTGATTGGCCATCACAGCATGGTCCACGAGCAGTTCAAGCGATTCTTCGCGGGCTTTCGCCGGGATGCCCACCCGATGGCGGTGATGGTGGGCACCGTTGGCGCACTCAGCGCGTTTTACCACGACAAGATCGACATCACGGATCCGGAAGCGCGGATGGTGTCTACCCACCGGCTCATTGCCAAAATGCCGACCATTTGTGCCATGGCGTTCAAGTATTCGCTTGGACGACCGTTCATGTACCCGCGCAACGATTTGAGCTACGCCGCGAACTTCCTCCGGATGGCTTTCGGCATACCCGCGGAGCCCTACGTGGTAAACCCTGTACTGACTCGCGCCATCAACCGTTTCCTGGTGTTGCACGCCGATCACGAACAGAACGCTTCTACCGCGACGGTGCGCATTGCCGGCTCCAGCCGTGCCAATCCGTATGCCTGCGTGGCCGCCGGCATCACGGCGCTCTGGGGGCCGGACCACGGAGGCGCGAACGAGGCGGTGGTGAACATGCTGGAAGAGATCGGCAACAAGGACCGCATTCCCCTCTACATCAAGCGCGCGAAGGACAAGAACGATTCGTTCCGGCTTACCGGCTTCGGCCACCGGGTGTACAAGAACTACGACCCGCGCGCGGCGATCCTTCGCGAATCCTGCCACGAGGTGTTGGCCGAACTGGGCAAGACGGACGAGCCCTTGTTCGCGCTGGCGCTCGAACTCGAACGCATCGCCCTCGATGACGACTACTTTGTTCAACGCAAGCTGTTCCCGAACGTGGACTTCTACTCCGGCATCATGTTGCGGGCGATCGGCTTCCCCACAGCGATGTTTCCGCCCCTGTTCGCGCTTGGCCGCACCATCGGCTGGATTGCCCAGTGGAAGGAGATGATCGAAGCGTCGGATCAACATATCGCCAGGCCGCGGCAACGTTACATCGGCGAGGCGATTCGGCCCTATGTGCCCATCGCGGAGCGCTGATCCGCCAGAGACCGGCGACAGACGCTGCTCGGCAACGACGACGGCCCCGCCGAACGCCACGTTCGGCGGGGCCGTCGTGTCAGCGTGGTTGACCGCGCCGGCCCGATAGACAGCGTTTCCCGGTGATGAAGCGCCGACAGCTACTCGCCACGGCTGCGCTATAGTTTCTGGTTTCTTTGGGGGTACCGATGCGGCATCTGCACGGTCTGGTCATTGCGGCATGTCTTCTCCTTCTCCTTGGGTCGCTCGGTTGCGGACATCTGACGCCGTCCGAGCGGGTGCCCGCGACGGGCAGTTTCAATGCCATTGGTATGTCTCTGGTGCTGGTGCCGCCCGGCGAGTTTCTCATGGGTGGCACGGAAACCGCCGAAACCCTGGTTGCGGCCTACCCGGATTCGGGGAAGACGCCGGACTACTTCGCTGACGAGTATCCAAGACACCGCGTGCGTATCACCCGGGGATTCTTTCTGGGCCGCTTCGAGGTTACGGTAGCGCAGTTTCGCCGATTCACCGACGAAACCGGTTACCAGACCGAAGCGGAGTCGGACGGGGTCGGTGGTTGGGGATGCAACTCCTCCACGGGGCGGTGCGAGGGGCGGCGACCGCAATACACCTGGAGAAACCCCGGGTATCCGCTGGTGGACACACAACCGGTCGTCAATGTCAGCTACAACGACGCGCTGGCTTTCTGTCGGTGGCTGAGCGAGAAGGAGGGCAAGCGCTATCGTCTGCCGACGGAAGCGGAGTGGGAGTATGCCAACCGTGCCGGCACCGGCACACGCTACGCGAACTCCGATGATCCGGCGCAATTGCCGCACTTCGCTCGCGCCATCGATCTGTCGCGGCATTCCGAATTCGGGCACGTACAGGAAATCGTCATCAAGCCCGACGACCCGACCGCATTTCCAGCGCCGGTCGGCAGCTACGCGGCAAACGCACTCGGGCTGCATGACATGCACGGGAACGTCTGGGAGTGGGTCGCCGACTGGTACGGCGCCACTTACTATGCCGAGTCTCCCGTCGATGATCCGCAAGGGCCGGTCACGGGCCACGTGAAGGTGCGCCGAGGAGGCGCCTGGAACAGTTTTCCGATCTGGTTGCGATCGTCCTTCCGCAACTGGAACTCGCCAGGCAGCCGGTGCGTGAACCTCGGCTTCCGCGTTGCCCGGGACCTCTAGGACGTTGGCCAGCGGGCTTCGGTGCAAGCCCCGAGAGACCGCGATCGGATCAGCCCAGGAGGCCGGCGGCGATGTTGACGGTCAGGGCCAGCAGCGTGGTGTTGAAGGCGAAAGCGATCATGCCTTGCGCCATCGCCAGGCGACGCATGCGTGTGCTGGCGATCGCGACATCCGCGGTCTGCGAGGTCATGCCGACGATAATGGCGAAGTACAGGAAGTCGGTATAGACCGGCGGCTCGTGACCGGGGAATTCGAGGGGAGGGTTGCCATTTCTGCTGCGGGAGCCGTAGTAGGCGTGAGCGTAATGAAGCGCGAACGAGGTGTGCACGAGCAGCCAGGACGCCACGAAAGTTACCGTGACCAGGGCCAAGCGCAGGCTCTGCCGGAATGGGGTGAGGTTGTCCAGGCCGGAAAGTTCGATGACGATCGCTGCGAGACTGGCCAGCGCAGCAGCCACCGTGAGAAAGAGGACGACGGCAGCACCGTCATCCTGGATGCGAGCCCGCCACCGCATATGTTCCACGGATGCTCGGGCCATCATCACCCAAGCCAGTGCCAGAAAGAGACCTGCTCCGACGTCCCAGGTGACCAGGGCTCGGGTCGAGGGGGCGAGTTCCGGCGGCAGAGCCAGGAAGGTGAGGACGCCGGCGACACAGGAGGTCACCAGCCGTGGCCGCGCTCGCACTTGATGCCAGAGCTTGGTGAGTGGGGGGTGGGTGGGAGTCATCGCAACGCCATTATGCAGGCCACGGCCGTGGGCCGGCAATGTGCCCGGCGCCGCCTGGACGCCCGGACCTGCAAGTCGCCGTCCGCTTGGGATGCACCGCCCGAAAGCCGTCGTCGTGGAGCGGAACGGACGCCAAGCCGGGCCTCACCCGCCGAGCATGACGACATTGGCGGCGTCGCCAAACACCTCCCGCACGGCCGGCACGAGATGCGGATGGTGGCTGAGGAAAACCACCTGTGTCGTTGCGGAGAGCTCGGCGAGCGCCTCGATACCGGCGCGGGCACGCACGTCATCGTAATTGATGAACAGGTCGTCGGCGATGAACGGCAGCGCGCGCGCCTGGCTGATGTGCATTTCCAGCGCGGCCAGGCGCAGGGCGAGATACAACTGATCGCGCGTGCCCTCGCTCATGCCGCTGATGCCGACGGTCCGCCCGTCGGCCCGCAGGCCCTCGAGCAACGGCGGCCTGGCCTCGAAATCGACGGTCAGCTTCGCGAACGATCCCAGCGTCAGGCGGCAGAAGATTTCGCCGGCGCGCGCCAGCATCGGCCCCTGGCGGGTTTCGCGGTAGCGATCGATTGCCCAGCGCAGCAGGCGCCCCGCGGTATGCACCTGGATGAAGCGCTCCGCGGCATCTGCCATGCTGGCGAGCGCCTGCTGGCGCGCCGCCTCGGCGCGTGCTGCGTCGTCCTGGCCGGCGATCCTCGCCAGCGACGTGCCGGCGGTAGCGAGTTCGGCCGCCAGCGTCACCTGCAGTTCGCGCTCGCTGGCCAGCTGACGAGCGATTTCCGCGAGGCGGACGGTGACCTGCGTCATGTCGGTGGCGTCGACTGCGGCGGCAAGTGCCGCCAGCGGCAGCCCGTCGCCTGCCTCTTCGGCGGCGCGCCTGGCCGCAGCGGCGGACAAGGATAGCGCGCGCGCCGTGTCGGACCGGGTGACCGCGGCGTGCAGGTCCGCGTGACTGGTGGCGCGGGCCAGGCGCAGCAGGGGATCGACCGCCGCCCTCGCAGTGTCGATGGCGCCGGCCACCTCGGCGATCTGCTCGCCGGCCCTGGCGATCTCGCCGGTCAGGCGTGCCGCCTCGCGTGCATCGTCCCTGGCCTGGAGCAGGCGAGCGTTGAGCCGCCGGGCTGTCTCGTCGGGTGACTCGCCAACCATCGCGGGTGCCAGCAGGTCGGCCAGGCGGCGACATTCGCTGCGGAAATCGTCGAGGTCCTTCTGCATGGCGGCGATGCGTGCCTGACGCAGTTCGCGGATCGCCTGCCGTTTGTCGTCGATGTCGTCGAACAGCTTCAGCGTCCCTTCGAGTGTAGCGACGTCGGTATCTCCCGCCAGGCCAGCCGAACGCAGGCCCTGCTGCCAGCGTTCCTGCCAGTCGGCAAGCGCTGCATCGGCGGCGTCGCGTCGTCTGGCGAGATCGGCGGATGCACTCTTCGTGGCCGCCAACTGACGGGTGAGTTCGGCTCGTCGTGTAGCCGTTGCCGCCGCTTCGTCCACCAGGTGCCTGGCTGCGAGGATCAGCGCTTCCAGATCGCTCGGCAGCGCCACGCCGGCGTCGGCGATCGCCGCGCGCAGCGCTGCCTGCGCGCGCGCCACCGCGTCGGCCGTCTGCTGCTGCTCGGCGCGCGCTTGCAGGGCGGCATCTGCGGCGCGCAGGGTGGCTGCGCGGGCCTCCTGCCAGCCTTCGAAGGCGGCCAGCGGCAGCGTCGGGACGCCGAGCGCTGCCGCCTGCGCCGCCCACTCGCTGTCGATCGTTGCGGCCTCGTCAGCCAGCGCCCGCAGGCGTTCGGCGATCTGTTCGGCCTGCCGTTGCCGGCGCTCGGCATCGTCGAGCTTTGCCTGCAGTTCGGCGGCCTCGTGCGCCTTGGCGTGACGCTGGTCGGCCAGCTGATCGGCCGTCTCGACGTGCTCCTCGTAGATAGCCGCGCTGTCGGTCAGCGCGCTGCCCCCGGATCTGATCGCCGTCCACACCGCGTCGCGCACGTGGCGGGCATTGGCGACCTGGCCGCTGGTGACCGGATCGTGCGTGCGCCGGAATTGCGTCGTGGCGAGTTCCAGGCTTTCGATCTCGGCAGCGACTTCCAGCGCTCTCTGCCGCAGGGCGGTCTGCGCTGCCTCGTTCTCGGTGGCGCGCCGCAGCAGGCGCTCGGCCTGTGCGGCGGCCGGCAGGGCGAGCTGGCCCGGCGGCGACAGGTCGGTCTTCCAGGCGCCCAGGCGGCTTTCGGCCTGGTGCAACTCGCGTTCGGCCTTGGCGACTCTGCCTTCTTCACGCTGCTGTGCGGCGCGAAAGTCGCCGAGTCGGAGCGCCGTCTCGAGTGCGGCCCGCAGGCTCGGGGAGATTACCAGCGTCGGCAAGGCCGCCAGGTCGGCCTCGATCGCCTCGACTTCGCGTGCCTTCTGGTGCGCCGCGTCGGTGGCCGCGGCCAGGGCCAGTTCGAGGGTGGCGTGCCGGCGCGCCAGCGCGGCCAGCGACGAGCGCACCGGTGCCGGAGGCAGTCGGCTGGCGAGGTGATCCTCGTCACCGGCCGGCCAGCCCAACTGCCGCACGCAGGCCTCGATATCCTGCCAATGCACCTTCACTTCCTGCTGCCGCTTGTCGATGTCGCGCGTGTGGAAGCGCGTCTGTTGCCGGCGCTCGGCGAGCGCCGTGATGTCGGCTGCGCAGGCCAGCACGGCGTCGTCAAGGACGATCGTGGCGAGCAGCGCCTGCAGTTGCCCGGCACGTTCCACGAGGAGCTTCTGCCGCGTCGTCGCCGAGGCCATCTCGCGTTCGGCGGCGGCGAGACTGGCGCCGGCGTCCGCGGGAAGCTGAATCACCTCGCCGAGGGCAGCCAGTTCCTGCTGGCTGCCTTGATGGGCACGCACCGAGGGCGCTACCCGACGCACCCGTTCGAGAGCGGCGCGTTCGGTCTCGAGGGCCCGTACCTGATCCTGCAGGCCGGCCATGCGGTCCTGCAATGCCTGTACCTTGCCGCTGGCGTCGAGCCAGTCGCGTGTGCGCATCGTCGCTCGCTTCAGCTCCGCTTCAGCGACCGCCAGTTCATCTTTGGCCGCGTAATAGGCGCGGTCACGGGCGTGGCGGCGCGCCCAGAGCTTGTCGGCCTCCGCTTCGAGCTGGTCGCGGACGGCGCCGAGACTGCCGATGCCGGCCGCTGACTGGAAAAGGATTCGGCCGATGTCGTTCGAGGCATTGAGGATCTCGTTGCCGCCACGGATCAGGCGCAGATGATCGAGAGCGAACATCTGGTCGAAGAAGGAACGCTCGGAGTTGCCCAGGAAGGGCAGCAATGCGTCGTCGCCGAGCGGCTGGCCGGCCGCGTCGAGCAGCGACTTGCTGCTCTTCCGCAGCCGCTGAAAGTCGAGCGAGTCGGCAGCGTGGGTGATCGACCCGGCGAGCCGCAACTCACTGCGCGGATGCAGGAAGTCGTAGGTCGAGCGGGCTTCGATGCCGAACAGCAGGTCGAGGATGGCGGCCCGGATCGTCGACTTGCCCGCCTCGTTGGCGCCGACCAGCATGTGGAAATCACACGGCGCGGCCGGCAACGTCAATGAGCAGTCGGTGAACTTGCCGTAGCGATGCAGATCGAGTCGGTTGATTCGCATCGCCGTGTCACTCCGTTTTCATCAGATAGGCGATCAGCCCGGGAGCGACGGCAGCGACCAGCGGTGACACGTCGCCACTGCGGATCGCGGCAAACTCCGGCACGCATGCGGCCAGTTCGTGCGGCGCGCGGTCCACCAGTTGTCGCAGTTCCGTCGTCAGCGAGTCGAGGAACTCCCGGTCGCCCGGCGCCTCGTCGAGTAGTGCCTGGAGATCGGCGATGGCGTCGGCGCGCGCGCGGATCGTCTCCCGATCATGCGCCGGTGTCGTTTCGATGCGCACCTTCTCGATCCAGATTCTTTCGCCGGCGAGGGCGGCGGCCAGAGCGAGCGTCTCGGCGCGCAGCCGCGCCTCCTTTCCGAACAGTTCGCCGTGCGCCGTGCTGCGCCCCTGCAGGACGACACGCAAGGCCAGCGGTTTGCCATCCGCAGTTTCGTCGAGGAGAGCTTGCAGGCGGCCGGCGATGGCGTGCACCGCGGCGTCGAGGTTGCTGGCGGTGGCGAGATCCACGGTCAGCCGGTGCCAGCGCAGGACGTCGGTAAACAGCCGTTCGACGGCAACGATGCCAGTCTCGGTGGCGCTGACCAGCACGGCGCCGCGCGCTCCGGTTTCGCGAATGTGCCGGCCCTGCGTATTGCCCGGATAGACGACCCACGGTTCCCGGCAGACCTCGGCATAGTCATGCACGTGTCCGAGGGCCCAGTAGTCGTAGCCCTTGGCGACCAGTTGCGCGAGCGAGCAGGGCGCGTAGCTGGCGTGTTCGGCGTTGCCTTCGAGCGCCGTGTGCAGGACGCCGATGTTCAGCCAGCCGGGGATGCGATCGGGATAACCGACGGCCAGGTTTTCGGTCGTGGCGGCGTCCCGGAAGCTGCGGCCGTGCAGCGCGACGCGCAGGTGCTCGATACGGAAAGTTGACGGCTTGCGCGTGTCGAAGGCGCGGACGTTCGGCGGCAGCGCTAGTCGCCGGGTCATCTCGCTCTCGGCGTCGTGGTTGCCGTAGAGCAGGAAGACCGGAATGCCTGCCGCGTGCAGGCGGCCCATCTCGCGGGCGAAGAAGTAGCCGGTGTTGTAGTCGCGCCAGGTGCCGTCGTAGAGGTCGCCGGCGATGATCACGAAGTCGACCGTTTCGTCGATCGCGGCGGCGACCAGGTTGCGGAAAGCGTCGCGGGTTGCCGTGCGCAGCATTTCGGCAGGCGCGTCGCGGTAGGCGGCCAGCCCGGTGAGCGGGCTGTCGAGATGGATGTCGGCAGTGTGGATGAATTTCAAGGAGAGCTCCGGGGCCCTGAGCTTGTCGCTGGGAAGCGGCAACGGCTTGCTGCCCGCAAGCGGATGATGGCATCTTCACTCCGCCGCGTCGACCCGACCTGGCGGTCGCTCCGGCCAGGTCGCCGTCAACTTCGCCTTCGCTGGCGCGTTGTAATAGCATTAACCAGATTCCGGGCCAGGCCGCAGTGACCAGCCCCGTCGTTCCGGGGTGTTGCGGGAACCCCTGGCGCGAAGCCGGTGCCCGACGGCCCTTGGCCCGCCGGAGAAGGATCTTCCGGACCCGGCGCCTGCCACCCGGTTTTCTTTTTTGGCGCCTGCGGACGGCGCTTGGCGCGTTCAGTCACCGCCATCAATCCGACACCTGGCAAGGTGATCATTTCTGCCGAGTCCGTATTGACCGGCATGGAAGTGATCGCTGAACCTGCATGGCCGACTGGCCATTCCGACAACCGAGCACGCTGTGCTCTCCCCGGCGCGCGGGAACCCGTGCTGCCGATGAACCTTCCCGACAGGTCGATAGCTATCCATGCTGAAGGATCTCGGCATGATGTTTGCTTCGCAGTCGCAGGGGAAGGACATCAAAGGAGTTTGATAGACAATGTCCAGGAAACTGTTTTCGCGTTACTCGCTCGGCGGCCGCGCGCTGCCAAACCGCGTCGTCATGGCGCCGATGAATCGCAACCGTGCCAGCGACTGGCAACTCGCACCGACGGCGCTCACCGCCAGGTACTACGCCCAGCGCGCGTCGGCGGGGCTGATCATTGCCGAAGGCACGCCCGTCTCGCCGCAGGCGCGCGGCTGCGCGCGTACTCCGGGGATCTACAGCCAGGCACAGATTGCCGGCTGGCGCAACGTGACGCGCGCCGTCCATCGCGCGGGTGGAAGAATCTACCTGCAACTCTGGCACGTCGGTCGCGTCGGCCATTGCAGCCTGCGCGCCGACGGTTCGCCGCCGGTCGGGCCGAGCGCGATCGGCCTGGAAAAGGACCGGGTGCCGATCCTCAGGGCTGGCGCCGAGCCGGTGCTGGTTCGCTGCGACCCGCCGCGGGCGCTGAGCAGTGAGGAGGTCAGGGCGACCGTCGATGATTTCGCGCGAGCGGCAGAAAACGCCATGGTGGCCGGCTTCGACGGCGTCGAGATCCATGCCGCGAACGGCTATTTGTTCGATCAGTTCCGCTGTCCTTACCTCAATGACCGTGCCGACGAGTATGGTGGCGCTGCCCGGGCGCGCTGGCGCTTTCTTCTCGAGACGGTCGAGGCCGTCGCGGATACGGTCGGCAAGGCGAAGGTCGGTGTCCGTATCTCGCCGCTCGGCACGGCGCACGAGATGCAGTTCGACCCGGCGCCGCTATTCGCCTACGGCTATCTCGCCTGTCAGCTCGACCGGCTGGGGATTGGCTATCTGCACGTCTATGACCAATCCGGAAGCTGGATGCACGACCCGCAGAGCGACCTGCTGCAGCACCTGCGAGCCTGCTTCTCGCAGACCTTGATCCTCTGCGGCGGCTTCGACCGCGCGCGCGCCGAAGCCGCCTTGCGCGCGGACTGCGGCGACCTGATCGCCTTCGGCAAACACTTCATCGCCAATCCCGACCTCGTCCAGCGCCTGCGCATCGGGGCGCCGCTGGCGCCTTGGGATTCGGCGACGATCTACAAGGGAGGTGCCAGGGGTTACGTCGATTACCCTACTCTCGAGGAGGAGGCGGTCGGCGAGACGTGATCACCGCCACGCGCATTGCCGCTCGTCGCAGCGGACATTGAGTGATGAAACTCCTTTGCGACGAAATGCTCAAGGGTCTGGCGCGCTGGCTGCGCACCGCGGGTCACGACGTCGCCATGGAGCCGGACGGCACCGCGGACCGGTGCCTGATCGAACGTGCCATGGCGGAAGAGCGCCTGCTGCTGACGCGCGACCGCAGTCTCCTGGAGATTCGCGGCGCACAGGAGGTCGTCCTGCTGCTGGCCAGCAACGACCTCGAGAGCAGCGTACGGGAACTGACCGGCCGGCTGGGGATCGACTGGCTGCACCAGCCTTTCAGCCGCTGTTCGCTGTGCAACACGCCCTTGGTGGCCGTCGAGCGCCCGGCCGATCTGCCGAGCGATATCGTGCGCGCCTGGTTCTGCACCACCTGTGGCAAGTACTACTGGCGCGGTGGGCATGTGGATCGGATGCGGCATCGCCTGCAGCGTTGGCAGAGGATGACCTTCGACGAGTCCTGAGTGCGTGTCCGGCGTGCGGCGAGGGCACGGCGACGCGCGGCGCTGGCCGCTCAGTGCCCCATGATCACGACCGTATCGCCTTTGCGGTTGGTGAACTGTCCGAGAACCGGCTTGCGCTGTTCAGTCAGCCACAGGTAGAGAGGATCGCCCGGTTTCGGTGCCAGGACGAAATAGCGAAACTTGGCCGATTGTTGAGGCGTCATCACTTGTTCCCGTGTTTCCGGCATGTCCGGATAGCCCCGGCCGGCGTAGTAGGCAATCCGTACGTCCTCATAATAGATGGGATCGGCGGGATTGGTGTTGCGCGACAACCAGCTTGCCGCTTCGAGATAGTGTGTCTTCTTGGTGCCCAGCGAGATCACGTTGCTCAGCATGACGACGACGGCTGCCACGACCAGGGCCTTCGCGAGACGTGGGAAGCTCCTGGCAAACAGCAGGCAGGCAACCGCCAGCAGGGGCGCCGCCAGCAGATTCAGCAAGCTCAGATAGCGGGAGTTGATGAAATGCTGTTGAATGAAGAACAGGAACAGCACGCCGTAATAGGCCAGCCAGGCCCAGGCGAAGGGCCTCAGTCGCTGCCAGTAGGCGCGCACCACCTGCCCACTTTGCGGGTGGAGCAAGGGTAGAGCCAAGGGCCCGCTGAGCGTGAAGAACTTCGCCAGCATCGTCACCGTCACGCCAAAGAAGACGATCTTGCCGGCGTCGTCGGTCGAATACTTGGCCAGCGCCGCGCTGGCAAACTGGCTGGCCATCAGGTGGAAGCCGGCGACCAGGGTGCGGGGATCGAGCAGGGACAGATAGTATGCGATCCGCGGTTGGGTGATCCCTCCGCGGGCAAGCATCGCCAGCGCGGCAATCAGGACCGCAGCCAGCGGCAGCGCAGACAACTGCACGAGCCTCAGCCAGCCCGCGCGCCGATGCAGGTCACCGACCAGGCAGAGGGCGATCGCCGGCAACACGAGAACCGCTTCCAGGCGAAACAGGCAGGCACAGACCGTCGCCAGTTGGATCAGCGCGGCGCGCCGCCAGCCACCGCTCTCCAGCCAACCCAGAGCCAGGGAAAGTGCGAGAAGGCAGAAAAACCAGAAGCCCTGCTCGCGGATGATGTCGTCGCGAAAGTGGTTGAACGCGGGCATCGACAACACCACCAGGCAAGCCCAGTAGCCACTGCCGACGGCGAAACGCTCGCTGACCGAGACCAGCAGAGCACAGGTTGCCGCCATGAAGAACGCGCACCAGAGATAGGCCGCCGGCTCGAGCGGGAGGGCGGACAGCCAGTGAGTGCCAGCCAGCAACAGAGAAAACCACGGCCAGTCAAAGCCCTGAAAAGCCGCCTGCGGGCCTTTGTCGAGAGCCTGCTGGGCAATCGTCAGATACAGCGCAGCGTCCTTGCCCACGGTGACGGTGCCGGCAAACGCCACCAGCGAGAGGAGCAGGCTGCCCAGGAAAGCGAGCGCCGTCGGCGGCAACCGACGCACTCGCGCCACGAGATCCGACATCACGAAATCCTTTCCAGAAGGTGGCACCTGCAGGCGTCAGGGCCAGGCGAACAGGCGAATGGCCTTGCGCAGGTAAGTCCAGCGCAAGGCCTGCGCTACGCTCAGGTGCACGGCGGATCGATAGAAGCGGCGGGCCGTCGCCTTGTCGCCAGCCAGCACGGCGGCGCGAAACAGCGACAGATAGCGTTGCGCCGCGTAGCGCTTGCGCAGCGACTGGCACGACGCGGGCAGGGCCGCGAACACCTCCCGCACCATGGTTGCGGCGCGTTCCTCTTCCTGATCACGGTCGTGACGCAAGCTGTCGGCATGCTTGTGGATGCGCGCCAGCGGTTCCCTGGTGATCACCACCGGCGCGCTGACCAACAGGTAGGCAAAAACCGGAATGTCCTCGCCGGCGCGCAGGTTCTCCGGGTAGGGCCGCTGCAACAACAGATCGCGGCGAAACAGCGAGCAGCCGTGCG